>Ga0256841_1001221_pt1 | contig 23062 bp, 11 predicted proteins | sample 356308metaG_FD_185971 | JGI IMG/M metagenome (GOLD analysis project Ga0256841, IMG submission 185971) | Hydrothermal vent microbial communities from Mid Atlantic Ridge, Atlantic Ocean - 356-308 | ecosystem: Environmental > Aquatic > Marine > Hydrothermal vents | place: Atlantic Ocean: Mid...
GGTGGTGGACTACCTCAAGCAGATGAACCGCTCCCTCAACGAAGGCCGGCCCGAGGCCTATGTCCTGCCGGACGACAAGGAGCTGGTTGCCCAGTATTTTCTGCTCTATTCGGCCAGCGCCGACCCGGACGACTTCCAGGAGGAGGTGGATTACGACTACCGGCTCGCCAACGTCCGCATCACCATGAATTCGGGCAAGTACTCCGACGAAAAGGTGGTGGTCGAGGCCATGCAGGACTACATAGACGACCACTTCAACGCCCCCGGCATTCGCGCCAACCTGTCCGGCCGGGTCAATGTCGATTACCACTGGATCAAGCGTCTGGGCGAGGCCAACTGGGGCAGCGTGGCCATCACCCTGGCCATGGTCTGGTTGATGGCGACTCTGTCGTTTCGTTCCCTGGCGGGCGGCCTCATCACGGTTCTGCCGGTGACCCTGACGGTGTTTCTGGTCTATGCCGTGATGTCCTTCGCCGGTATCTGGTTGTCCATCAGCACGTCCATGTTCGCCGCCATCGCCATCGGTCTGGGCGTCGACTTCGCCGTGCACACCATCGAGCGGCTCGAGGTGCTGCTGCGCGACGAGCACCGTTCACTGGACGAATCCATTGCGGCCCTGTATGCCTCCACCGGTCGCGCACTGCTGTTCAACTTCCTGGCCCTGGCGTTCGGCTTCGGCGTCCTGGCTGTCAGCAAGGTGGTGGTTCTCCAGGAGTTCGGCAGCATCGTCGCACTGGCCGTCGCGGTGAGCTTCTTGTCCAGCATGACCCTGCTGCCGGCGATCGCCAAGGTGTTCCGGCCGCGGTTTCTCGGCTTCGACAAAAGCGTGCCGGTGGCAGTGGACGGCCCGGAAACGGAAGGGGCGGGCTGATGGCGCGCCTGGTGACAGAGAATACCGACCGTTCGCGGCCGCCGGCAGTTCCGGCCGGCGGGGATGTGGTGGCCTCCGGCGCGCGGGACACCGGGTCGGCCGATAACGCCCGGGTCCATTGCCCGCCACCACTGATCTACCTGGCCGCCGTGGTTGCTGCGATCGGTGTCGGCGCGTTCCTTCCCCTGCCCCTGCCGGACTCCGTCGGACTCGGCAGCCTGGGTGGCGCGCTGGTGGTGATTGCTCTCGTCATCGCCTTGTGGGGCTTTCGCGAATTCAGGCATCACCGCAATCCGCTGCCGCCCAACCGCCCCGTAAGCGAGCTGATGACCGGCGGACCGTTCCGGTTCTCCCGCAACCCACTGTATCTGGCGCTGGGTCTGCTGCAAGCCGGGCTGGGACTGATAAGCCGCAACGCCTGGATACTGGTCGCGCTGGTTCCGGCTCTGCTGGTAGTCAGGTATTACGTGATCGCGCGGGAAGAAGCCTATTTGACGCGCCAGTTCGGCATGCTCTATCGCGACTACCAGGCCCGAGTGCGTCGCTGGTTGTGAAGTGCCCCAGGTGGCCGGTGTTCCGATATCCCGGGCGTTGGAGCGGCGGTTTCGATATACAACCTGGGGAGATGTTGATCGATTGGTATCGTCATTCCGGCGCCGGTCGGGATCCATGCCTATTGACAGCCTGGATCCCGGCGTCTGCCGGCATGACGCACTGATCGGAGTTCTCGGAGGAAAGAGGCGACAAAATGGTTGCAACAGAACAGATATGGTCAACTGCATACAGGGAACCGGTTCCTGAACACTCAGGCAAGCCAAAATTCGAAGTGGATCGCTCTCTGTTTCCCTATGAGCCGCATTATCTGGTGCTGGAAAGCGGGGCGCGTGTCCATTATGTGGACGAGGGCACCGGCCCCGCTCTTTTGTTGCTCCATGGAAACCCGACCTGGTCTTTTGTATACCGGCACCTGATCGCCGAATTGAGGAACACATACCGGGTTGTCGTCCCGGACTACCCCGGGTTCGGTTTGTCTACAGCTCCGGGTTCATTCCGCTTCAGCGCGGAAGAACAGGCCAATGCAATGATCGAGTTCGTTTGCAGACTCGACTTGTGTGATATGACGATAATGATGCAGGACTGGGGCGGCCCCATTGGGTTTGCGATCGCGGAACGATACCCGGAGCGTGTGGCTGGGTTTGTCGTCGGCAATACCTGGGCATGGCCGATCGAACGGTTCGGGCAAAGGGTATTCAGCACCTTGATGGGTGGTTGGCCTGGCCGTGTGGCGGCGTGGTCCTGCAATGGTGTGGTGCGCTTCTTCTTGTCCAGAGGCGTGGTTCACTCGCTGAGCAGTGCCGAACTCTCAATGTATCTTGCGCCTTTTTCCAGCCGTACTGCGCGTCGTCCCACGCACATATTCCCCGCGCAGCTTCGTGGCGCTGGAGAATTCCTGCAGAAGGTGCATGACAACCTGCCCCCCTTGTGTGAGAAGCCAGCGTTGCTTGTGTGGGGAAGCAGGGATTTTGCCTTCCGGAATCCGGAGCGGGAACGTTTCGAGAAACTTTTCCGGCATCATGAAACGGTATTGCTGGACAGGGCGGGGCATTTTGTTCAGGAAGATGCTCCCGTGGAGATCGCTTCGGCTATCCAGGTCTGGAGTGACAGGAATGCCATTGCCTGATGTATTCCCATGGCAGATGGATCGCCATGCTATCCAGCCAGACGTTGCGTGGCCTGTCGATGGCGGCTTCCCTGGGCTTGTCCAGGCATATTGGCAGTCGGGCGGGTCTCACCGGTATGCCGGTCTGTAGTTGCATGTCAAAGAGGGGAAAGAAATGCGTATAGCCACTATCGTTTGTGCCTGTGGCCTGTTGTTGCCGGCGCTGGTATCGGCCGGTTCCCTGCCTGATGGCGACGAGATCGCCCGCCGTGTCAACGCCCGTGACGAGGGTGTGGCGGTGTCGCGCAATCTCACCATGCAGATGACCGACCGGCACGGCAAGACGCGCACCCGCGAGACGCGGGCGTTCCGAAAGTATTACGGCGACGACAAGCGCACGGTGATCTTCTATCTCAAGCCCAGCAATGTGAGAAACACCGCCTTCCTGACCTGGGACCACGCCGACCCGGACAGGGACGACGACCAGTGGCTGTACCTGCCGGCCATGCGCAAGGTGCGCCGCATTTCCGCCTCGGACCGCGGTGACTATTTCCTGGGCACCGATCTGACCTACGAGGACATCAAGCTGGAGAGCCGGCTCGGCATCGACGACTACCGGCGCCGGACGACCGGTGAAGACGTGGTCGATGGTCACCACTGCTACCTGCTGGAGTCGGTGCCCGTGGACGAGGAGACAGCCGCAGAGCTGGGCTATGGCAAGGTAGAACAGTGTGTGGACAACGAGATCTGGATGGTCCGGCGTGCCCGCTTCTGGGACACCAAGGGTCATCCCCTCAAGACCGCTTACTTCCGTGACATACGTCGTGTACAGGGAATCTGGACCCAGCACCGGATCGAGGTGGAGAACCACAAGACCGGGCATCGCACCCTGTTCCTGTTCAGCGACGTGGACTACGAGCGCGGCGTGCCCGACGCGCTGTTCACCCAGAACGCGCTGCGTCGTGGCCTGTGAGCGATGGCGCTGCGCCCGTGCTGCCGTGGTCGTCCTGTCGCTGGCGGTTACGGATCCAGCGGAGGCGGCGCAAGCCGATATCAGCCATATTCTGTCCAGCCGGCTGGCGGTTGGTACGGACGAGGCCCGGGTGCAGCAGTTCGATCTGGAGTGGCGGCCCGAGGTCCGCTGGCGCTTCGACGGTGGCGGCCGCCTGACGGGCATGGGGCGGGCGCGTTACCAGCCGAGCGACGGCATGCGAACCGGTGACCTGGGCCGGGGCACTTATTCGCGCCCGTCCCGTCCGACCCGCCTGGGGGACCGCCTGGAACTGGAACTGCGGGAGCTCTACTACGAGCGTCCCGTGGGTGGGTGGTATGTCTCGGTGGGCAAGCAGCAGGTGGTCTGGGGAAAGGCGGACGGACTGAAAGTGCTCGACGTCGTCGATCCACAATCCTTCCGGGAGTTCATCCTGGAGGACTTCGAGCAGTCGCGGATTCCGTTGTGGACCCTCGACGCCGAACGCCCGCTGGACGGCTGGCTGGGCGATGGCTGGACCCTGCAACTGCTGTGGATCCCGGACAGGACCTACGACGCCCTCCCGGCGCCCGGCGCGACCTATGCCTTCCGCTCGCCGCGCCTGGTTCCGCGGGCGCCGCCGGGCGTCCGCGTACGGCTGAACGACGCGCGGCGGCCCGGCCCGACCCTGGCTGCGTCGGATGCCGGTCTGCGCCTGAGCCGGTACGCGGGTGGCTGGGACCTGTCGTTCAACTACCTCTACCAGTATCACAACCAGCCGGTGCTGCGGCAGCGTTTCAGCGCCTCGCCGGTGCCGACGGTGGAGATCAGGCCGGTCTACCGACGCACCCACCTGATCGGCGCGACCTTCAGCCATGCCTCGGGCGACTGGGTCACGCGCGGCGAGATCGGCTATTTCACCGAGCGCCTGTTCCTGACGGACGCGCCCGGGGACGGTGATGGTGTGGCCGCCAGCGGCGAGCTCGATTATGTCCTGGGCCTGGACTGGTCGGGCGCCACCGACACCTTCATCAGCGGCCAGTTGTTCCAGAGTCGCCTGAGCCGCCACCGGAGCGGTATCACCCGCCCACGCCTGGACACCAACCTCACCCTGCTCGTGCGCCGCAATTTCCGCAACGAGACGATGACGGCCGAGGTGCTGTGGATCGTCAACACCAATGAAGGCGATGGGCTGGTGCGCCCCAGGCTGGCTTACGATCTTGAGGACAACCTTGAGGTGTGGCTGGGCGCGGACGTCTTCTATGGGGATACCGAGGGCCTGTTCGGCCAGTTCCGGGACAATGACCGTATCATGCTGGGGATGAAGCTGGGTCTGTAGAATGTAGGCCAATGTAGGCCGCCAAAGAGTATGCAGCGGAGGAGAAACGGGTTGGAATTTTCCAGTGTGCCCTTGCTGATTGTTGTATTGTTCGGATTTCTCGCCTTTGTTGTCCAGCGTCTGGCAGGGCGGGGTGGCTTGCAGGAGTTGGAGCGCAGAGCGCTCTGGATATTATGGTTTGCGTTGGTCGCGTGGGGTGGCGTAACCGGCGTACTATCTGCCACCGGCCTGTATGTATCAGAGGGTTTTCTTTCTCATAGTCCGGGTTATTGGCTTCCCTTTGTCCCCGTCGTCATCACCTTGATACTGGTGACGTCGTCTGCCTCGCTGCGTGAAGGCCTGAGAAAACTCGTCGACAGAACCCCTCCCCATTGGTTCTGCGCCATCCATGCCGTGCGTATACTGGCAGTTGGTTCCCTGTTCAAGGCGGCCTTGGGGCAGTTTCCGCGGGAGTTCGCATGGTATGTCGGCATACCGGACTTGTTGTTCGGGCTGTCTGCCGTGCCGGTGACCTTGCTGGTCTCCCGTCGCAACCCTGAAAGCCGGACCCTTGTGGCCTGGCATCTGGCCGGTGCCATGGTGATATTGGTTCCGGTGCTTGGCCTCATGCATCGGTTCATGCACGATCCCCTGTTCTCGGTATTGCTGACGCTGCCCATGGTATTTGCGCCTACGCTTGTCGTGCCGCTATTGGTGATGTTGAATCTTCTGGTGGCATGGCGGTTAACCGAGCATGTCTGGCGCAGGCCGCAATCCCTGTAGGTGTGCCTGCATACTACATCGCGCGTTGACAGTGTATGCAAGGTCGGGTCTGCAGATCCCGGAAGTCGATCCCCCTCCTATATTGAACTGTCGTTAGGTGGAGACAGCGTGCACCATAGGTGCGCAAGACGGACAGAAACTCCCCGTAGTATGTGACCTGGGGCACCTTCCTGAGTGATGCTGCAGAAGCTATGGCGAAATAATTCAACACCCCGTCCAATCGTACAGTTGTGTGCGCGTTATCTCCTGCGATCTAATCCCCACGACGATAACTGAAGTGTAATCCAGCATGAACTGCTTGGCCCGGTGTACCGGACCGTTATCCAACGCAGCGCGTGGAATGTTGCATCGGATACGAGCAGGAAAGGATATCTGTCGTAAAGAACCAGGGGGAGAGTTCGTGATGAACAAAAGGATCAACAGAAACGGTGCATGGATTACGTCGATCACGGCCGGGGTATTGGCGGCGACGGGCGTGCTTGCAACTGCGTCTGCGCATGAGCATGGGGACGACCATAAGGAGGCTGCAGGGCCGGTACGTTTCCACGACATAGCTGTTGACGGCGGTGCGGGCATTGCATACAGGCGTGTCCGTTCTCCGCGTGACGAATTGCTGCAGAAAATCAAGGATTCCGGGTTTTTCGCCTTCCCTGACGACGCCAACAGTATGCCGTTGAAATCCAGGGGGGCACCGGGCGTTGCCGTATTCGACTACGACGGGGACGGTGACCAGGATATCTATGTCACCAATGGGCCGGGCGCTGCCAACTCACTATACGCCAATCAGCTCAGGGAGACAGGGCATACGGGTTTCATCGATATGGCATCCGCTGCTGGAGTCGACATGACGGAATATGACAATACCGGCGTGTGCTACGGCGACCTGGACAATGATGGCGACGAGGATCTCCTGGTCCTGACACTGGGCGGTCAGAATCACCTGTTCGAGAACCGCGGCGACGGAACGTTCATTGATATCACTGAAGCCAGCGGCATAGCTGGAGGAAATTCCTACTCGACCAGCTGCTCCATGGGCGACATCGACGCTGATGGCCTGTTGGATATCGCGATTTCCAATACCTTTACCGATTGGCGGGACAATCTGCCCATCAACACCTTCGAGGCGGCGGTACGCAATGAAAACAACCAACTCCTAAAGAACTTAGGGGGTAATCGCTTTGAGGACGTCAGCTCCGAGTCGGGTATTCTTACCTACCGGGGCATCAGCTGGACAACGGCGCTCGTCGACTACGATCAGGACGGTGACGTCGATCTGTTTTTCGCGGACGACCAGGGCGGTAAGCCAAGTGCCAAGCGCGGAGGTTTCGATACTGGCTATATCCGCATCTATTCCAACGACGGCACCGGCCACTTCGAGGACGTCACCGAGCTGTCCGGTACCAACCGCGCGGGCGCCTGGATGGGTCTGGCATTTGGTGACTTCAATTCAGACGGACGGATCGACTTCTTTGCATCAAACATCGGTGATTATGTTGCCCGTTTTATGACGCCAATGGTGCCTTTCGAAGTGCAGCCGGGTGACTGGTTGTCGGGCTGGTTCCTTGGTGAGGCCAATGGACGCTTCCGATTCCCGGGTGTAGGAGAGCTCAAGGCAACTCCCTTTGGCTGGGGTAATGCGGCCGTTGACTACGACAATGATGGCGATACGGATATCATCTACCACGGCGGGATCGATTTCGGTGCTTTTACCGATGCATCGAACCCCGGCGCCATCCTTAACAACGACGGCCATGCAGCATTCTCGCGTGATGCGCTCGCATATGCCGCGGATCCCACAAACCATGCCCGGCGACTGGTTCAGGGTGTGGCGGTCGGCGATTTCAACGACGATGGTTTTGCAGACATCGTATCGGTATCGAGCCAGAACTGGCCCACCTTCGCGCCACTCATGACCATGTTACCGGCTGACGCGGTCTTCGGGGGAGGATTCGACGATGCGCGCATCTGGCCGACCTTTCGTCCGGTGGACCCGGCTAACCCTTTTTCGGGCTTTCGGTGGAATGGGATCGACCCGGAGGACGGTACCCTGGCCGTAGACATCAGCAGCGGCAACAGCAATAAATGGGTGAAAGTGTCCCTTCGCGGCACAGCAGGGCTGATTCCCGGCGCGCGGGGCAATCGAGACGGTATCGGTGCGGTGCTACGGTTCACTCCGGAGAAGGGTGTAAGCGCGTTGCACCCGGTCGTTGGTGGCTCCAGCTATGCCTCGCAGCATAGCTTGCAGGCCAGTTTCGGGCTCGGAGAGCGGGACCATGGAACACTCGATATCCGGTGGCCGGGCGGCGTCCGAAATCGTCTCTATGGCGTACGGGCTTATGAACGGCTGACGATTCCGGAAATCCCATGCAGCTTCGATGATCCAGATGTAGGTCGCGGCGGCTACCGGCGCTGCGTCACCTCCGCCATCCATACTCTGCGCGACAAGGGCATGCTGAACGGCAGGATGGCGCGTCGCCTACTGCACAGTGCAATGCGAGCTTACCGTGACCAGCACCATGAGCGGAACGATCATGGCGCGCACGACCGCGACCATGCGCGCAGGCAGAGCCATGGTTCCGAACGGCATCATGACAAACGCCTGCGCCATGGTGACGATCAGGACAGGTATGGCGGGTAATCCTGGCAGGTCGGCGGGAAAACAAACTAGGGAATACCTATAAGCAGGATGGAGCGTTCCAAAAATGGACTATACGACAATGATGAATCATGTGGCCAAGTGCCGCCGGTCGCTTGTGGGACTTGGTTTCGCAATAGCATTCATGAATACCGGAGTGCAAGCGGGGGGGGTAACTTTTCACGACATCGTGCCGGAGCCAACGTCCGGTATCAGCTATCACAGGACTGCGTCACCCCGAGCCTCAGTACTGGATGCCATCAAGAATACAGGCCTGTTTCGTATTCCGGAAGACATGGCGCGCATTCCCCTCAAGCCTCATGGGGCGCCCGGCGTAGCGGTGTTCGATTACGACGGTGACGGCGATCTGGATGTGTATGTAACCAATGGTCCGGGAACTCCAAACTCGCTGTATTCGAATCAGTACGTTGACACAGGAAGTCTGAGTTTCATCGATGTGTCGGCCACCGCAGGAGTCGGCCTGACGTACTACGACAGCACTGGTGTGTGTTTCGGTGATATAGACAATGATGGTGACAATGACCTGATGGTATTGACCGTCGGTGGACCGAACCACCTGTTTGCGAACCAGGGCAACGGGGGGTTCCTTGAAATAACGGATCTGGCGGGAACGGGTGGTGCGGATGCGTATTCCACATCCTGCGCGATGGGTGATATAGACAATGATGGCCTGCTTGATATTGTCGTCGGCAATACCTACTCCGACTGGAGTGATAACCTGCCTATCGTATCGTTCCAGGCTGTGGAACGGCACGAGCACAACCAGCTGTTCAGGAACCTCGGAGGGAACCGCTTTGCCGATATATCGGAACGGGCGGGAATCCGCAACTTTGCCGGAATCAGTTGGGCGATATCGATGGTCGACTACGACCTTGACGGTGACATCGACATCGTCGTGGCGGACGATCAGGGTGCCAAGCCTTCCGCCAGGCGAGGTGGCCGGGACCTGGGTTACGTGCGGGTGTATGAGAACGATGGGGCTGGACATTTTTCCGATGTAACCAAACGCTTGGGGACCGATCGCGCCGGTGCATGGATGGGGCTCGCTTTTGCGGACCTGGATGCAGACGGCCATATGGATATCTTCGCGTCAAACGTTGGTGACTATTTTGCCCGTATGATGAACAGCATTGCTGGTTTCGTATCTAAGCCGGGCGACTGGCTATCAGGCTGGTTTCTACAGGAGCAAGAGGGGAGGTATCGGTTTCCTGGCGTGGGGCGACTTGAAGCGACTCCATTCGGGTGGGGAAACGCGGCAGTGGATTACGACAATGATGGGGATACGGACATCGTCTATCACGGTGGAATTGACATGGGGGCTTTCGTTGAGGCGACCAACGCGGGCACCGTGCTCGAGAACGATGGTACGGGTCATTTCGCGCGCGATGCACAGGCCTTGTCTGAAAGCACCAATCACACCAGGCGTGAGGTCAATGGTGTGGCAGTCGGTGATCTGAACGATGATGGCTTCGCCGATGTCGTGTCGGTCGCCAGTCAGGACTGGCCGCAGCCTCTTCCCATGAGCCGTGCCCTGCCACCCGGCGCTGGTTTTGGCGGCCCCTTCGACGACGCCGTCTTCGTGTGGCCTACCTTCATGCCAGTAGATCCGAGTGATGTGACCAAGGGCATGTTATGGACCGGTATGCAGCCAGCGGACGGATCCATATCTATGGAGATAAGTAGTGGTAACGCCAACGGCTGGGCGAAGGTCCGGCTTGTCGGAGGGGTGGGTCTCGCGCGCGGGGCGCGGGTCAATCGAAGCGCGATTGGCGCTGTTATTTCCTTTACGCCTGATAACCTGCCTACTGCCATGGTGCCAATTTCGGGAGGATCCAGCTATGCGTCGCAGCACAGCCTGGAGAAGGTATTTGGCATGTCTGATCGACACCTGGCAAGGCTGGAGGTGCTGTGGCCTGGGGGGGTGCGAAACAGGCTTTATCGGGTCAGGCCAGGTGAGAGGCTCGTCGTTCCCGAAATCCCTTGCAGCTATGATGACACAGAAAAACAGCACAAGGTCTACCGGAGATGCGTTAAGAACGCCTTGGAGGACTACTATCGGCGCGGCATCGTCGACCACCGCATGCAGGCGCGGCTGTATGCCAGCGCCATGACCGCGTTTTCGAAATTCCACCATCACGATGGTCGCCGTTCGCATCGCGGCGAAGGGCGATACCGGAACGGTGGACGGAAAGAGAAACGACATGGAAAGGAAGAGACGTCCAAGGGGGAAGACAGTGATGAGTGAGGCATGTACACAGGATAGCCGGATGGTAACTTTGGCCGCATCAGCTCTGGGCGCTGTCATGCTAGCGGCACCTATCATCACAGCGGCGGGTGGGGTGAGTTTCATCGACATAGCGTCCGATGACACTTCGGGGATCACCTATCATCGGGTCGAGTCGCCGTCCGATGACATCCTGGATACTTTTAAGCAGGGTGTGCTGAGCCTCGAACAGGTCATCTTCATGCCAGCAAATTCACGTGGGGCGCCTGGCGTCGCTGTATTCGACTATGATGGTGATGGTGATCAGGATATCTACGTGACCAATGGCCCGGGTGCGGCCAACAGCCTGTATTCCAATCAACACGCGCAGAGCGGCCAGGTTAGTTTTATCGATGTGGCTACAGAGGTCGGAGCCGGCCTGGCCGGGGACGACTCTACCGGGGTCTGTTACGGCGACATAGACAACGATGGTGACGAGGACCTGTTGGTGCTAAGCGTCTCGGGGCCCAACCGTCTCCTTGAGAACCGGGACGGCCACTTTGTTTCCCTTGATATCGGTCCGGGCCTGGAAGGTAAAGGGCTGCATCCGTCATCCTGCTCCATGGGGGACGTCAATGGCGACGGACTGCTGGATATCGCGGTGGCGAACACCTTCCAGGACTGGAACAACCGTCTGCCGCTGATGCTGCTGGATCAAGAGAGCGCCATGGAAACCAACCAGCTCTTCCTCAACAAGGGTGGTCTCCGGTTTGCCGAAGTCAGTGACAGTTCAGGTATCGCTTCCAGCCGTCGTATCACTTGGGCGATTGCTATGATCGATTACGATATGGACGGTGACACCGATATTGTCATGGCTGACGATCAGGGGCCGCGTGCACCAGCCAAGTATGGTGGAGCCGACTTCGGTTACCTGCGCATCTACCAGAACGACGGTACAGGACACTTCACTGATATTACCGTGAAACTCGGGATGGATCAGTTTGGTGCTTGGATGGGGCTGGCATTCGGGGACATCAATGCGGATGGGAATATGGATATGTTTGCATCCAATATTGGTGACTACGCCTCTATATTTACCGGTCCCATGCTTGGTTTTGGCCAAGTCATTGGAGAATGGGCGTCGGTGTGGTGGCTTGGGGATGGCAAAGGCGGCTTCACAAAGGGGTCCATTGATGCGCTGGGTGCGACACCGTTTGGCTGGGGTAACGCCATGGCCGACTACGACAACGATGGAGACACCGATATCATAATGTACGGCGGCTTGGATGTCGGTATCTACCAAGACGGTTCAAATGCAGGGACGATACTTGAGAACGACGGCAGTGGCCGTTTCTCACTAGATGCTGCGGCACTGGCCAGCTCTGTGAACCATGCTAGAAAGAATGAGAGAGGTCTTGCAGTCGGTGATCTCGATGACGACGGGTTTGTCGATATCGTGTCAGTATCCAACCAGAACTGGCCCGAAGCCTTTCCCACCCCGCCTTACCCTGTTGTTCCGTTGGGAAGTGTGTTCGACCAAGGCTCTATCATTTGGCCCACTTTCTCGCCCATCGATTCTGCGGACCCGTCCAAGGGGTTTAGGTGGAACGGGTTCGAACCTACGGATGGCACTCTGTCCATCGAGATGAACAGTGGCAATGGTAACGGCTGGGTGAAGATACGTGCGCTTGGTGCTGCGGGTCTTATACCAGGTGGGCGGGTAAATCGCGATGGTATTGGGGCTATCGTCCGCTTCCGTCCGGAGGGGGGTGCGGCTGCAATGCGGCCGATCATGGGTGGGTCCAGCTACGCATCGCAACACAGCCTCGAAGGCGTATTTGGCCTGGGCGGTGCTGAGTATGGGGTCGTGGATGTCTTCTGGCCTGGTGGTGTGAAAAACCGACTCTATGGAGTATCCGCTCATGAGACCGTCGTTTTCCCGGAAATTCCATGCAGCTACGACGATAGCTCGATGTCCCGGCGCGAATACCATCGCTGTGTACGGACTGCGATTCGGGGCCTGGTATCCGCCGGCGTTCTTGACAAGCACCAGGCTGCACGGTTTCTGACCAGCGCCCGGCGTGCTTGGGTGGGAAGGCGCCATCCGGTACCGGAGCACGATTACGAGAGTCACGAGAGGGACGGAAAGGATGACGAAGGACGGGAGTCCGAAGGAGACCGAGGTCACCAGGGACGGGAGAGACTCCCCAAAGCCGGTGGTCGGGACGGAGCTCACGAGACCGGGCATCACCGCGAGCATGAAAGGGAGCATGGCGGCTCATACACCTCGGGGTCTGGGCCGGACAGCCCGGTCAGACTGCACGATATCGCCTCACGGCCCGACAGCGGAATTGACTTTCAGCGGGGTCCGTCTACCAACAAGGCGATCCTGGATGCCTTCAAGTCAACGGGCTTCGTGGATTTCTCCGATCTGGCTGTTCGTTCTCAGCTTCCAGTGAAGCCCCGTGGTTCCCCGGGCGTGGCCTTGTTTGACTACGACGGGGATGGCGACATGGACATGTATGTGACCAATGGGCCCGGTATGCCCAACGCACTGTTGGAAAACCGGCTGCGACAGGATGGACGCCTGCATTTCGTGGACGTTGCTCTGCAGGCCGGAGTGGCGCTGACCGAGGACGACAGCACCGGTGTGTGCGTGGGTGATACCGACAACGATGGTGATCCAGATCTCGTAGTCATGAATCTGGCAGGCCACAACCGTTTTCTGGAAAACCTGGGTGATGGGCGTTTTGCGGATGCATCATTGGATGCGGGGTTCACTGCCGATGGCCGGCATCCGTCCTCCTGTACACTTGGTGATGTTGACAACGACGGCCTGTTGGACCTGGCGGTTGGCAATACCTTCGACAACTGGGATCACCGATTGCCCCTCATGACGTTCGACAACGACGCATTGATGGAGGCAAACCAGCTGTTCCTCAATCGGGGTGGCAACCATTTCGAGGATGTCAGTACAGGCTCGGGGATTGATACCCCATCCCGCATCACCTGGGCGCTGGCGCTGGTCGACTACGACCAGGATGGGGACGTGGACCTGGTCACCGCGGATGATCAGGGCGCGAAGGCGCCAGCCAAGTACGGTGGTGTCGATCATGGCTTCGTGCGTATCTTCCGCAACGACGGAAGCGGGCACTTTACCAATGTGACGGCCGAAGTGGGCACAAACCGTTTCGGCGCCTGGATGGGCCTTTCATTCGGTGACTTCAACCGTGACGGTCTGCTCGACATATTCGCGACCAATACCGGGTATTTTATTACAAATTTCATGCGTCCCATCCTGGGCTTTCCCATTGTGCTGGGCGAATGGGCATCAGGCTGGTTTCTCGCGCAACCAGACGGGCGGTTCGTGTTCCCGGGCGTGGGGGATATGGTCGGTACACCGTTTGGGTGGGGAACTTCCACCGCTGACTACGACAACGACGCGGACACCGACATCATCTACCACGGTGGCATGGACATGGGCGCCTTCGTGGATGCGTCAAACCCGGGCGCCCTGCTCAGGAACGACGGCCAAGCGCATTTCAGTCGTGACGCGATGGCACTGGATGGATCAGTCAACCACCGACGCCGGACCGTCCAGGGTATGGCAGTGGGAGACTTGAACGACGATGGATTCACTGACATCGTCAGTGTTGCCAGCGAAACCTGGCCCGACTTCCTGCCACTGGCGCCTTATCTTCCCCCGTCTCTGCTGGAGGGGAGTCCGTTCGATTCGACAGCGGCGATATGGCCGACTTTCGCGCCCGTCGATCCAACCGATTTCTCCAAGGGGATGGTCGCAACTGGGATGGAGCCTGCTAATGGTGACCTGGCAGTGGAGATTAACGGTGGTAATGGGAATCACTGGGTCAAGATCAGGGCCCGTGGCAGTATCGGTTTGGTATCTGGTGCCAAGGTGAACCGGGATGGTATTGGGGCGGTAATCCACTTTCGTCCCGAAGGTATGTTACCGGTTTTGCATCCGGTTGTGGCAGGTTCAAGCTATGCATCGCAAGACAGTCTGACTGCTGTGTTCGGATTGGAAGGCAGGGCTTCGGGCCAAGTCGATATAGAATGGCCGGGTGGCGTTCACAACAGGCTCTACGGAGTCCGCAGCGGTGAGCGGGTCAGGTTCCAGGAAATTCCCTGCGATTACCGTTCGAAGAAGATGGGCAGGAGGGCCTACCGCCGCTGTGTCGGCAGGTCACTGGCGGAGCTGGTATCACACCACACTCTCACCGCACGCGAGAGCCGGCGTTTCTATCGGAGCGCAATGAAGGCTTGGTCCGATGTGCACTGATGCACTTAGCCCGCCTACTGGTGAGCGTAACCTCCGATCCGGCATCGGTAAGCTAGTGCGCCCCTGTGCGCCGTTACCGATGGCCTCGGCGCTGGTGTTGCTCTCCGCACTCGTGCATTCGCCGCCCACCCTGAGTGACGCACAGCGACTGTTTTTCACCAATATCGCAGCGGACCCATCGACAGGCATAGGATACGCACGCGGACCTTCGGCCAACAAAGTGATTCTGGATCAGCTGAAGGAACAGGGCATAGTCAATTTTGCGGCGCTGAATGTGAGAGCTCGTATGCCAGGCAAGCCGCGCGGCGCCCCAGGAGTGGCGATATTGGATTATGACCGTGATGGCGACCTGGACATCTATGTCAGCAACGGACCCGGCCGTGCTAACAGCCTCTATTCAAATCAATATGTACAGACCGGTGTGCTGCAATTCGTAGACGTGGCTCGGGATGCCGGTGTCGGGCTGGTCGCTGATGACAGCTCGGGCGTCTGTTTCGGCGATATGGACAACGATGGCGATCAGGATCTGATCGTACTCAACCTGGCAGGACCTAATCGCCTGTTGAGGAATCGTGGTGACGGTCGGTTTGTCGAGGAGGGAGAGGCTGCTGGCATCGCCGACCGCACGCACCATCCTTCATCCTGCGCCCTGGGTGATGTCAATGGCGATGGCTATCTTGATCTAGTAGTGGGAAATACGTTTGACAACTGGGATCACCGCCTGCCACTGATGACCTTCGACAATGACCACCTGATGGAGGCTAACCAGCTGTTCATTAGCCAGGGTGGCATGACCTTCCAGGACGCCAGTACCGGCTCCGGAATTGAGAATCCAGCACGGGTGACCTGGGCGCTGGCGCTGGTCGACTACGACGCCGATGGTGACGTAGACCTGGTGACGGCTGACGATCAGGGCGCCAAAGCGCCAGCGAAGTACGGCGGAGTGGATCATGGTTATGTTCGCTTGTTCCGTAACGACGGGACGGGACATTTCACCAATGAAACCATGGAGCGGGGAACAGACCGTCCCGGTGCATGGATGGGCCTGGCCTTCGGGGATTTTGACCGGGACGGTCGGCTGGATATCTATGCAACCAACACGGGTTACTATTTTCCACGCCTTCTCGAACGCCTGCTGGGTTTTCCCGAGATCCTGGGTGAATGGGCCAGCGGTGCATTCATGGCGGGCCCGGATGGGCACTTCAGATTCCCCGGTGTTGGTGCATTGGTGGGGGTGCCCTTCGGCTGGGGAGTGGCAGCCGTGGATTATGACAACGACAACGATACGGACATCATCTACCACGGTGGTATCGACATGGGGGCCTACGTGGACGCGTCCAACCCAGGTACCGTTTTGCGCAATGACGGTATGGGGAATTTCGATTACGACGAAGGGGCACTGGACGGTTCTGTCGATCACACCCGTCGTTCGGTCCAGGGGCTGGCCACAGGCGATCTCGACAATGACGGATTTGTCGACATCGTTACCGTGGCTAGCCAGATTTGGCCCAAGCCGTTTCCGCTGGTTCCCTACCTGCCGCCCTTCATGCAGGCCGGCTCAGTATTTGATGCCACTGCGTCGATCTGGCCAACTTTTGCACCTGTCGATCCGGTCGACTGGAGCCAGGGATTCCGAGCAACCGGCCTAGAACCGGCAGATGGCGACCTGGCGATCGAGATCAACAGTGGCAACAAAAATCACTGGGTAAAAGTTCGTACCCTGGGGACGGTCGGCCTGACAGATCACGGACGTGCCAACCGTGATGGTGTTGGCGCGTTGGTCAGGTTCCATGCTCGTGGTGGAGAAACCGATATCCATCCAGTGTTGGCAGGATCAAGCTATGCCTCGCAGGGGAGCCTCGAACTTCTGTTTGGGCTGGGCCGCCACCACGGCGGTACGCTGGAGGTGTTGTGGCCCGGTGGCGTCCGCAACCGGTTGTATGGGGTGCGCGCTGGCGAGATGGTCGTGTTCCCGGAAATTCCATGCGGTTTCGACGATCACAGCATGAGTGGACGTGAGTACCAGCGCTGCCTGCACACGGAGCTGGATCACTTGGTAGAGCAGGGCGTAATCGACCGTCGCCAGGGAAGACGCTTTTTCAGGAGCGGGCTGAGAGCGCGGCACGATAACTACAGGAAAACCAGAACCGGATCCCATATGGAGGACTCATGATGAAATGGTTCAAGAGAGATGCATGCAAGGGCACTTCACCAGCCGCCCGCACGGGCACAGGCCTGATCATGGCCATACTGTTCGCGGCTGCCCATTCCAGCGTTGCCGGGCAATTGCCAAGCAGCAATAGTATCCAGGGAATGGCGGTGACAGGTTTCAATCGTCTGCTGGGTAGACCGGTTATGCAGTTGGGACAGCTTGGAGGATTCGGCTTCGATACCGTCGCGGCCTTCAACTCCGGCGGCGATGCGCCACTGCCGCTGACCTCAGATTCTGCCGATGATACCCAGCTTGCCACGCTGGTGGATGACGCGTTTCTCGACGCGTTCTACGGCGATGAGCCGTTCAGGGTCGATCCGGCTTCGATTAACGTTCCCTTGCGGGAGGTGCCCACCAACACCACACCATTCAACGGCCCCTTCATGGCTCTCAAGGGCGCGTTCGATACCGCACCATACCAGTTGTTCGCGCCGGGGCAGACCGAGCCAGTGGATCCTGTAACCCTCGGCCGGTGGCTGCAAGCGCGGGGACTGGCGCGCATTGATTGTGAGGACGATGATGAAGCGACCATAGACATTATCATGGGCGGCCTCATCCCTAACCGCATCTACAGCGTCTGGGGGTTTTTCCTGGACCCTGACGCGGCGCCACCGTTCAAGGATTTCGGGCCTATGCTGCCGCTGGGCGGCGTTCCCAATCTATTCGTCAGTGATGGCAACGGCAGTGGCCGCTACAAGCGGGTGATCAACTTCTGCCCGACGGATCTCGACGATGGCGATGTGCCCATGCCGACATTCTTCGTCGTTTACCACTCCGATCTGATGGCTAATGGCGGTGTTCCGGAGTTCCCGGAACGGTCCCGGTTCATTGGCACTGGTGCCCATGTGCAGCTCCAATTCATCGTCGAGTGATATACGGCGGCAACCCGGCTACGGGCGGCGCACGGCGGGCGCACCCCGGAGAACTATAGGAGAGAGGACAATGAGAGTTAGGAAGCAATACTGTTCAATCGGACTCCGCATGGTACGGGGGGTTGGCTGTGCACTCGTAGGCTTTGCAAGTGGCTTTGTCGGCCCTTCGGTTGACATGGCCTCTGCGGCGAGTGCTGAGACGCTGGTGATAGATGCAACCACGGCGACCGGTTGGAATCGCTATTTCGGTAGGCCGATTGCAGATGCCCCCGAGCCGGTAAGGGGCTTCGGGTTTACGACCATAGGCAAATACAATCCCGATTCCGACACTCCCATACCGCTCCGCCGACACATGTCGAAAGATACCCTGATAACGAACTTTTTCGATCCGGGGTTCCTGGAGGGCTTCCCGGTCCCACCCGAGGCCATACACCTGGCACTGGACAACGTGCCGTTACGCAACTTCCCAACCAACGACGACGCCAGTGGAATCAGTCGTCGCTCGGTACCGGGGATCCTTTCCGCGGAACAGACCGAACTGAGTCAAGCAGAACCTTCGGATCCCGTGACGCTGGGAGATTGGATGAAGGCGCGCGGCAGGCTTGAGGCCACCTGTGACGAGAACGGTCGGGGGCACGCCCGGATCATCGCCACCAACTTGCTGCCCAACCGTTTCTACAACGTTCTTGAATGGTTCAATTACGATCGCCCGAGCCCTTTCATTGTTGTCCCCGGCATGCTTGGGGGCGTGCCTGACGCTGTCGTATCAGATGAGAACGGCAATGCATTGTTCGAAACCGATATGAACCACTGTCTTCCGCAATCGCCAGATGAGGCTTCACCGAGTGTCAATGTCCTTCTGGTCTACCATACTGACCAACGATCCTATGGTGGCGTCCCCATGACGCCATTGGATCCTATGCAGCCACGCTATGCGGGTGAAGTCGGTTCCGTACATCTCTATTTTCCAACCACAGGCAGACGCTTGGTGCCGGCGCAAAAAGGGGCACCTTCATGTGATGAGGTCTACCTGCCCGATGCTGAGTTGACTATCACACCGCCCATTAGCCCGGCGATTGGGCGTGCCAATTTCGTTATTGCAGGACAGAAGACGCCGGCAATGGCGACAGTGAAGTTCCTGGCGCCGCCCCAGCCATTGGGTGTAGACGGTCGTATGTCCTTCTTTGCCACGATAAGGTACGACTTTGGCAAGGGGAATGTATTGCAGGCCAAGGTCGATGGCACACTTACGCCTGCTGGACAGCCTGGTGTGTTCAGGAACAATGGCAATATTACCTACCATGGAGGCAGCGGAATCTACAAAAAGGCGTTCGGGCGCTTTAAGGCTACCGGGACCGTTTCATTTGCTGATCTGAAAGTCAGCATGCAGGGGCGAGGAATGGTGTGTAATCGTCTCATTGGGCGCCACCACGGGTCGAAGCACCACCGCCCGGGCAAAAATGTGCACCGTCCAGGGCATGATCACGGCAACAGCAGCAGGCATGGGCACTGGCGTGAAGAAGGCGAGCGGGTTGAACGTGCTCACCAGGCGCACGTGGCTGGTTGATATGACTGGAACCGGCGGGCATCCCGAAGTGGAAGTAGAGTGCCACGGTTCAAGATCTGTGGAGCAAGTAGGCCATCAGACACGTAATGCAGCAATGGAGCCATAGTGAGGATGGAGATGAAACAAGCAGGAGACAGGCATCGGCACGCGACCACCGCGGCTATGGACCAGGATATCGCAGTTGTCGGTATCGGTTGCTGGTATCCGGGAGCGAGAAATGCGCTGCAGCTATGGGAGAACGTGGTGGCCCGACGGCGGCAATTCAGGCGGTTTCCCGACTCGCGGCTGCCAGTCGCTGAGTACTACGATGCCGACCCCAATGCGCCTGATAAACTGTATATCCCGCGTGCTGCGTTTATCGACGGATTCGAATTTGACTGGGCAGGCCGCCGGATCCCTAAGGGTGCCTTCGAGAGTACAGATATCGTTCAATGGCTGGCACTGGAGGTGGCCGGGCAGGCTATAGAGGATGCCGGCTACAGCCGTGATAGTATTCCAAAAGACCGTACAGGCGTTATCGTCGGCAACAGCCTCACCGGAGAACAGAGCCGTGCAAGCACGATGCGGCTTCGATGGCCCTACGTTCGTAAGGTGTTCGAGAAGACTGCCAGGGCCATGCATCTTCCAGCCGCACAGATCGAACGCCTGGCAGGTACGATGGAGTGTGTATATAAATCCGCTTTTGCAGAAGTCACGGAAGACACTCTGCAGGGAGGGCTTTCTAATACCATTGCCGGCCGGGTATGCAACTACTTCGACCTGCACGGTGGCGGCTACGTCGTAGACGGAGCCTGTTCGTCCTCGTTGTTAGCGGTATGTACAGCGGCTTCCTACCTGGCGGCAGGGGATCTGGACGTCGTGCTGGCGGGTGGTGTCGATGTGAGTCTCGACCCATTCGAGCTGGTTGGCTTTGCAAAGACTGGCGCCTTGGCGGCGAATCGAGAGGGCGATATCAATGTCTATGATCTCCGCGGTGCAGGATTCCTTCCCGGTGAGGGTTGTGGCTTTGTCGTCCTGAAGCGTTTGTCGGATGCCCGTAAGGCGGGTGACACAGTCTACGCGGTAGTCAAGGGATGGGGGATTTCCTCGGACGGAAAGGGTGGTATCACCGCGCCCAGTCGCGATGGCCAGGCGCTGGCTCTTGTGCGAGCCTATGAGCGGGCCGCTTATTCACCACATGGTCTGGATTTTGTCGAAGGCCACGGTACCGGTACCGCAGTGGGTGACCGGACGGAGCTCGCAGGTATCGCCAGGGCATTCGGAGAATATGGAGACGCGCGTCCCCGGTCCTGCGGCGTGACTTCATTCAAATCCATCGTTGGCCATACCAAGGCAGCAGCGGGCGTGGGTGCATTCATCAAAGCAGCGATTGCGGTCAATCGGAGGGTTGTGCCGCCCACGGCCGGTTATCGCGAGCCAAACCCGATACTGGAAGAGCAAGCCAGGGCGTTGTTTCCGGTTCGCTACGGTACCTGCTACGAGTCGGACAGGACCCTCCGCGCCGGTGTGTCGGCCATGGGGTTCGGTGGAATCAATTCACATGTGACGCTCGAATCGGCGGATCCGCCATGCAAGCGGCTCACGCCCGCCCTAGACGAGCGTGCGCTGCTGGTCAGTGGCCAGGACTCCGAGCTGTTCGTCATCGGAGCAGACTCGCTACAGGCCTTGTGTAGACAGCTTGTTACTCTGGAACAGGAAGCCCGTGATCTTAGCGTGGCCGAACTGACCGATTTGGCAGCTTATCTGGCAAGTGAATGCCCGCGTGGAGCCCATGCCAGGGCAGCAGTTGTCGCTTCTACACCAAGCGAACTGATGGCCCGGCTCGGTTCGCTGTCCGGGTGTATTGCAGCGGCATCAACTGACTCGCCGCCGCCGGGCGACCAAGAGGGAGGGTGGTGGAGTATCGGTAAGTCTTCGCCGCGCATCGGCTTCCTGTTTCCCGGTCAGGGTTCACAACAGCTCGCCATGGGGCGGCTGCTGGTGGAACGGTACCCATGGGCACAGCGCATGGTGGACATGGCCGACCGGGCGGCCAGCGAGTTGTTGGGAAAACCGCTCTCCCCGGTCCTGTACCAAGGTCTCGACCAGGTGGTCACCCAGAGCGAACGCAAAGTCCGGGAGCAGGCGCTGGTCAATACGTCCATCGCCCAGCCGGCTATTGTATTGGCGTCCTGTCTGTATGCGCGCTATCTGCGGGAATTGGGCATCGAGCCGCACCTCGTCGCCGGCCACAGCCTGGGGGAACTGACGGCGTTTCAGGTGGCAGGGGCTTTCAATGAGGAGACTCTCATACGCCTGGCGTTGGTGCGCGGTAGCGCCATGGCAGAAGACACGGGTACAGGTGGCGGCATGGCCAGCTTGGCATGCGGCCAGCAACAGGCGGAAGAACTGCTGGCCGAGGTAAGCGCCGGCTACATAGTGGTGGCCAATATCAATGCACCGGACCAGACGGTGGTCTCGGGTGAGGTAGCCGCTGTCGACCAAGTCGAGCGGATCTGCGCGGCAGCGGGCATAGCCTGCACACGGTTGCGTGTTTCGGGCGCCTTTCATTCGCGGCTGGTCGAAGCGGCAGCGGAACGCTTGCGCCGCGATGCGCCGCTGACCGGTAACTTGGAATCGCTGGATTGCCTGCTGTTGAGCGGAATTGGGGGCGATCCTGTCCACCCTGGGCTCGACCTCAGGGCGCATTTTTCGCGTCAGGTGGTTTCGAGGGTTGACTTCCGGACCCTGGTCGCCAATGCGGCCCGCGACTGCGACCTGCTGCTGGAAGTCGGTCCCGGGCGGGTGCTCAGCGGCTTGGTGGCGCGCACCTCTGATAGAGACCGACCAGTCTGCCTGCCTGTTGCCAGTGATGCGGATTCGACGTTGGCACTGAACGAGGCGCTTGCCCGGACCTATGTGACGGGGGCCGAGCTGCGGTGGGAGACGCTCTATGACCGTCGCCTGGTTCGGCCCTATATCACACCGTCACAACGTGTCTTCATCGACAATCCCTGTGAGCGTCCGACCCTGGATGTCGAACCCGAGGCCGCCACCACGCCGATGCCCGGCTCCCAGGTTCTTGGTGAGACCGAGGGCTGGTTGGCCGACGCCTTTGGTGTCGATCCGGCGACCCTGCGGAACTATGTCAGGACGCGGGGCGCGTTCCTTGGACGGATCATCCGTGCCGATGTGGAAACTGCAACGGAGCGTGAGACAGCTGCACCGGCTACATCGTCGGCCGCTTTGTCGCCGGACACGGTCGCGGTGCCGGCAACGGCCGCGACTGCGCCCGACACCGAACCGGCTGGGGCAGACCGCCTGAACGAGGGGGCAGCATTGTTACCGGAGCAGATCGGCAGGATGTTGGTCAGCCTGGTTGCGGTACGAACCGGTTTTCCCGCTGAAAGTATCCCGATGGACGCTCGCCTGCTGGATGACCTGAATCTCGACTCTATCAAAGCCGGCGAGCTCATCGCCGAGGCGGCCAGGCAGGTGGGCAGAGCGGGCGAGTTGGACCCAGCCGCTTTGGCCAATGCCACCCTGAAAGAGGTGGCCGGAGCCTTGTCCGGCACGGCGTCGGATGTCGCCGGCGTTGGGTCTGTTGCGTCGCCGCCACTATCCGGGTCCGGGATCGGGGAGGACGCCGGCGCTACCTCTGCTGCGGACAG
>Ga0256841_1001222_pt1 | contig 23058 bp, 21 predicted proteins | sample 356308metaG_FD_185971 | JGI IMG/M metagenome (GOLD analysis project Ga0256841, IMG submission 185971) | Hydrothermal vent microbial communities from Mid Atlantic Ridge, Atlantic Ocean - 356-308 | ecosystem: Environmental > Aquatic > Marine > Hydrothermal vents | place: Atlantic Ocean: Mid...
CCGGCGCTTTTGTAATCGAGAGATCCTTGATCGGCCAACGGAAGTCTCCAGGAACGGTTACGGAGTGAAGGACAAACTGTTATTGTACGGCCATGAACGGTGAGGAGGGAATCGGAGATGGACTGGTTGTCGCCAAGGCATATCCCCAACGTCATCACGATCCTGCGGATTCTGCTGGTGGTGCCCACGGTGACGATGATTCTCGAGCGCCGTTTCGACTGGGCCTTGGGATTGTTCTTCGTCGCCGGGGTTTCGGACGCCCTGGACGGTTTTCTGGCCAAGCATTTCGGCTGGATCAGCCGTTTCGGCTCCCTCCTCGACCCGATCGCCGACAAGCTGCTGATGATGGGCTGTTACGGCGCCTGCGCCTGGATCGGCTTGATCCCGGGATGGTTGGCCGGATTGGTCATCGCCCGTGACTTGATCATTCTGAGTGGCGCGACCGCCTACTATTTGCTGCTGCACCCGTTCGAGGGGCAGCCCACCTGGATCAGCAAGTTCAACACCCTGGTGCAGATCGTCCTGCTCCTGGCGGTCTTCTGGCATCATGGATTCCGCCCGATGGCGCTGGAGTGGATAAATGGATTGATTTACCTGGTGACAGTAACGACAATAGTGAGTGGAATTCAGTACGTCCTGTCGTGGGGGCGGTATTTTCTGCGGCAACTCGGACATCGCAAGGGTTGAGACGTGCCGGAAGACCGTTCCCGGAATTTTTCATCGGCTTTGGAGGGAGGCAAAGCGACGCTAGCGAAACATCGGGGTTACGGAAAGTCGCCGGTGTTCCAACTTTTCATGAGGAGAAATCCAATGAGCCGAGTTTTCAGACTGAAGAGCGTGGTTCTGGCCACGGCGGTGGTGGGTGTGGTCATGACCGGATGTACCCGTCAGAAAGAGGAAGAAAACGAATCGCAGGCCCAGGGTACCGCTGTGCCCGCGCCGGCCCAGCCGAGTCAGGGAGCGGCGGGTGGAACGCAACCGTCCACAGGACAGGCATCCGGTTCCGCTGCGACCGCCACCCAGCCGGCGACCGGAGGTGCCCAGCCACCGGCAGGGAGCCTGCAGCAGTCGGCCCAGGAGACCCTGGAAGCGGCCAAGGCACTGGCGGGGCAGGCGGCTGAGGGCGCCAAGCAACGGGTCGAGGGTGTCCAACAGTCGGCCCAGGAGACCCTGGAAGCGGCCAAGGCATCGGCGCAGCAGGCGGCCGAGAGCGCCAAGAGCAGCGCCCAGCAACGGATGGAGGGCATGAAACAAGGCATGCAGGATAAAATGGAAGGTATGAAGCAGGGCATGCAGAGCAGGATGGAGGGTATGAAGCAGGGTATGCAGCAACGGATGGAAGGGATGCAAAAGCAAATGATGATGCCCTCGTCTCAGGAGGGCGGTGAATGAGCGGTTTCGATCCTGCCCGCGGGGCCGTGTTGGCGACCGCGGTGGCGGCCTTGTTCACCGCCGGCTGTACGGCCCAGAAGGAAACGGAACAACAGCAGGCCGCACCGGCTTCCGGTCAGGACATGGCCGGGATGAAAGGCATGGTGCCGGAAGCGGCGCCTGCCGGTGAGGGGGCCGTGGAAGTGAAGGTCGCCTGTTTCGGCATCAATGCCTGCAAGGGGCAGTCGGATTGTGCCACGCCCAACAACGCCTGCAAGGGAATGAACAGTTGCAAGGGACAGGGGTTCAAATACGTCAGCCTCAAGGAATGCGAAGCCCAGGGCGGCAAGGTGATCACCCCCAGCATGTGAAATTCGACGGGCCCGCCCGGCGGGCCCTTTCTCTGTCCTGATGCTTCGGGAACGTCCTTTCCCCGGCTTCGGTCTCGGTCTGCGCAAGGAGCATTATCAGGCGGTCGTGGCCGGTTCCCCGCCGGTGGACTGGTTTGAAATCCTGACCGAAAATTATCTGGTCGGTGGCGGCAAGCCGCTGTATTTTCTGGAAACGATCCGGGCCCGTTATCCCATGGCCATGCACGGGGTGTCCCTGTCCATCGGCAGCGCCGACCCCCTGGACCGTACCTACCTCAAGCAATTGAAATCCCTGGTCGAACGGATCGAGCCGCTCTGGGTTTCCGACCATCTGTGCTGGACCGGGGTGGGTGGGATCAACCTGCACGATCTCCTGCCGTTGCCGTACACCGAACCGGTTCTGACCCACGTGGTGGAACGGGTGCTGCAGGTGCAGGAATTCCTGGGCCGTCGCATCCTGCTGGAGAACGTGTCCAGTTACCTGCAGTTTCCCGAGTCGGAAATGCCCGAATGGGAATTCTTGCGTCAGGTGGCCGAACGGGCGGACTGCCTGATTCTGCTCGACATCAACAACGTTTATGTCAGCGCCCGCAATCACGGCTTCGATCCCTGGGAATACCTGGAAGCGATCCCACCGGAGCGGGTCTGGCAGTTTCACCTGGCCGGCCATACCGATCTCGGCGACCGGGTCATCGACACCCACGATCATCCGGTGCGTGACGAGGTCTGGCAATTGTTCCGCCAGGCCGCCCGCCGTTTCGGGCCGACGGCGACCCTGCTCGAGCGGGACGACCGCATCCCGCCCCTGGAAGAACTGGTGCAGGAACTCGATCGCGCCCGGGCGCTGGTCCGGGATTGCTGGCGATGACCCGGCTGTCCCGATTGCAGCACCAGCTTCAGCAGGCCATCCTGGGCGGGATCGAAATGGACTGGCCCGGTCTCGAGATCTACCGCGACGCCTACCGGCTGCGGCTCACCGAAGCGCTCGAAGCCGAGTATCCCATGCTGGCCCGCTGGCTCGGTCAGGAGCGCTTTTCCCGTCTGGCTTTTGACTATATGCAGGCGTATCCCTCCCGCCATCGTTCCATCCGCTGGATCGGCCGGCACTTGGCGGAATTTCTCCACCGTCGGGGCGAGTCCGCCCACGGGGAGATGGCGGCGTTCGAGTGGGCCCTGGGCCTGGCCTTCGACAGCGCCGATGCCGTGCCGCTTTCCAGCGAGGCGCTGGCGGCGGTGCCGCCGGAACGCTGGCCGGATCTGCGCCTGGAGTTTCATGCCAGCGTGTCCCTGCGGCGCTTCCATTATCCGATGCCCCGGTTGTGGAAGGCGCTCCAGGCGGAGACGCGCCTGCCGGACTGTATTTACCAGCGGGAACCCCGGAACTGGCTGATCTGGCGTCGGGAGCTGCGCTGTTTCTTCCGTTCCCTGTCACCGGCCGAGGCCCGGGTGCTCGAACGGTTGCTGGACGGGGAAACCTTCAGCGCCGCCTGTGCCTGTCTCGCCGGCTTCGATCTCCCCGGCGATGCGGCCCGGCAGATGGCCCAATGGCTGCAGCGCTGGCTGCAGGACGGTCTGGTCGTCCGGATAGCCTAAAAATGCCGGGTGGCGGGTGTCCAAAACGCTGGCGGCGGCTTTGTCGAACCCGACCGAGGGTTCTCACTCTCTTTCCTCGGCTCCCAGGGAATGAAAAAACCCCGTCGGTCACTCGAACCGGTGGGGTTTCTGCAGGCATTGGCGGAGAGGGAGGGATTCGAACCCTCGACACCCGGTTAGGGTGTACACGAGTTCCAGTCGTGCGCCTTCGACCACTCGGCCACCTCTCCGGTGAATCTATTCATTCTATCAGCCTTCGAGCAGGGTTTCCACATGGGTGGCGGCGCTGGCGGCGAGGGCCTGGTGGTGATAGCCGCCTTCGAGGGCGGAGACGATCGGGGTGCCGAAGTCCAAGAGCCGGCGGGTGATCCAGGCGTAGTCGGGTTCTTCCAGGAGCAGGGCGCCCAGAGGATCGAGGCGGTGGGCGTCGAAGCCGGCGGAGACCAGGATCAATTGGGGCCTGAAGGCGGTCAGGGCGGGAAGGATACGTTTTTCCACCGCCTGCCGGAAGGCGGACCCGTCGGTGCCGGCGGCCAGCGGGACGTTGACCAGGTTGCCGACGCCGGTCTCGTCCGCGGCACCGGTGCCGGGATACCAGGGATATTGATGGGTGGAACAATACAGCACCCGCGGTTCGCGTTCGAAGGCCGCCTGGGTGCCGTTGCCGTGGTGGAGGTCGAAATCGACGACGGCGACCCGTTCCAGCCCCCGGTCGAGGGCGTGGCGGGCGCCGATGGCGACGTTGTTGAACAGACAGAAGCCCATGGCCCGTTCCGGTTCGGCGTGGTGCCCCGGCGGGCGTACGGCGCAGAAGGCGCGGCGGGCCTCGCCGGCCAGCACCGCGTCCACCGCGGCGCAGACCGCCCCCGCCGCCCGCCGGGCCGCCTCGCCGGAAGCCGGGGAGACCACGGTGTCGGGATCGAGCCGGGCGTGGCCTTGACGGGGGATGGCGGCGAACACCGCTTCGACGTGGGCGTCGCTGTGGATCAGGCGCAGCCGGCGGTCGTCGGCCCGGGGCGCCGGGCGGCGTATCAGAGTTTGAAACCGGGGCGCCGCCAGGGCGTCGAGGACGGCTTCCAGGCGTGCGCGCGATTCGGGATGGCCGGGGCCGGTGTCGTGTTCCAGGCAGGCGGGATGGCTGTAGAGCAGGCAGGTCATGGCGTCGTCCTCCGGCAGGCTCTATCATGAAGGAACCATTGTAATCGGACTGCGAGGACGATAGACATGACGCAACCTTCGTCACCGGTGAGCGAGTTGTTGCAACGGGAAGGCATCGGCTTCGAATGGGTCGAGATTCCCCTGGACCCCGAGCGCAAACCCATCCGCAGCCTGGAGGAGGTGGTGGCGGCACGGGGCATGAGCCCGGCCCAGATCGTCCGCAGCCTGGTGTTCCGCACCGGCAGCGGCGGTTTCGTGCTGCTGGCGGCCCCGGCCACGGCGCGGGCCGACTGGGGGCGGCTGCGCAAGCACACCGGCGAGCGCCGCCTGACCATGGCCGACCCGGACCAGGTGCTGACGGCCACCGGCTATCCGGTCGGCGCGGTGCCGCCCGTGGCCCTGCCGGCAGGTTTGCGCCGGCTGGTGGACGAGGCCGTCTTCGCCCACGAGCGGGTGTTCATCGGCGCCGGGGTGCTGGGCTGGTCCCTGCAGGTGGCCAGCGCCGATCTGCGTCCCCTGTTCGCCGATGCGGAAGCCGGGGCGTTCACCAAGGCCGGATGAGCGATCCCCGTCACCTGCAAATCGCGATCCTGACCGGAATGCTGATATACGGTCTGGGGTGGCGGGACTTTCCCGGTCCGGGATGGATCTACCTGCTGTATCCCCTGGCGGCGCTGGGATTTCAATGGGGATTCTGCCGTATCTTCCGGCTGGGTTTCGACGGGCGCAGCCCGCTGATCTCGTCCCTGTCCCTGGGGCTGCTGCTCCATACCGCCTCGGCCTTCTGGGCCGTGACAGCCGCCTTCGTCGCTGTCGCTTCCAAGTTCCTGCTCCGCATCGACGGTCGTCACGTCTTCAATCCCACCAATCTGGCCATCGTGATCACGACGCTGGCGACCGAGCAGGTGTGGGTGTCCCCGGGGCAGTGGGGGCTGGGGGCGTTCCTGGCGGTGGCGGCGCTGCTGGGCGGGATGATGGTCTTGCGCCGTACCCGCCGCGGCGAGGTGACCTGGGCCTTCCTCGCCGCCTGGGGGATGCTGGTGTTCGGCCGTGCCCTGTGGCTGGGGGATCCGGCGGCGATCCCCTGGCTCCAGCTCCAGAACGTGGCGCTGCTGATCTTCGCCTGCTTCATGATTTCCGATCCCATGACCGTGCCCGACCACCGCGTGGCCCGCATCGGCTTCGCGGTGCTGGTGGCGGTGGTGGGCTATGTGCTTCAATATCACTTTTACGTCGACGAGGGACTGTTCTATGCCCTGGCGCTGTGCGCCCCCCTGGTGCCGTGGCTGAACCGGCGCCTGCCGGGGACGCGCTACCGCTGGCCCCGGACCGTTCCCTCCAGGAGGTGAACCGATGCGTGTGTGGCTGGTGATCCTGTCGTTCCTGCCCCTGGCGGCTCAGGCCTTTTGCGGTTTCTATGTCGCCCGCGCCGACACCGGGCTTTACAACCGTTCCTCGCGGGTGGTGCTGGTGCGCGACGGCGAACGCACCGTCCTGACCATGGCCAACGACTTTCAGGGGGATGTCAAGGACTTCGCCATCGTCATCCCGGTGCCCACCTTCATCGAGCGGGAACAGATCCACGTGGCCTCGACGGCGGTGCTCGACCATCTCGACGCCTACACCGCCCCCCGCCTGGTGGAATATTTCGACCCCAATCCCTGCCGCCGTCTCTATCGCATGGAGATGAAGGCCATGAGCGCGGCGGCCCCAGGCGAGGGGGCGGCGGCCCGCGCCAAGGCCCTGGGAGTGACCGTCGAGGCCCGTTACACCGTGGGCGAGTACGACATCCTGATCCTCTCGGCCACAGAAAGCGCCGGGCTGGTCACCTGGCTCAGGGAGAACGGCTACCGACTGCCCGCGGGGGCCGAGGCGGTGGTGGGCAGCTATCTCAAGCAGGGGATGCGCTTCTTCGTCGCCCGGGTGAATCTGGACGAATTCGCCAGGACCGGCTTCCGTTACCTGCGGCCGCTGCAGGTGGCCTACGAGACGCCGAAGTTCGTGTTGCCCATCCGGCTGGGCACCCTCAACGCCCAGGGACAGCAGGAACTGTTCCTCTGGACCCTGACCCGTACCGGCCGGGTGGAGACCGCCAACTATCCCACAGTGAAAGTGCCCTCCGGCCAGGAACTTCCCCTCTACGTCAAGGACCGTTTCGCCGACTTCTACCGCGATCTGTTCGCCCGCCAGGTGGAAGAACACGGCGGCCGGGCGGTGTTCACCGAATACGCCTGGAACATGGCCTGGTGCGATCCCTGCGCCGCCCAGCCCCTGAGCCGCAGCGAGCTGCGGGAACTGGGGGTGATGTGGCTGGCCGAGGCGCCCCCCGTCCGGCCCCTGCCCAAGCCGCGGATCGCTCCGCCGCGTCCGGTGGACGTGTTCGTCACCCGTCTGCACCTGCGCTACGACGCGCGAACCTTCCCCGACGATCTGCGCCTGCACCGGACCGGCGACAAAAGCAACTTCCAGGCCCGCTACGTCCTGCGCCACCCGTGGGACGGCAGCGACGACTGCCCCGAGGCCAAGCGTTACCGCAGCGAGATCCTGCCCCAAAGACTGCGCCGGCAGGCCGAGAATCTGCACCGATTGACCGGCTGGCCCCTGGCGGAAATCCATCGGGCGATGGGACTGGGCGAGCCGCCCGCGCCGGAACCGTGGTGGAAACGGTTGTGGCCGTGAAGGCCCGTGATCGTGAATCCACGGCCTGGAACGAGGGCGACATGAAAACGTTTTCGGCGTCTCGGCGGTGAATCCTTCGACCGAACCCGTCATGGACTGGCGCCGCCTGTTGTCCACCCGGCGCCTGGGGAAGTCCGCGGCCGACGACGGCGGCCAGCCGCCGCGCACCGAATTCGCCCGCGATTACGACCGTCTGATATTTTCTTCCGCCTTCCGCCGTCTGCAGGACAAGACCCAGGTCTTCCCCCTGGCCAAGAGCGACTACGTTCGCACCCGGCTCACCCACAGCCTGGAGGTGGCCAGCGTCGGCCGCTCCCTGGGGATGCTGGCGGCCGAGGTGATCCGCCGCCGCGATCCCGAGGTGGCGGACGTGGTGGTGCCCCAGGACGTGGGCACCCTGGTGGCCGCCGCCGGTCTGGCTCACGACATCGGCAACCCGCCGTTCGGCCACGCCGGCGAGGACGCCATCCGTGAGTGGTTCGCCGCCTGGCCGGGACTGGCGCGGCTGACGGAAGCCGAGCGCCGCGACCTGCTCGAATTCGAGGGCAACGCCCAGGGGTTCCGCACCCTGTGCGTGCTGCAGAATCCGGGGCAGCCCGGCGGGCTGCAGATGACCTGCGCCATGCTCGCGGTCATGGCCAAGTATCCCCGGGCCTCCCTGGTCGAGCCGGCCCAGGCGCAGGGGGCGGGTGGGCGCAAGTTCGGTTTCTTCCAGAGCGAACAGGCGCTGTTCCGGGAAGTGGCCGAAACCGTCGGCCTGTTGCCAAAGCCGGGGTCGGGGCCGGCCTGGCACCGTCACCCCTTGGCCTTCCTGCTGGAGGCCGCCGACGACATCTGCTATCACGTGATCGACATCGAGGACGGCTTCAAGGCCGGGGTGGTGGATTTCGACACCCTGTGCCAGCTCCACCGCCCGTTCCTGGCAGAGCGTCACTGGCGCCGTGCCCGGCAACTGGCCGACCGCTCCCAGCGCGCCAGTTATTTCCGCTCGGTCACCATCGACCGGGTCATCCGGCAGGTGACCGCCGTGTTCGAGGCGCACTACGACGCCCTGGTTCGGGGCCGGTTCGACCGGCCCTTGCTCGAACACATCGACCAGGCCGACGCCTTCGCCGCCTTCAAGGGGGTGGCCCAGGAACGGGTCTACGACGCCCGCCCGGTGGTCGAGGTCAAGGCGTGCGGTTTCGAGGTCATCGCCGGCCTGCTCGACGCCTTCGTCGGGGCCATCGAGGACCGCGCCGCCCGGGGCGACGCCGCCGGTTCCCGCAGCCGCACGCTGCTCCGGCTCATGCCCCGGCCGCTGCCCGATCCGGCCGCGCTGTCCCCCTACCGGCGCGCCCTGCTCGCCACCGACTTCGTCGCCGGCATGACCGATTCCTACGCGGTGGCGCTGTATCAGCGGATTCGGGGGATCGCATTGCCTTGAGCGGCTATGCTTGAGGTATGGCCAAGCTGATACCCAGTCTCAACAGTTGTCTGGGGCGGATGCAGGCCGGGGAGAAACGCTTCGCCCGCTGCCTGGAAAAACACCTCGAGGACGACTATCTGTGTTGGTACGACACCCCGGTGGGGGATCGGCCGCGTTATGCCGATTTCATCGTCCTGCATCCCCAGCGGGGATTGTTGCTGCTGGAGGTCAAGGACTGGAAACTGGACACCATCCGTTCGATGGACAAGGCTTCGGCGACCTTGTTGACCCCCCAGGGGTTGAAGACGGTAGCCAATCCCTTGGAACAGGTGCGGCAATGCACCTATCGGGTGGTTCGCCGGTTGGAGCGCGATCCCCAGCTGGTCCAGCCTGCGGGACGCTATCGGGGGCATCTGATCTTCCCCTATGGCTTCGGCGTGGTGCTGAGCCGGATCACCCGTCGCCAGTTCGAGGCCACCGATCTGGACCAGGTGTTGCCTCCACACCGGGTCATCTGTCAGGACGAGATGACCGAACAGGCCGATGCGGAGGCGTTTCAGCAACGCCTTTGGAACATGTTCGACGTTTCCTTCGGTCGCCCGCTGACCCTGCCTGAGATCGACCGCATCCGATGGCATCTGTATCCGGAGATCCGCATCGGTCCCGGCGGCGATCTGTTTTCGGAGGGCGGCGAAGCCCCGGAAGTGTCGGTGCCGGACATCGTCAAGCTCATGGACCGGCAGCAGGAACAATTGGCCCGGAGCCTGGGGGAGGGCCACCGGGTCATTCACGGCGTGGCCGGTTCCGGCAAGACGCTGATCCTCGGCTATCGCTGCCTGCATTTGGCCCGTCTGCTGCACAAGCCGATTCTGGTGTTGTGCTACAACATTTCCCTGGCGGCGCGGCTGCGGGAGATGATGGTGGACAAGGGCCTGACGGGCCGGGTCAACGTGTACCATTTCCACGACTGGTGCGGCGAGCTATTGCGGACCTACCACATCGACCGTCCCCAGGGGGGCGATTATCTGGAGCGGCTGGTGGCCACGGTGATCGCGGCGGTGGCCGACGGCCGCATTCCCAAAGGTCAGTACGGTGCAGTGATGATCGACGAAGGCCACGATTTCGAGCCGGACTGGCTGCGGCTGGTGGTGGACATGGTCGATCCGGAAACCAATTCCCTGCTGTTGTTGTACGACGATGCCCAGTCGATCTACCGGAAGCGCGGGACGTTGCGTTTCAGTCTCTCCAGTGTCGGCATCCAGGCGCGGGGGCGGACCACGATCCTGCGGGTCAATTATCGCAACACCGAAGAGATTCTCCGTTTCGCCTACCGTTTCATCCGCCGTTATCTTCAGGAGGAGACCGCCGGCGAGGATCATGTCCCCGTCATCGAGCCCGAGGGCGCCGGACGTCACGGCCCGCCGCCGGTGGTCAAGGTGTTCGACGGTTTCGATCGGGAGGTCCGTTACCTCGTGACCGTGCTGCGGCGGCTGCACGGGGAACGCGGGATTCCCTGGGCCGAGATGTGCGTCACCTATCGGTATCGTTGGATGGGGAAGCGGTTGGCGGCGGCGTTTCGGGAAGCGTCGGTTCCCTGCGACTGGTTGGGAACGCAGGCGGACAAACGGCGTTTCCGGCCGTCGAGCGACAGCGTCAAGCTGATGACCATGCACAGCAGCAAGGGACTGGAATTCCCCGTGGTGGCGGTGGCCGGGTTGGGATACATGCCCGCCGAGGACGCCGACCCGGCCGCGGAGGCCAAATTGCTGTACGTGGCCATGACCCGTTCCACCGAGAAGCTGTTGGTGACGGCCAGCCGGGAGACGACGTTCGTACGGACGTTGCAGGCGTCGTCGTGACGATCACCGCGCCGGCGGCAGTTGCAGGAGCAGGCCCTTGTCGCCGCCCTGCATCAGGGTGGCGGGATAGGTGCCGTTCCACTTTTCCACTGATTTGTACCGGATCAGCCGGTCGGTGATGGAGGCGGCCACCAGTTGGTTGGCCTTGGCGATGGCCTCGGCCTCCTTCATGATCTGATAGGCTTTGGCGTCGGCCTCGATACGTTTCTTCTCCGCCTGGGCCTTGGCCTGGGTGGTGATCTCGATCAGCTTGGTGTTGGCTTCGATGGTCTTGATCTTCTGATTCTTCTCCGCCTGTTTTTCCACCATCGCCAGGCGCTGCTCCTCCTGTTTGGCCAGCTGCACTTCCTCGATCTTCTTGAGGACGATCTGGGGCAGGCGGATGTTGCGCAGGGCCACATCGTGCAGGTGGAACGGCAGTTCCTTGAACTTCTCCCCCAAAACGGCGCGGATTTCCTTGGCGATCACGGTGCGATCGGCGGCGATCTTCTCGGCCTGGTACTTGCCGATGACGTCGCGCACCACGTCGCGGACGATGGGGTTGATGAGCTTTTCGAAGTAATTGGCCCCGTAGCGGGTCAGGATTTCCGCCGCTTCCTTCTTGTCCGGGGTGAACTGGACCGTCAGCTCGACGCCGATGGGTAGGTTCTTGTTGTCGAGCACCTCGATGGCGGGCTTGTTGATGACGCCGCCCTGGTCCGGCAGATCCTTGGCGCTCTTGTAGTTGACCGTCTGCAGGCGCACGTCGAACACCTTGACGCTCTGGACGAAAGGCAGCTTCAGATGCAGGCCCGGTTCCTTCTCCTCCGGGTCGTACTTACCGAAGGTGCTCAGCACCCCGACGTTGCCGCTTTCGATGGTGTACACCGTCATGAAGGCGAGTACGATCAGGACGAGGGCGGGAATCGCCAGCACCGGCACGTTGAAGCCGGGTATCTTGCGGCCGAGGGTGTCGGTGTCGAAGGATTCGGTCGGCATTTTCATGGTTTCGTGACGTGAAGAGTGGAATTACCAGAGAAAGGCTAGCATAGAAGTCCGTAAGATAAGATATGTTCATCCACGGTGGATACAGCATGACCACGATTTGGGGCCTGTTGTTCATGAGTCTGCTCATCGGCATGCGCCACGCCCTGGAGACCGATCATCTGGCCGCCGTGGCCGCCCTGGCCACCCGCGCCGATTCCCTGGGCCGGACCGTTCGGCTCGGTGCTACTTGGGGAGTGGGCCATACCCTGACGCTGTTCCTGTTCGGCTCGGTCGTCCTCTGGATGGACCGAGTCATACCCGAGACTCTGGCCCAGGGACTGGAATTCGCCGTCGGCGTCATGCTGGTGGTATTGGGTCTGGACGTTCTGAGACGGCTGTGGCGCGATCGCGTTCATTTCCATGTTCACCGTCACGAGGACGGCACGGTGCACTGCCACGCCCACCGCCATGAACCGGGGGAGATTCACGATCCCGATCGTCATCATCATGGGCATCGCCGCGACCTTCCCTGGCGGGCGCTGCTCGTCGGTATGGTCCACGGCATGGCCGGGTCGGCGGCCCTGATCCTGCTCACTCTGCAGACCATCGACGACCCGTTGTTGGGAATGGCGTACATGCTCGTCTTCGGGATCGGATCCGTGTTGGGCATGGCGCTGATGTCGGTGATCATCGCCGTGCCGCTGCGTCTGACGGAACGGCGCCTGAACCGGTTGTACGGCGGCCTTCAGTTGGCCATCGGCTCGTTCAGTCTCGGGATGGGTGGGCTGATCGCCTGGGAGACCGGATTGCCGTTCTGAGCCGCCGGGGTCTCGCCGGCGAGTTCGGTGGTGGCGGCCAGGAAACCGGCCACCGCCTGGTGATATTCCACCAGGACGTCGATCAGTTTGACGTTCGCCTCGCCGCTGGCCCGTTCCCGCCGGTTGACCAGGAACAGGGTGCTGTCGCCCAGGTCGAAGGCTTTCTTTTCGCCGGCCTCCAGGGCGCGGGCCAGGCGCAGCTCGTCCCGGGCCGCCCGATAGCGGTCGTAGGCGGCCTGAATTTCCGAAGCCCAGTCCTGGATTTCGATCAAGATACGGCGAAGCGTCTGTTTTTCCTGGGCGTTCAGATTGGCCAGGTCCAGCAGCGCCTGCCGTAGCCGGCCTTTGGCCCCGCGGCGCAGCACCGGCAGTTCCAGTTGCACGCCGGCCTTGATGACCGGGCCTTCGATGGCGTCGGCGCCGGTCTGCCAGCCCTGCCACAGTACCAGATCGAGGCGCGGCAGCAGTTGATTGCGCGCCAGTTCCCGGTCGATGGCGGCGATGTCCTGGGCCAGCTTCAGGACGCGCAGCTCCGGCCGCCGGGTCAGGGCGGTCAGTTTGCCGGCTTCCACCCGCTCGAGGGTGAGAGGGCGGGGGGGCGGTATGGGAGAGGGAGCCTGTTCCGGTTCCGGCACCCCATCCGGCTGCAGCTCCTCACGCCAGAGAAACAGGGACAGGGCGTAGGCGCTTTTCTGCAGCACCCGTCTGGCCTTGCGCACCCGCCCCAGACGGCGCTGGACTTCCCGGTCGGCTTCCACCCGGTCGATGCGCGGCAACAGGCCGGAGCGGATCTTGTTCTCGACGGCGGAGAGCCGCTCCCTGGCCAATTGCAGCAGCCGTTCTTCCACCGCCAGTTTGTGTTTGGCCCCGACCCACGTCCAGTAGCGTTTCAAGGCGTCCTCCAGCAGTTTCAGTTCGGTGCGCCGGACTTTCAGACGGGCCAGGGATTCCTTGAGAAACGCCTGACTCTCGGCGGCGGCTTTGGGGTTCTCCCCCAGATTGCGCAGCAGTGGTACGGTCACTTCGAGAAAATATTCTCCGCTTTCGCCGGTGGGGGAGACGGGGGTCTTGATGTCGCCGGCGGCGCGTTTGAAACCGGTGCTCACGGCGATGCCGTAGCGGGTGAGGAAGTCGACGCTGAAGCTCGATTCCAACACCTTTTGCACCGCGCCGACGGCCGAGGAGCTGTTGTAGCGCAGATAGCGCGTCCGTCCTTTGAGACGGGCGTCGAAGGCGCCCTGTTTTTCCAGCCGTTCTGCCTCGGTGCGGGCCGCCGTCAGACGGGCGCGGATCATCACCGGGTGGTGGAGCCGGACCCGCTCGATGAGAATCTCCGGGGTGAGCACCTCGGCGGCACAGGGGACCGCGGTGACGATCAGGATCAACAGCCGCCAGGAAGCGCGCCGCCTCATGGTCGCTTGCCGTCCTTGGCGGATGTCGTCGGGGCCGGTGCTTCCACGAACGGCGGGAAGGCGTTGAAGCGCCGCCACAGCTCGAAGCCGAGCGATACGGTGTCGAGCAGGATCCAGCCCTGGACCCGGGTGCCGGGGCGCAGGTAAGGATAGGTCGGCCAGGGTTCGTCCCGACCGCTGCGGATGGCTTCCTCGTCGGGAACCACCAGGACGCGGTAGCGGTGTTTGCCGTCGTCCACCGAGTCGATCACAGCGATCCGGCCGCCGAAGGTGCCGACGGCCAGGGACGGCCAACCGGTGAACTGGATCGCCGGCCAGCCGGCGAACTGCAGGCGCACCGGCCGTCCGGGCGCCAGCAAGGTCACGTCGTGGTCCCGCACGTACAATTCCACTGCTTGATGTTGTCCCTTGGGGGCGATGATCACCAGCGGATCGCCCTGTTTGACCGTTTCCCCTGATCCTAGCGCCAGGACCCGCACCACCTTGCCGTCCACCGGGGCGCGGACCTGGCGCATGGCGATGCGGGCGGCGGTGTTGCCGATCTTGATGTCGATGCTCTGGATCTCGTGGTCCACTTCCGCCATGCTCCGGCGCAGGCTCGCCAGTTTGACCCGGACCGCCTCGATCTTGGCTTCGTTCTCGGCGATGATCTTCTGGCGTTCGAGACGGGCGATCGCCACCTGGCGCCGGGCGGTTTCCACTTCGGCCTCGGCCTTGGCCAGGGCCATGCGCACCAGCTCCAGGTCCCGCTGGGAGCGCAGGCCCTCGTCGAACAATTGCCGGAAGCGGCGCTCGTTCTGTCGCGCGGTGTAGAGCGCCTGGCGCGCCGCGGCCAATTTGGCCCGGGCCTGATGGATCTTCTCCTCGGCCGCCGGCGACGCGTAACGGGCCAGCTGGCGAAGCGCCTCGAGTTGCTTTTCCAGGGCGGCGGCGCCTTCTTCCAGGGCGCGGCGTTTGTCCAACAACGCCTGCCGTTTTGCCTGGAGGCGTTCGAGCAGACGCCGGTCCAGGTAGCGGGTGTCGATTTCCGTCAGTTCCACCAGCAGGTCGCCGGCTTTGACCGTTTGTCCCTCCATCACGTGCCATTTCTCGATGTGCCCGGTCAGCGGCGCTTCCACCGCCCGCGGGCGGTCCATCGGCGACAGATAGGTGACCCGTCCGGTGGCGGAGATGCTCTGTTGCCAGGGTACCGCCACCAGGGCGAGCACGATGACGGCCAACAGCAACAGCAGAACCCGGGCGACGGAGAAGAAGCGCCGCGGGGTGGCGACCCGCTTGAGGGACTGGAAGTGTTCGGGTTGGATGAGATCGGCGGTGTCGCTCATGGAATTTCGATCGGTGTTCCGGTTTCGTCGGCGTACAGGTGGGCGAAGAGGCTGTCGGATCGATGGCCCAAATCCCGCGGCGGGCCGCTTTCGGCGATGCGCCCATCGGCCAGGACGTGAACGATCTGACAGCGGCGGATGACGTCGTCGTCGTGGGTGATGTACAGCAAGGTCCAGGGATGGGCCGAGTCTTCCAGATGGGCGAGGATTTCCGCCTTGGTGTGGGGGTCGAGGCCGAACAGGGCTTCGTCCAGGATCAGCAGCCGCGGCTGTTTGACGATCGCCCGAGCCAGCAGGATGCGCAGGCGCTCCCCCAGCGACAGGTTCAGGCCTTCGGAAACCAGGGGCGTGTGCAGGCCCTTGGGTTGGCGCAGCAGGAAGGGGGAGAGCCCGACCAGATCCACCACTTCGTGGATGCGTTCCCGGGGAATGTCCCGGCCCATGAGGATGTTTTCCTCGATGGTGCCGGTGAACAGTTCGTTGTGATTGGAGACCAGGGCGACGTGGCGGCGCAGGCTGCCCAGATGGACCTCGCGGAGGTCGAAGCCGTCGATGCGGATGCGGCCGCGGGTCGGTGGTAGCAGGCCGCAGATCAGGTGCGCCAGGGTGGTCTTGCCGCTGCCGGAACGGCCCACCAGGCCGGCGCGTTGCCCCGGCTCCAGGGTCAGATCGACCGCTTCGAGAATGGGATGGGCCGGGTCGTAGTGAAAGGCCACTTGTTCACAGGTGACCCGCGCTCCCCGGCGCCCGGCAGGGATTTCGACGCCGCGGTGGATCTCGGCGGGCAGGTCGGTGACGTGACCCAGTTTTTCCAGACTGGTGACCAGGTCGTAGAGATCGTCGATGGCCAGGGCCAGTTTTTCGATGGCGGCCAGCAGCATGACGATCACCAGTTCCGCCGCCACCAGTTGTCCCAGGGTCAATTGGCGCTGGATCACCAGCCAGCCGCCCACCCCGAGTACGCCGGTGAGGGCCAGGGCCTGGAGCAGATGACTGCCGAAGATCTGGCGGACGACCACGGCGAAGTGCCTGCGCCGTGCCGTCAGGTACCGGTTCACCTCTTCGTCGAGGCGGCGCAGGAAGAAATCCGGCAGATCGTTCATCTTCAGGCTGACGTGGCAGCGGCCCAGCTCTTCGAGCCATTCGGCCACCCGGTATTTGTACTTGGATTCCTCCAGGCTGCTGGGGATCCCGCCCCGTCCCAGCAGCACGATGGTGCCCACCGCGGCGACGAACAGCAGGTCGAAGCCGAGCAGGAAAGGGCTGTAGACGGCCATCAGCACCAGTCCCAGGAAGATTTGCAGAATGGATGCGGGAACGTCGGTCAACAGCTTCGCCCAGGTCTTCTGGATCGTGATGGTGTCGAAGAAGCGGTTGGCCATCTCCGGGGCGTAGTCCTCACGCAGGGCGACGTGTTCGATACGGGGCAGGTGTTGTGCCAGCCGGAGGGCGATGCGGGCGAAGATGCGTTGCTGCAGCAGTTCGATGAGGCCGTATTGGAGCAGTTTGAGAAAGGCGACGAAGAACAGCCCGGTGAACACCAGCAGCGCCAGGACCACCAGCGGCTGCAACAGGATGCCGGCGGCGATGGTGTTGATGAGGGCCTGGGCGCCGAGGGGCACGGCCAGATACAACAGCCCGGAGAGGAAGTTGAAGATCACCAGAGTGGCGAGATCGCGGCGATCCTCGCTCAGCAGGCGCAGCAGGCGGCTCCAGGGCGTTGCTTTCGTCCCGTTTTGCGTCATGGTTTCGTGTCTAGTGGTCGGTCGGAGCTTGGGACCGCCCCGATCGCTCGGTGTTTCCCGACCGATCCGGGGTCAGGCGGGGAACAGGGCGATCCATGCTTCCTCGAGTTTTTCCAGGGCTTCGGCGGGCGGCGGGACGGTCAGGGCGCCGTCGTCGGCTTCCCGCAGCAGTCCCAGGCGGCGCAGTTTCCCGAGGCCGTCGTGGACTTCGTAGTCCATGGCGACGCCGGCCGTTTCGGCGATCAGGGCCTCCACGGCGCGGTCGAGTTCGGCCTCGGTCAGGCCGGGCCGTTCGAGCAGGCAATGGTAGGCCAGCAGGGCTTCCTTGTGTTCCTCGGCGCTGGCAAGTTCCACCAGATAGGCCAGGGCGCCCAGGTTGTTGTCCAGGTTGTAGAAGTAGAGATTCTTCGCCAACTGCATCATGTAGCGGGTACGCTGCACCAGGACCGAGGACACCTGCTTCCAGACGATCCCGGCCAGGGCGGCGATGGCACCGGCGGCGGCGGTGGGATTGGTGGCGGCGGTCAGTTTCCCGATGGCGCCGGCGATGCCGGTGGCGGCGCCGCCGCCCCCGGTCACGGCCAGTTTGATCTTGTCGAACGGGCGCATCTTCACCTTGGTGTTGGGGAAGATGGTTTCCAGGTCCGAATGGGGGATGTCCTTGAACAGTTTCATGTAGATGGGGGCGGGGCGGCCGTCCTCTCCGGGTTGCAGTTGCAGCAGGACGAACAGGCGCCGGTAGATGGGGACGGTCACCGTCTCGCGGCGCAGGAACAGGGTCTTCCAGCGCCGCAGCCGGTCGGTGCGCAGGGCGGTCCCACGATAGAAGAGCAGGGTTTCCTGGAATTCGTCCAGGTTCACGCTCACTTCCACCCCGTAGGGGGAGGTCTTGTTCAGGGCTTCGTTGAGGCGCTGCTGGTCCAGATGGTCGAAATTGGCGTCCCGGAGCAGGGTTTCGATGGCGGCGATGAGGCGTCGTTTGGCGGCGGCGTCCACGGCCGCCGTCTTCGTGACCGGCTGGGTGTCGCGGTCGGGATTGAAGGGCAGGTAGAGCCGTTTGAGTTCCTCCAGTGTCCGTGCGTAGGTCGCATCGTACAGGGCCGCCAGTGCTTCGATGAAGCGAGGGAAGTCGGGATCATCGCCGTGCTCCCGGCGGCGTTCGCTCAGCAGTTCGGCCAGTTCCGCCGAGGACAGGGGGATGAAGCGTTCCAGGATCGCCGGGTCGTCGTGGATCGTCGCGTCGGACACGGGGCACCTCGGACGGTTGCGCACGCAAAGTTCTTATTGTGCCAGCGAATCCCGTAAGGTTTCCAGTGTTTCCCAGCGGGCGTATTTGTCTTCCAGCTCCCGTTCCACGGCCTTCAGTTCCGTCAGCACCCGTTCTACCTCCGGATGGGGGCGGCGGTAGAAGTCCGGCTCGGCGATGGTGGCGGTCAATTCGTTCTGCCGGGCTTCCAGGGCCTCGATGGCCGCCGGCAGGCTTTCCAGTTCCCGCTGTTCCTTGTAGCTGAGCTTGGTACGGGTCCGCCGCGGTCGGGCTTTGGGTGGCTCCGGCTCGTCGGAAGGCTGAGGTCGTGGGGCCGGGCGCTGGCGCAGCCAGTCCTCGTAGCCGCCGACGTATTCGGAGACGACACCGTCGCCCTCGAACGCCCAGATGGTGGTGACCACGTTGTCCAGGAAAGCGCGGTCGTGGCTGACCAGCAGTACGGTGCCGTCGAATTCCACCAGCCGCTGTTCCAGCAGTTCCAGGGTCTCCAGGTCCAGATCGTTGGTGGGTTCGTCCAGCACCAGCAGATTGGCGGGACGGGTGAACAGTTTGGCCAGCAGCAGCCGGCTCCGTTCACCGCCGGAGAGGGATTTGACGGGCTGGTGCGCCCGCTCCGGGGGGAACAGGAAGTCGGCCAGCCAGGACATCACGTGACGGCGGCGGCCGCCCACGGTGATCCAGTCGTTGCCGTCGGCGACGGTGTCGGCCACGGTCTTTTCCGGGTCGAGCTGCGCGCGCTGCTGGTCGAACCAGAGAATCTCCAGGCGGGTGCCGTGGCGCACCCGGCCCGTCTGAGGCTCGAGTTGCCCCAGGAGCAGCTGGAGCAGGGTGGTCTTGCCGGCGCCGTTGGGACCGACGAGGCCGATACGGTCGCCGCGCAGGACGGTGGTGGAGAAGTCCCGGACGACGACGCGGTCGCCGTAGGCGTAGCCGAGATTCTCCGCCTCGATCACCAGCTTGCCGGAGCGTTCCGCCGTCTCCAGTTCCAGCCTGGCCCGCCCCTGGCGCTCCCGCCGCCGCGCCCGCTCCCGGCGCAACGCTTCCAGGGCCCGGACCCGGCCTTCGTTGCGGGTGCGCCGGGCCTTGATCCCCTGACGGATCCAGGCTTCCTCCCGCGCCAATTTCTTGTCGAACTCGGCGTTTCGGCGTTCCTCTTCCGCCAGGACGGCGGTTTTTCTCGCCAGGTAGGTGCGGTAGTCGCCGGGCCAGGCGGTCAGCCGGCCGCGGTCGAGATCCAGGATGCGGGTGGCCAGCTTTTGCAGGAAGGCGCGGTCGTGGGTGACGAACAGGATCGCCCCGGGAAACGCCGCTAGCTCGCCCTCGAGCCAGGCGATGGTGTCGAGATCCAGGTGGTTGGTGGGTTCGTCCAGGAGCAGCAGATCCGGTTCGGCCACCAGGGCGCGGGCCAGGGCGAGCCGCCGCTGCCAGCCGCCGGAGAGGGTGGCAGCAGGGGTGTCGGGATCGAGGCCGAGGCGGCCCAGGGCCTGGCCGATGCGCTGCTGGAGACGCCAGCCGTCACGGGCTTCCAGTTGGTGCTGGAGGCGGTCCAGGGCCCCAAGATCGGGTGGGGTCGCCCGGGCCAAGCGGTGGTAGCGCTGCAACAGGGCGCCGAGGTCGCCCAGCCCTTCGGCCACCACGTCGTAGGCGGTCGCTTCGGGCGGGAAACGGGGCGTCTGCTCCAGCAGCGCGGTCTTCAGGCCGGGGCGGCGGTGGATTTCGCCGTCGTCGGGCAGGATGCGGCCGGCGCACAGTTGCAGCAGGGTGGATTTGCCTTCGCCGTTGCGCCCGACCAGGCCGATGCGTTCTCCGGCTTCGATGGTCAGATCGACCCGGTCGAGGAGGGGACGGGCGCCATAGGCGAGGGAGGCCTGTTTGAGGGTCAGAAGGGCGGTCATGGATTCAACGGCTTCGATGTGGAGGATTTCGCCAAGGGTAGCATGTTTGGGATGGCATAATAGGTACGGAGTTCAACGGGGAGGTGCGTCATGACACAGCATGCCCGGGTTCCGTTCAACTACCCGAAGCTCGCCAGCCTGCGGGAATACGTGCTGGTGTCTCCCGACGAGGTGCGGGTGGAGGTCTTCCGGCGTGTGGGAACCGCCTTCGGCGAGGTGGCGATCCACGGGCCGGAGGATACCGGCGTCGATCTAATGTCGGTGGATGCCGCCGTGCCGCTGGCGGAGATCTATGCCGGGGTGGTGGCGCGCTGACGCTGGGGCCGGCATGATCGAAACCGTCTTCGCCGTCGCTTTCATCCTTTACCTTGCCCTTCAGATCGAGGACAAGTTCGCGGTGCCCTCGCCCCTGTCCCTGATCGTCCTGTCATTTCTTCTGCACCGTTTTTTCCCCGAGGTCACCGGTTTCACGCCGGACGCCCGCCGCTTCGCTATCCTGGTGCTAACCCTGCTGCCGGTGCTGCTGATTTCCGATTCCCTGGAGCTGCGTGTGGACGCGCTCAAACAGAACGCCTGGAGCCTGTTCTATCTGGCGGTGGTGACCGTGGTCCTGTCGGTACTGGCCGGCGTGCTGGTGAAGGATTTTCTTTTCGGCGGCTACCATCTCGGCACGGCGGCGACGATCCTGCTGTTCGCCATGGTGCTGGCCACCGATCCGGTGTCGGTGGTCAGCGTCTTTTCCCGCTTCGAGATTCCCCACCGTCTCAAGATCCTGGCCGAGGGGGAAAGCCTGTTCAACGACGCCACCGCGCTGATCGTGTTCGTCTACGTCGGCCTGCATCTTCTGGGCGGTGGCCGCCTGACCCCTGGGTATCTCGTCGAGATCACGCTGGCGGTGGGGTTGGGATCGGTGCTGGTGGGCCTGGTGGGCGGGCTGATCGGGCTGGCGCTGCTCAAGACCACGGAAAACCGCATCGCCGAAATGATGGTGCTGATCGCGACCGGCTACGGCGCTTTCGTCCTGGCCGAGCATTTCTACGTCCTCGTCAACCTCCTGGGAGGCCACAGCCATCTGCACCTGTCGGGCATCCTGGCCTGCATCGTCGCCACCGTGACCGTCAATCACTGGATGTGCCGGGAGGTGGGCTTCGAGGAGCGGCGCATCTCGGCGGAGCGCCAGGCCCTCATCGAGGCGTCGGTCCGGGAGACCGTCTCCCGGGGCCTGATCGGCTCCCTGCTCGACGCCCTCCGGACCACGGTGGAGGAGCGGGCGCGCCACCTGCGCACCAAGGAGGACATCCAGTTGCTGGGGCTGGTGGCCAACACCATCCTGTTCGTCGCCATGGCGGAGATCGTACAGTTGGAGGCGCTGATTCGCTATTGGCGGGAGATTCTGGTGATGTTCCTGGCGACCACGGTGATCCGCGCCCTGATGATGGCCAAGTTCGTCTGGCTGTCCCGCCGCAGCCGCCACCTGGCGCCGGTCGCCTCCCACTGGTGGGGGGTGCTCACCTTCGCCGGCATCAAGGGCGGGCTGTCCATCGTCATGCTGTCGCTGATCCCGGACGACTTCCCCTTTCTGGAGCTGTTCCGGGCCGTGGTCATCGGGGTGGTGCTGGCCTCCACCTTCCTCTATTCCCTGATTCTGCTGGCGGTGATCGGCCGGCACGCGGCGACCTTCCGGCGGGAACTGGCCGCCGAGGCGAAGGAACCGTCGGTGGCGGGGTGACCTAGAACAGCGTCAGTTGCCGCGGGGAACCGCGGAAACGGCCGGTGTCCAGCGGCGTGAGGGGGCGGTCCAGCCCGAGGCGGCGGGCGGCGAGGCGGAAGCGCTGGGCGATCAGGTCGGCGAAGATGCCTTCGCCGCGCATCCGGTGGCCGAAGCGCGGGTCGTCGGCCCGGCCGCCGCGGCAGTCGCGGATGCGGTTCATGACGTGGGCGGCCTGGTCCGGGAAGTGGACCTGGAGCCAGTCCGCGAACAGGTCCGCCACTTCCTGCGGCAGGCGCACCAGCACGTAACCGGCGTGGGTGGCGCCGGCGTCGGCGGCGGCTTTGAGAATGCGCTCCAATTCCGCGTCGGTGAGGACGGGGATCACCGGCGCCACCATCACCGTCACCGGCACCCCGGCTTCGCGCAGCCGGGCGATGGTCTGCAACCGACGGCGGGGGGCGCAGGCGCGGGGCTCCAGCTTGCGGGCGAGCGGCGGCTGCAGGGTGGTGAGCGAGACCTGGACCCGCACCAGATTGCGCTCGGCCATCGGAGCGATCAGGTCCAGATCCCGCTCCACCAGCGACGACTTGGTGGTGATGGTGCAGGGATGGTCGAATTCGCGCAGGACTTCCAGGATCCGGCGGGTGATGCGGAAGCGGCGTTCGATGGGCTGGTAGGGGTCGGTGTTGGCGCCGAGGGCGATGGGGGCGGGACGGTAGCCCGGGGCCTGCAGTTCACGGCGCAGGCGTTCGGCGGCGTCGGGCTTGGCGGTCAGTTTGGTCTCGAAGTCCAGCCCCGGCGACAGCCCCAGCCAGGCGTGCGAGGGGCGGGCGTAGCAGTAGATACATCCATGCTCGCAGCCGCGGTAAGGGTTGACGGCGCGATCGAAGGGAACGTCCGGCGAATCGTTGCGGGCGATGACGGTGCGCGGGTGTTCGAAGCTGACCTCGGTGCGCGGCGCCGACCGGTCGTCGCCCGTGTCCCAGCCGTCGTCGATGGACTCGTATCGATATTCGTTGTAGCGGCCGTCGGGGTTGCTGACCGCACCGCGGCCCTTGTAAGGTGGTTTCATGTGCCACAGCCTACGGCCGCGGCCGGGAGGAATCAAGATGCAGGAAAGCCGTTGGATCGCCGGGGTCGTGCTGGCGGCCGTGGCGGTCGCCGTCTGGATCGGACCGGTGTCCCAGGACCCCGCCTACCACCTGTTCGCCGACACCCGTGCCTGCGGGCCGGTGCCCAATTGTCTCGACGTGCTCAGCAATCTGGCCTTCCTGGCCGTGGCGGCCGTCGGTCTGGCGCGGCTGCGGTATTGGCCTGCGGGGTTGCGCCCGGCGCTGGCGGTCTTCTGGATCGGCGTCCTGCTGGTGGCCCCCGGTTCGGCCTGGTATCACTGGGCGCCGGACGACGCCCGCCTGGTGTGGGATCGGTTGCCGATGACGGTGGCGTTCATGGGACTGTTCGCCGCCGTCCTCATCGACCG
>Ga0256841_1001223_pt1 | contig 23057 bp, 20 predicted proteins | sample 356308metaG_FD_185971 | JGI IMG/M metagenome (GOLD analysis project Ga0256841, IMG submission 185971) | Hydrothermal vent microbial communities from Mid Atlantic Ridge, Atlantic Ocean - 356-308 | ecosystem: Environmental > Aquatic > Marine > Hydrothermal vents | place: Atlantic Ocean: Mid...
TACTGAACCTGCCCGGGGTCGCGGCGGCAGAGGTGGGCGGGGGACAGCAACGGGAGATCCGCATCCAGGTGGATCAGGAACGGCTCGCCGCGCTGGGGCTCGATTTCGCCGACATCGAAACAGCCCTCTCGGCGGAGAATCGCGAGTACCCCGGTGGGCGGATACTGGTAGCCGGCCGCGAACTGGCCAGCCGGGCCGACGGCCGGGTGCGCGATCCGGCCAGGCTCGCGGAACTGCCCATCGGCGAGCCGGACGCCAGCGGCAACGCACCGCGCCTGGGCGACGTGGCGCAGATCTTCGACACCCACGAGGACGAACGGCTGCGGGTGCGCCTCGACGGCCAGCCGGCCATCAAGCTCTCCATCCAGAAACAGCCGGGCGCCAACACGGTGGCCGTGGTGGACGCGGTACGCGAACGGCTCGCCTGGCTGCGCCAGCAGCGGGTGATTCCGGATGACATCGACGTGGCCGTGATCGCCGATCAGTCCGTGTTCATCCGCCACTCCCTGCGCAACGCGGCGCTGGCGGTGCTCGGCGGGGCGCTGCTGGCCATGCTGGTGGTGTGGCTGTTCCTGGGCGATCTCACCCGCACCCTGATCATCGGCCTGGCCATTCCGCTGGCGATCCTCGTAACCTTCATCATCATGGCCGTCTTCGGCCTGACCCTGAACATCATGACCCTCGGCGGCCTGGCAGTGGGCGTGGGCATGCTGGTGGACAACACCATCGTCATGCTCGAAAACATGACCCGCCACCAGCAGGCCGGCGAGCGAGGCGACGAGGCGGCCCGCAACGCCGCCGCGGAAGTCACCGGCGCCATCACCGCCTCCACCACCACCAACCTGGCGGCCATCCTGCCCTTCCTGTTCATCAGTGGGCTGATCGGCCTGCTGTTCCGGGAACTCATCGTCACCATCTCCGCGGCCATCCTGGCCTCGCTGGTGGTGGCCGTCAGCCTGGTCCCGGCCCTGGGCGCCCGCAGCCGGCTCGCCGGGCACCCGCCCCGCGTCGTGAGCCGCGCCCTCGACGCCCTGCGCGAACGCTACGTGGCCCTGGCCGCCCGTCTGCTGCCCCACGGCCGCTGGCTGCTGTTCGGCCTGCTGCCGCTGCTGGCGCTGTCCGCCTGGCTGCTGCTGGCCCGCACGCCGATCTTCCTGCCGCAGGTGGACGAGGGCCGGGTGATCATCAGCGTGAGCAGCGATCCGGGCACCGAGCTGGACGCCATGGATGCCACGGTGCAGCGGATCGAGGAGGTGATTCTGCAAAGTCCCGAGGTGGAATCCCTGTTCGTGACCGTGGGCGGTTTCATCTTCGGCCGCTCCGAGTTCGAGTCCAGCCATTTCAGCGGGCTCTACGTACAACTGGTTCCGGCCAGCAAGCGGACCCTGTCCAGCCAGCAATGGGTGCGCCGCATGCAGCAGGCCATCGCCAAACTCGACCTGGTGGGTTACCGGGTGCGCCTGCGCGTGCGGGGCGTGCGCGGCGTGCATCTGGGCCGCGGCGACGACGACATCAGCGTGCGCATCCAGGGCGACGATCTCGACACCCTGCGCCGCCTCGGCGATGCCGCCGTGGCGCGCCTGCGCCGGATCCCGGGGCTGCGCAACGTGCAGCACAACTACGAGGAACTGCGCGAGGAATTGGTGGTGCGCGTGGACCGCGAACGGGCCGCCACGCTGGGCATCGACACCGAGGCCATCGGCCGGGCGCTGCAGGTGGCCCTGGAAGGGCGGCCGATCTCCGATTACCGGGAGGGCGACCGCCGCTATCCCGTTCGCCTGCGCCTGCCCCGCCACGCCGTCGACAGTCTGGAACGGGCCCGGCGCCTGCTGGTGGGCTATCGCAACGGGCAGCCAGTGCGCCTTGGCGAGGTGGCGCAGCTGGCCATCGTCGCCTCGCCGGATCGCATCAAGCGCGACAACCAGCGGCGGATCGTGGAGATCAGCGCCAGCCTCGGCCCGGACCTGCCCCTGGGCCAGGCCCTCGACGCGGTGGACGCGGCCCTGGCCGACTTCCCCCTGCCCGACGGCTACAGCCTCTACGACGGCGGCGTGCGCCAGCAGTTGCAGGAGAGCGAGGGCCTGGGCAAGGTGCTCCTGGGCCTGGCCCTGTTCCTGGTGTTCGTGGTGATGGCGGTGCAGTACGAATCCCTGCGCAATCCGCTGATCATCCTGCTCGGGGTGCCCTTCAGCCTGCTCGGCGTCAGCGCCGGACTCTACGTCAGCGGCCTGCCCGTCTCCATTCCCGTGTGGCTTGGGCTGATCATGCTCGCCGGTATCGTGGTCAACAACGCCATCGTGCTGGTGGAACAGATCGAGATCGAACGGGAAGCGGGCCGGCCCCTCACCGCCGCCATCCTGGAAGCCTGCCGCGTGCGCCTGCGCCCCATCCTCATGACCACCCTCACCACCGCCGCCGGCATGCTGCCCCTGGCCCTCGGCCTCGGCGAAGGCGCCGAAATGCTCCAGCCCCTGGCCGTGGTCATCGTCTGGGGCCTGCTCTTCTCGCTGCTCGTCAGCCTGTTACTGGTACCCGCCCTCTACTACATGGTGCATTTGACGGCAGAGGAAAGAGGCAAGAGGCAAACGACCGGGTAATAATCGGCACGGCGATGACACACCGGGTCGCCCCCTCCCCGTAGGAGCGGCGCCTCGCCGCGATGGGCGGCAGCGGGTAACTGGGAACGGGTAGTGGGGAACCGCTACCGCTTGTCGCGGCGAGGCGCCGCTCCTACGGTTCCACCTACCCCGAACGCAGCCCTTCACCCCGAGATCGGATACGTCGCCGCGCCGCTGGCCTCGGGGTGGAACCATTCGAGCTTGTCGTGGAGCTTCACCACTTCGCCGACGATGATCAGGGTCGGGGGTTTGACATCGTTTTCCTTCACCAGCCGCGGCAGGGTGGCGAGATCGCCGATGTGGACCTTCTGCTGCTGGGTGGTGCCCTTCTCCACCAGGGCGGCCGGGGTGTCGGCGGGCAGGCCGTGTTCCACGAGCTTGGCGCACAGGCCCTCGATCTGGGAGAGGCCCATGTAGAAGACCACCGTCTGGCCCGGCTGGGCGATGGCGTTCCAGTTGAGTTCGTGGCTGTCGTCCTTCAGGTGGCCGGTGACGAACAGGCAGGACTGCACGTAGTCGCGGTGGGTGAGCGGGATGCCGGCGTAGGCGGCGCAGCCGGCGGCAGCCGTAATCCCCGGCACCACCTGGAAGGTCACGCCCTCGGCCATCAGGGTCTCGATCTCCTCGCCGCCGCGGCCGAAGATGAAGGGATCGCCGCCCTTGAGGCGCAGCACCCGCTTGCCCTCCTTCGCCAGGCGCACCAGCAGGGCGTTGATGTTCTCCTGCTTCAGGGTGTGCTGGTTGCGCGCCTTGCCGGCATAGATGAACTCGGCGTCGCGGCGCACCAGATCCAGCACCTCGGCGGAGACCAGCCGGTCGTAGACCACCACGTCGGCCTGCTGCATCAGGCGCAGGGCGCGGAAGGTCAGCAGATCGGGATCGCCCGGCCCGGCGCCCACCAGATAGACCTCGCCGGTCTTCGGCGGCGGCTCGGCCTTCGCCACCGCCTGCTCGAGCAGCTCCCGGGCCTCCCGGTCCTTGCCGGCCATCAGCCGATCGGCCACCGGCCCTTCGAGGATCCGCTCCCAGAACTGGCGGATGGCATTGCTGTCGGGCAGGCGGGCCTTGACCTGCTCGCGGTAGGACTCCACCAGCTTCGCCAGGCGGCCGTAGGCGGCGGGGATGAAGGTCTCCAGGCGCGCCCGCAACAGGCGCGCCAGCACCGGCGAGGCGCCGCCGGTGGAGATGGCGATCTGCACCGGATCCCGATCGATGATGGAGGGCACGATGAAACTGCACAGCGCCGGCGCATCCACCACGTTGACGGGGATGCCGCGGGCCTTGGCCGTCTCGGAAACCTGGCGGTTGACCGCTTCGTCGTCGGTGGCGGCGATGATCACCCTCTGGCCGTCCACGTGGCCGGGACGGAAACTCTCGGGCAGGTGGCGGATTTCCCCCTTCTCCGCCCGCTGCGAAAGCTCGTCGCACAACTCGGGCGCCACCACGGTCACCTCGGCCCCGGCGCGCTGGAGCATGAACACCTTGCGCGAAGCCACCTGGCCGCCCCCGACCACCAGACAGGGCTGGCCCTGCACGTTCATGAAAAGAGGAAGAAACTTCACGTCGGCTCCGCTGACTTGTGAAAAACGGCCGAAAAATCAATCGACAGGCCAATCGAACCGGAGATTCTACCACCGATGCCCCGGCCCCGTACCTTGCCCGTTGGGGTACGCCGTCCCCTTCGACCTATCCCGGGAGGAAAGCGAGAGCAACCCTTTTCACGGCATAATGGGTCTCATGACACCTGCCAGCCCCCGTTCACCATGACGCCCCAGAAGGGCATGGTCGCCGCCGGCCACCCGGCCACCGCCGAAGCGGCGGCGGAAATCCTGCATGCCGGTGGCAATGCCTTCGATGCGGTGGTGTCCGCCCATTTCGCCGCCTGCATGGCCGAACCGGTGCTCTGCTCCCTGGCCGGTGGCGGCTTCCTGCTGGCGGCGCCGCGAGGCGGGCCGGTCCGTAGCTGGGACTTTTTCGTCCACACCCCCCGCCGCAAGCGCCCGCCATCCGACATCGACTTCCACCCCATCCATGCCGACTTCGGCACCGCCCGGCAGGAGTTCCACATCGGCCTCGGCGCGGCCGCCACCCCCGGCGCCATTCCCGGCCTGCTGGCCATCCACCGGGATCTGGGCCGCCTGCCGCTGCGCGAACTGATCGTTCCGGCCGTGGCCCTAGGCCGGGAGGGGATCCGCCTCAACGCCTTCCAGGCCGGGATCTTCCGCATCGTGGCGCCCATCTATCTGGCCACCCCGGAAAGCCGCGCCATCTACGCCGATCCGCAGGACCCCGGCCGAGTGATCGGCGCCGGCCAGCGCCTCTGCCAGCGCGAACAGGCCGATTTTCTCGAGGCCCTGGCCCGCGAAGGCGAACGCCTGTACCGGGAAGAGATCGCCGCCGGCGTCGAGAGCCTGTGCCGGGAAGGCGGCGGCCATCTTCGCCGGGATGATCTGCGTCACTACCGCGTGGCCGTCCGCGCGCCGCTCTCGCTGCCCTACCGGGATGCCCGCCTGTTCCTGACCCCGCCCCCCTCCACCGGCGGCCTGCTGGTAGCCTTCGGGCTGCACCTGCTGGCGAGCCTCGAACGGCACACGCTGCGCGCGGACGAAGGCTGGCTGCCGGCCCTGGCCCGCACGCTGGCCCTCACCGCCGAGGCCCGCCAGCCCCTGGAGAACCCCGCCCTGGCCGAGTCGCTGCTTCCCCTGCTGGGCGCGGATCGGCTCGAGCGCTGGCGCCGGCGGCTCCACGGCGCTCTCGCCCGCCGCGGCACCACCCACATCAGCGTCATCGACGCCGAAGGCAACCGCGCCAGCCTGACCACCAGCAACGGCGAAGGCTGCGGCCATCTCATCCCCGGCACCGGCATCATGCTCAACAACATGCTCGGCGAAGCCGACATCAACCCCGCCGGTTTCCACCGCTGGCCCACCGGCACGCGCATGATCTCCATGATGACCCCCGCCCTGCTCGAGCTGGCCGACGGCACCGCCATCGCCCTCGGCTCCGGCGGCTCCAACCGGATCCGCAGCGCCATGCTCGCGGTGATCTCGCGCCTCGTGGATCAGGCACAGCCCCTGCACGCGGCCATCACCGCGCCAAGATTGCACGTGGAAGGCCGGCACCTGGATCTGGAAGCCGGCTTCGACCCGAAAACCCGCGACCGCCTCCTGGCCGATTTCCCCGATCACACCCTATGGCCGGAACCCAACCTCTTCTTCGGCGGCGTGCATGCCGTGTTGCACCGGGATGGAGAATTCGCTGGTGCCGGCGATCCGCGGCGTGGTGGCGCAACATCCGAGTAGGAGCGGCGCCCTCGCCGCGATTATGCGGTGGCGGGTAGCTGGGGACGGGTAGCTGGAAACGGCATTCGGTTTTCCAAGCTACCAGCCACCCGCAACCCGCTACCGCCGTGTCGCGGCTCGCGCCGCTCCTACAGCGAAATCGAAGGGAAAATGAAAGAAATTGCGAGAATCTGCCGGGAACGGTGGCGAACTTCCTCATCCCTCGGCTTTGGCATCCTGCGTCGCCCTACCTCCTGCATCCCTGCAGTCGTCGCCACCCGTCCCTCGGCCCTTTTAATTTGGTCGGGGCGAGAGGATTTGAACCTCCGACCACCGCAACCCCATTGCGGTGCGCTACCAGACTGCGCTACGCCCCGAAAGAATCGGTATGCCGTTTGAAAGGCGCCCGTGGAAGGCGCGGTATCTTACCCCAGGCCGGGGCAGGATGGAAGGTGTCGTTTCAACGATCCAGCGTGAGCAGACGGGCCACTTCCTCGAGTTCCTGGCGGATTTCCCGCAGGATGGCCTTGTCGTTGCGCAGCGGATCGGCGTGGTTGTTGTGGTTGTCCGACAGTTGCAGGCGGGCGCCACCGATGGTGTAGCCCTGCTCGTAGAGCAGGCTGCGGATCTGGCGGATCATGATCACGTCCTGGCGCTGGTAATATCGGCGGTTGCCGCGGCGCTTGACCGGCTTGAGCTGGGGGAATTCCTGTTCCCAGTAGCGCAGGACGTGGGGTTTGACGGCGCAGAGCTCGCTCACTTCACCGATGGTGAAATAGCGCTTGCTCGGAATCGGCGGGAGCTCATTGTTGTTCGTGGGTTCGAGCATAAGCCTCTACTTTTGCCTTGAGTTTCTGTCCGGGGCGGAAGGTGACGACGCGCCGGGCGGTGATGGGGATTTCCTCTCCGGTTTTGGGGTTTCTGCCGGGCCGTTCCTTCTTGTCACGCAGATCGAAGTTCCCGAAGCCGGAAAGCTTGACCTGCTGGCCCCGTTCCAGTGCCCCACGGATCTCCTCGAAGAACATCTCGACAATCTCTTTCGCTTCGCGCTTGTTCAGCCCCAGTTCTTCGAACAGGCGCTCCGCGAGGTCGGCCTTCGTCAACGCCATGTTGTTATGCTCTTAGTGTAGCCCCAAGCTTGTTTTTCAGCACGTCGAGGATGCGATCCACTTCGGCCTCGACTTCCGTATCCTTAAGAGTGCGCGAAAGATCCTGCAAGGTCAAGCCCAGCGCCAGACTTTTTCTTCCTAAATCAATACCTTCGCCCGTATACACGTCGAACAGCTCGATGTTCGTGAGGTGCTCGACGCCCGCCTCGCGGATGGTCTCGAGCACCTGGCCGGCCGGCACGTCGGCGTCCACCACCAGCGCGATGTCCCGCCGGATGGAGGGGTATTTCGACAGCGGCCGGTAGGCCGGCACCCTCCCCGTCTGCAGAATATCTGCTTGCACTTCAAACAGATACACCGTCTGCGACAGGCCAAGCGCGGCGGCCTGGGCCGGATGCAGGGCCCCAACCCGGCCCACCGTGCGGCCGTCGCGATCCACGATGGCGGCACTCTGGCCCGGGTGCAGGGCGGGATGGCTGTCGGCCTTGAAGGTGAAGTCCGCACGACGCCCGGTGAGGTCCAGCAGGGCTTCCACATGCCCCTTGGCGTCGAAAAAGTCCACGTTGCGCGGGGGAATGCCCCATTGTTGCGGTGCAACGCTTCCGGACAGCACACCGGAAACCATCATTTCCTGTTTGATTTCAGGCTCTTGCCTGATGAATCTCAGACCGCACTCGAACAAGCATAACCGATTTTGCTGACGATTCAAGTTGTATTGCGCCGCCTGCAGCAATCCGGGCCACAGGGAGGTGCGCATCAGCGCCATGTCGCTGGCGATGGGATTGGCCAGCTCGAGGGCCGGATGGTCCGGATCCAGGCGTTTTTGCAGGCCCGGATCGACGAAGCTGTAGGTGATGGCCTCGGCGTAGCCCAGATCCACCAGCCGTTCGCGGATCCGCGCCAGGGACACCCGCGCCTCGGGCCGCTCCGGCATGCGCAAGTGCACCGCCGGCGTAGTCTCGGGCAGGTTGTCGTAGCCGTGGATACGACCCACCTCCTCGATGAGATCCACCTCGATGGCGATATCGAAGCGGAACGACGGCGGTTTGACCTGCCAGCTGCCCTCCCCGGCTTCCACGTGCATGCCGAGGCGGCTCAGGGTGTCGACCACCTCGTCAGCCGGAATGGCGGTACCCAGCACCCGCTCGATACGGGACTCGCGCAGGCGCACCGGCGTGCGCGGCGGCAGATGCTCGGAAACGACCTGCTCGATGACGGGGCCGGCCTGGCCGCCGACGATCTCCAGCAACAGGAAGGTGGCCCGTTCCAGGGCCTGCAACTGCAGTTCCGGATCCACGCCCCGCTCGAAGCGGTGGGAGGAGTCGGTGTGCAGGCCGTAGGAGCGCGCACGGCCGGCGATGGCCAAGGGAGAGAACCAGGCGCTTTCCAGAAAAATGTCGGTTGTGGCGTCGCCTACGGCGCTCTCGGCGCCGCCCATGATGCCGGCCAGGGCCAAGGGGCGCTGATCGTCGGCGATGAGCAGGGTGCCCTCGGTCAGGGTCACCTCCTGGCCGTCGAGGAGGGTCAGTTTCTCGCCGTCGATGGCGTGGCGCACGTGGATGCCGCCCGTGATCCTGCCCAGATCGAAGGCGTGCATGGGCTGGCCCAGCTCCAGCAGCACGTAGTTGGTCACGTCCACCACCGGGCCCAGGCTGCGCAGGCCGCTGCGGCGCAGCTTCTCCTGCAGCCAGAGGGGTGTGGTGGCCGCGGGATCGATGCCGCGGATGATGCGCCCCACGTAGCGCGGGCAGTCCTCGGGCGCCTCCAGATGCACCGCGAGGGTGTCCTTGATGGCATTGGCCTGGGGCGGGATTTCCGGCCCTTCGACGGGCACCCGGTTGAGCACGCCCACCTCGCGGGCCACCCCGGCGATGCTCAGGCAATCACCCCGGTTGGGGGTCAGGCCCAGCTCGATGCTCACGTCGTCCAGATCCAGGTATTCACGCAGATCGGCCCCCACCGGCGCATCGTCCGGCAATTCCATGAGCCCGTCCGACTGCTCGGCCAGGGCCAGCTCGCTGGCCGAGCAGAGCATGCCGTGGGAGGGCACGCCGCGCAGCTTCGACTTCTTGATCCTGAATCCGCCCGGCAGCTTCGCCCCCACCAGCGCCACCGGCGCCCTCAGCCCCTCGCGCACGTTGGCCGCGCCGCAGACGATCTGCAGGGGTTCGTCGCCGCCCACGTCCACTTCGCAGACCCGCAGCTTGTCCGCGTCGGGATGGGCTTCGACCTTGAGGACCCGCCCCACCACCACCTTGCTGAACTCACCGGCTACCGGCTCGACGGCATCCACCTCGAGCCCGGCCATGGTGAGCTGGTGGGCCAGTTCCTCGGTGGACACCGGCGGATCGACCCATTCACGGAGCCATTTTTCGCTGAATTTCATCGTTCGTTACCGTGTTGTATTTGCTTTGCAGGGCCGGATGCGGCCCTTTCGGTGGGTCCGCTGCGCTTGACCCACCCTGCGATGACCGGCACCACCCCGCATTTGACGGACATCCCCCCCGTAGGAGCGGCGCAAGCCGCGATACCATTCCAGAACGGCTCCCTCCGCCGTAGGAGCGGCGCCCTCGCCGCGATTATGCGGTGGCAGGTAGCTGGGGACGGGTGGCTGGAAACGGCAGCGGATTTTCCCCCTCCACCGCCGCATCGCAGCACACGCCGCTCCTGCCCTTGTCTCTTTCCTCTTTCCTCTTTCCTCTGCCCCTCACGCAAACTGCTTCAAAAACCGCAAATCGTTCTCAAAGAACAGTCGCAAATCGTCCACCCCGTAGCGCAGCATGGCCAGGCGCTCGACACCCATGCCGAAGGCGAAGCCGGTGTATTTTTCGCTGTCGATCCCCACGTGAGCGAAGACGTTGGGGTGAACCATGCCGCAGCCGAGCACTTCCAGCCAGCCGGTCTGGCTGCACACCCGGCAGCCCTCGCCCGAGCACATCACGCACTGGATGTCGGCCTCGGCGGAGGGCTCGGTGAAGGGGAAGTAGGAAGGCCGGAAGCGCACGGCCAGATCCTCGCGCTCGAAGAAGCGGTGCAGGAAATCGTTCAGGATGGCCTTGAGATCGGTGAAAGTGACCTGCTCGTCCACCATGAAACCTTCCACCTGGTGGAACATGGGGGTGTGGGTCAGATCCGAATCGCAGCGATAGACCCGCCCCGGCGCGATGACCCGCAGCGGCGGCTCGGCGTTCTGCATCACCCGGATCTGCACCGGTGAAGTGTGGGTGCGCAGCAGCCGGCCGTCGGGGAAATAGAAGGTGTCGTGCATGGCCCGGGCGGGATGGGATTCGGGGATGTTGAGAGCCTCGAAGTTGTGGAAGTCGTCCTCGATCTCCGGCCCCTCGGCCACCTCGAATCCCATGCGGGCGAACAGATCCTCGATGCGCTGCAGAGTACGGGTGACCGGATGCAGGCTGCCGGCCGTAATCCGGCGGCCCGGCAGGGTCACGTCCACCTTCTCGGCGGCCAGTTTCGCTTCGAGGGCCGCCTGTTTCAGCTCGGCCTTGCGCGCCTCGATGGCCTGCTGCACCGCCTGCTTGGCCTGGTTGATGGCCTGCCCCGCCTTCGGCCGCTCTTCGGGCGCGAGCTGGCCGAGGGTCTTCATGCGTTCGGTCAGCTTGCCCTTCTTGCCGAGATATTCGACCCGGACCTGATCGAGGCCTTGCAGATCGGCGGCCGCCTCCACCGCCTGTTCGGCCTCGGCAACGAGCCGATCGAGTTCGTCTTGCATGTTATCCCCTTTTCTTGAGTGGCGAGGCCCCCCGTAGGAGCGGCGCCCCCGCCGCGATTCATCTTCAAGCCGGAAGCACCCCCCCACGATTGACGCCCCCTGTAGGAGCGGCGCAAGCCGCGATTATGCGGTGGCTGGTGGCTGGGGACCGGGTGGCCGGAAACGGCATTCGGTTTTCCCGGCTACCAGCCACCCGCAACCCGCTACCGCCGTATCGCGGCGAGGGCGCCGCTCCTACTGCAGGTCGGTCTTCGGCCCTCACACGAAAAAGGGAAGACCACCGGCCTTCCCTTCTTGCGCCCCGAGGGGCGGATTCCGTCTGCCGTCGCGGGGCGGGCCGCGGCGGTCAGCCGGCCAGGCTGGCCTTGGCCTGTTCTGCCAGGGCGGCGAAGGCCGACTTGTCGAAGACCGCCAGATCGGCGAGGACCTTGCGATCGACCTCGATGTTGGCCTTCTTCAGGCCGTTGATCAGGCGGCTGTAGGACAGTCCGTTCTCGCGGGCACCGGCATTGATGCGGGCGATCCACAGGGCGCGGAACTGACGCTTGCGCTGCTTGCGGTCACGATAGGCATACTGGCCGGCCTTGGTGACGGCCTGGGTGGCGACGCGGAAGACGTTCTTGCGCCGTCCGTAGTAGCCCTTGGCCTGGGCGATGACTTTCTTGTGCTTGGCGCGGGCGGTGACGCCGCGTTTGACGCGTGGCATGTTCGTTCCTCCTCGTTAGCTGTAGGGCATCAGGCGACGCAGCATGGGCACGTCGGCGTCGGACACCATATCCATGGGGCGCAGCTGACGCTTGCGCTTGGTGCTCTTCTTGGTGAGGATGTGGTTCTTGAACGAATGGGCACGCTTGTAGCCGCCGGAGGCGGTGCGCTTGAAGCGCTTCGCGGCGCCGCGATTGGTCTTCATCTTGGGCATTTCGTCTACTCCTTCTCGGGGTTGAACGACCAGTGACGCAGGTATGCCTTGGGACCCGACGTCACTTCTTCTTCGGGGCAATCACCATGACCATCTGCCGGCCTTCCATCTTCGGATACTGCTCGACGGTGCCGTACTCGGCCAAATCCTCCTCGATGCGCTTGAGGAGCTTGGCGCCGAGGTCCTGGTGGGCCATTTCACGACCGCGGAAGCGCAGCGTGACCTTGGCCTTGTCCCCGTTGCTGAGGAACTTCTTCAGGTTGCGGAGCTTGACCTGATAGTCCCCCTCTTCCGTCCCTGGGCGGAACTTCACTTCCTTGACGTGAATCTGTTTCTGCTTCTTGCGGGCCGCGTGGCGTTTCTTGTTCTCCTCGAACAGGAACTTGCCGTAGTCCATGATGCGGCAGACGGGCGGATCGGCCTGCGGGGCCACCTCGACCAGGTCCAAATCCGCGTCTTCGGCGATTTTCAGGGCCTCTTCGATGGGCATGACACCAAGCTGTTCGCCCTCGGCATCGACCACCCTGACCTGCGGCGCCGTGATGTCCGCGTTGATGCGTGTTCTTTTGGTTGCGATACTTCAACCCTCCAAATGACTGCGGCCGCGGCTCGCGACTTCCGCGGTGAGGCGGGCGGTCAGGTCCTCCAAGGACATGGCGCCGAGATCCTCGCCGGTGCGCGTGCGCACGGCCACAGTGGAATTTTCGACTTCCCGATCGCCGACGATCAGCAGATAGGGAACTTTCTGCAGCGTATGTTCGCGGATTTTAAAGCCGATCTTCTCATTTCTCAAGTCGACATCGACCCGTAAACCGGCATCCCGCAAGGTTTTTTGCACTTTTTTCACGTATTCGGCCTGGCGATCGGTGATATCCATCACCACCGCCTGCACCGGCGACAGCCACAGGGGCATGGCGCCGGCGTAGTGCTCGATGAGAATGCCGATGAACCGCTCCAGGGAGCCGAGGATGGCCCGGTGGAGCATCACCGGCACCTGTTTTGAGCCGTCCTCGGCCACGAAACTGGCATCGAGACGGGCCGGCATGTTGAAGTCCACCTGGATGGTGCCGCACTGCCAGACCCGGCCGAGGCAGTCCTTGAGGGAGAACTCGATCTTGGGCCCGTAGAAAGCGCCCTCCCCCGGCTGCAGATCCCACTCCAGGCCCTTCTCGTTCAGGGCGTGTTCGAGGGCGTGCTCGGCCTTGTCCCAGATTTCGTCGGATCCCACCCGCTGCTCGGGGCGGGTGGAGAGCTTGATAATGACCTCGTCGAAGCCGAAGTCCCGGTAGACCTCGTAGAGCAGATCGATGAAATCGGAGACCTCGTCCTGGATCTGCTCTTCCGTACAGAAAATATGGGCATCGTCCTGGGTGAAGCCCCGCACCCGCATCAGCCCGTGCAGGGTACCGGAGGGCTCGTTGCGATGGCAGGAGCCGAATTCGGCCATGCGCAGGGGCAGATCGCGGTAGCTCTTGAGCCCCTGGTTGTAGATCTGAATGTGGCAGGGGCAATTCATGGGCTTGATGGCGAAGATTCGCTTCTCCGACTCGGTAATGAACATGTCGTCGCGGAACTTCTCCCAGTGGCCCGACTTCTCCCACAGCACCCGGTCGGCAAGCACGGGGGTGTTGACCTCCTGGTAGCCGTGAGCGCGCAGCTTCTCGCGCACGTACTGCTTCACCTGCTGGTAGATGATCCAGCCGTGGTCGTGCCAGAAAATCATGCCCGGCGCCTCCTCCTGGGTGTGGAAGAGGTTGAGCTGTCGGCCGATGCGGCGGTGATCCCGCTTCTCGGCCTCCTCCAGGCGGTGCAGGTAAGCCTTCAGGGATTTCTTGTCGGGCCAGGCGGTGCCGTAGATGCGGGTCAGCATCTCGTTGTTGGCATCCCCGCGCCAGTAGGCACCGGCCACCTTCATCAGCTTGAAGGCCTTGAGCTTGCCGGTGGAGGGCACGTGCGGGCCGCGGCACAGATCGATGAAGTCGCCCTGCCGGTAGAGGGACAGCTCCTCGCCCTTGGGGATGTCCTCGATGATCTCGGCCTTGTACTCCTCGCCCATGTTGCGGAAGAAGTCGATGGCCTCCTCCCGGGGCATCCCCGTGCGCTCGACGGGAATGTCCTGCTTCGCCAGCTCCTGCATCTTCTTCTCGATGCGGGCCAGTTCCTCCTCCGTGAAGGGCTTGTCCCGGGCGAAATCGTAGTAGAACCCGTCCTCGATTACGGGCCCGATGGTCACCTGGGTCTCGGGATAGAGTTCCTTGACCGCCTGGGCGAGCAGATGCGCCGTGGAGTGGCGAATGACCTCCAGCCCCTCCGGATCCTTCTCGGTGACGATGGCCACCTCGGCATCATGATCGACCACCGTGGAGGCATCCACCAGCCGCCCATCCACCTTGCCGGCAATCGTGGCCCGGGCCAGCCCCGGCCCGATGTCCCGGGCAATGTCCATGACGGAAACAGGGTGATCGTAGCTGCGGCGGGAGCCGTCGGGAAGGGTAATGGTGGGCATGGATAACTGTTCCTTTCGCAGTGGTGGCCCCTACCAAAGGCCACGTGCAGGTAAAAGCCCGGCAAACTGACCGGGCCCAAAACAAAAAATCAGGGGCAAACCCCTGATTTTATTGATGTATTTGTGGACAGGTAGCGAAAGCCCTCTCCTCGTCCCTCGCCACTCGTCCCTCTCATCTGGTAGTCGCGATTGGATTCGAACCAACGACCCCCACCATGTCAAGGTGGTGCTCTAACCAACTGAGCTACGCGACTGTGGTCAGGCCGCGCAATTTACCCAATGACACCCCGAAATTCAAGCCCGTGGTAAACCACCACCGCACAGTAGGAGCGGCGCCCTCGCCGCGACCAACCACCAGCCTCAGACGAATCCTCCATCACCTCCAAATCCATCCCGCGATCCACCGATCCAGCCTCGCCAGTCCCCTGCCAAACCATCCCCGCCCCAGCCACCAGCCCAGCAACACGCCCGAGGCATTGGCCAGCATGTCCAACACATCGAATATCCGATACCCACTCCACCCCTGCACGAATTCCAGCCCCACCCCCAGCGCGACCAGTCCCACGGCCCAACGCCCCTGCCGCTCACGCTCCACGAGCTGCGCAAACCAGCCCATCATCACCCCGTAGGCCAGCAAATGCTCCAGCTTGTCGACATGCCCGAATTCCACCGGCTCCGGCGGATCCGGCATCAGCGAAAGCCCCGTGACCGCCGCCACCATGGCCCAACCAATGAGCCACCACAGGGCAGCATAGCGATAAGTCGATGATCTCTGTATGTGCAAAAATGTACCCCCTCACCCCGGCCCTCTCCCCGGAGGGGAGAGGGTGTGAACATGCATTTAGCCGCCGTACATGCAAGTTATTGAACGAAGGGTTCCCTCTCCCCCACCGAGGGAGACGACTGCATGGATGCAGGAGGTAGGGCGAAGCAAGAAGGCCGAGCCGAGGGACAGGGTGAGGGGGCAAAAGCCACGCACTGCCCCACCAAACCGCCTACAACCAACGTGTAATGCCCCCACCCCTTCAGCCCGGTATAATACCCCGAAAACCAGCGCACCATCCTGGCACCGCGCACGACAAGGAACTCACTCATCCATGGACAACAACATTGTCTGGCACCACGCCACCGTCACCCGCGAACGCCGCGAGGCCCTGCAGAAACACCGTGCCGCCGTGCTCTGGTTCACCGGCCTCTCCGGCTCCGGCAAATCCACCCTGGCCCATGCCCTGGAAGAACGGCTCCACCAGGCCGGCTGCCGCACCTTCGTCTTCGACGGCGACAACGTCCGCCACGGCCTGTGCAGCGACCTCGGCTTCAGCGACGAAGACCGCAAGGAAAACATCCGCCGCATCGGCGAGATGACCAAGCTGTTCGTGGAAGCCGGCGTCATCGCCCTGACCGCCTTCATCTCCCCCTTCCGAGACGATCGCAACCGCATCCGCCAGCTGTACGCTGACGGCGACTTCATCGAGATCTACTGCAAGTGCTCCCTGGAAGTCTGCGAACAGCGTGACGTGAAAGGCCTGTACAAGCGCGCCCGCAAGGGCGAAATTCCGAATTTCACCGGCATCTCCTCGCCCTACGAAGAACCCGACGCTCCGGAAATCATCATCGAAACCGACCGCCAACCGCTCGAGGAGAGCGTGGAAACCCTGTATCGCTATCTGCTCAACCGCGGCATCGTTCCCTCCGCAAAGGACCAGGCCGGCAGCCGGGACAACATCATCCCCATGCAGGGCTGAGCATGGCAAAAGCAGTCAGAACCCCCCTTCGCATCCTCATCACCGGTGGCGCCGGCTTCATCGGCTCTGCCCTCGTCCGCCACATCATCCGGCACCGGCAGGACGAGGTGCTCAACCTCGACAAGCTCACCTATGCCGGCAATCTCCAGTCCCTGGAACCGGTGCAGAACAGCAGCCGTTACCACTTCCACCACGGCGACATCGGCGATGCCCCCACCGTTCGCCGACTGCTCGAGGAGTTCCAACCCGATGCCATCATGCACCTGGCCGCCGAATCCCACGTGGATCGCTCCATCGACGGATCCGCCGCCTTCATCCAGACCAACGTGGTCGGCACCCACGTCCTGCTGGAAGAGGCCCGGCGTTACTGGGAAGGGCTGACCGACGAGAAACGGATGCGGTTCCGTTTCCATCACATCTCTACCGATGAGGTCTACGGCGATCTGGAAGGTACGGACGATCTCTTTACCGAGGAAACGCCCTACGCCCCCAGTTCCCCCTATTCCGCCTCCAAGGCCGCCTCCGATCACCTGGTCCGGGCCTGGCACCGTACCTACGGTTTCCCGGTACTCATCACCAACTGCTCCAACAACTACGGCCCCTACCAGTTTCCGGAAAAGCTCATTCCCCTGATGATCCTCAACGCCATCGACGGCAAGCCCCTGCCCGTCTATGGCGACGGACGCCAGATCCGCGACTGGCTCTACGTGGACGACCACGTCCGCGCCCTGTTGCGTGTGCTCGAAGACGGCAAAACGGGCGAGACCTACAACATCGGCGGCCACAATGAGAAAACCAATCTCGAAGTGGTGCATGCCATCTGCGACACGCTGGAAGAACTGTACCCTGAAAAGCCGGCCGGCATCGGCCAGTACCGGGATCTCGTGACCTATGTGAAGGATCGCCCCGGCCACGACCGCCGCTATGCCATCGACGCCGGCAAGATCCGGCGCGAACTCGGCTGGGTGCCCGAAGAGACCTTCGAAACCGGCCTGTGCAAGACCGTCGACTGGTACCTGACCCATGACGCCTGGATCCGCAACGTCCTCGACGGCAGTTACAGCGGCGAGCGCCTGGGACTGGCGGGAGCCGGCGCATGAAGGGGATCATCCTCGCCGGCGGCAGCGGCACGCGCCTGCATCCGGTCACCCTGGCCATCTCCAAGCAGCTTCTGCCGGTGTACGACAAGCCGATGATCTACTATCCGCTCACCACCCTGATGCTGGCGGGCCTGCGCGACATCCTGCTCATCTCCACGCCTCAGGACACGCCCCGCTTCGAGCAACTGCTCGGGAACGGTTCCCAATGGGGTATCCATATCGAATACGCTGTCCAGGCGAGCCCCGACGGCCTGGCCCAGGCCTTCCTGATCGGTGAAACATTCATCGGCCAGGATCACTGTGCCCTCATCCTCGGCGACAACATCTTCTACGGCCACGATCTCGTCCCGCTCCTGCACCATGCCACCCGGCGGGAAACCGGCGCCACCGTCTTCGCCTACCCGGTCCGGGATCCCGAACGCTACGGCGTCGTGGAATTCGACGAAAAGGGCCAGGCCATCTCCCTGGAAGAAAAACCGCAAAATCCAAAATCCCGCTACGCCGTCACCGGCCTCTACTTCTACGACAACGACGTCATCGAAATCGCCCGCAACCTCAAACCCTCCGCCCGCGGCGAACTGGAAATCACCGACGTCAACCGCACCTACCTGGAACAGAGCAGGCTGAACGTGGAAAACCTCGGCCGCGGCATGGCCTGGCTCGACACCGGCACCCACGAATCCCTCCTCGACGCCGCCAGTTACATCGAAACCATCGAAAAACGCCAAGGCCTCAAAATCGCCTGCCCCGAAGAAATCGCCTGGCGCCTTGGCTATATCGACAACACCCAGCTCGAAGCCTTGGCCAAACCGCTCACAAAAAACGGTTACGGCCAATACCTCCTGCAAATCCTGGAAGAAGCCCACCCCCACACCCTCTCCCCTCTGGGGAGAGGGCAGGGGTGAGGGGACCCTCAGCAAAAACCCACCCCGTGAAAGCCACACCCACCTCAATCCCCGACGTCCTGATCCTCGAACCCACCGTCTACGGGGACGACCGCGGCTTCTTCTTCGAAAGCTACAACGCCCAACGCTTCCGCGAACTGACCGGCTTCACCGGCGAATTCGTGCAGGACAACCACTCCCGCTCAGCCCGGGGCGTCCTGCGCGGCCTGCACTACCAGATCCAGCAACCCCAGGGAAAACTGGTCCGCGTCGTCGCCGGCGAAGTTTTTGACGTGGCCGTCGATCTGCGCCGCAGCTCCCCCACCTTCGGCCAATGGGTCGGCATCATCCTCAGCGCCGACAACAAGCGCCAGCTCTGGATCCCCGAAGGCTTCGCCCACGGCTTCTATGTCACCAGCGAAATGGCCGAGTTCCTGTACAAGACCACCGACTACTACGCCCCGGAACACGAACGCAGCATCCTCTGGAACGACCCGGATCTCGCCATCAACTGGCCACTCGCTGGCGAACCCACACTCTCCACCAAGGATCAACAAGGTATCCCATTTTCAAGCGCAGAACATTTTACATGACAATTCACACCCAGACCCATGATCCACGTTGAGTGCGCTCACGCAGCAACGCACCAAAAACCACTAAACGAAATACCGCAAAATGAAAATCCTCATCACCGGCGCCAACGGCCAGCTCGGCATCACCTTGCAGCATCTGGCTCCCCCCGTGCACAAAATCGTCCCCCTGACCAGCCGCCAACTCGACATCACCAACCGCAAGGCGGTACTCGAAACCATCCGCGAAATTCGACCGGACACCATCATCAACGCCGCCGCCTACACCGCCGTGGACAAGGCCGAATCCGAACCGGATATCGCCATGGCCGTCAACGCCCATGGCCCCGAAAACCTCGCCATCGCCGCCCAGGAAACCGCCTGCCGCCTGATCCACCTCTCGACCGATTTCGTCTTCGACGGCCAGAAGTGCCGCCCCTACACCCCCGAAGATGAACCCAACCCCCTGAACGTCTACGGCGCAACCAAACTCGCCGGCGAACAGGCCATCGGCAGGATCCTTGGCGAAGAAGCCCTCATCATCCGCACCGCCTGGGTCCACTCCCCCTACGGCCACAATTTCGTCAAAACCATGATCCGCCTCATGCGCGAGCGCGAGGAAATCCGCGTCGTCGCCGACCAGTTCGGCACCCCCACCAGCACCCGCAGCCTGACCAAGGCACTCTATCGCTTTGCCGAAATCCCAACCACCAACGGCATCCACCACTGGACCGACAACGGCACCGCCACCTGGTACGACTTCGCTGTTGCCATCCATTCACATCTCACACAAACAGGAACGATCGCCTGCCAGCGCATCATCCCCATCCCCACAAGCGAATACCCCACCCCTGCCACCCGTCCCACCTTCAGCATCCTAGACAAACAAGGCAGCATCCACCTGCTCGGCTACCACCCAAATCATTGGTCTGCCGAACTCCACATATCAGAAACCAAAACTCCGTAGACCGGCTCAAGGAACGTCGCGCCGGTGGCGGCATGTTGCGCCCCTTTCACCTGCTGTCCGCCAGCCATTTCCTTCTCTTCACAAACATGAATGTGCGTCATCTGATTGGCAAAAGCACATTCATGTGATCCATTCACCACCTCCATAAAAGCAAAGCATGCACAAATCTCGCAAACTTCCAAGCATGAAATACCACATATATGTGGATTCCCAGAAACACAAATAGAAGCAAGGTAATCAACCATTCAGGGAAACCGTTTTGCCATAATCCTATGGCAATCACTGCAGGCATCACAGACCAAAAAACCAGGATATATACGCTCGTCTTTTTATCAAAGCCTGCCCTTTCGAGAACATGGTGAAGATGCTCCCGATCCGGTTCGAACGGGCTCAACCCTTTCATGATGCGCCGGACCATCAGAATCGCCGCATCGAACACGGGCATAACCAAAATGGACGCGATAACGATCGGAGGCACATGACCTTTCAAAGCAACCTCAATGGCAAATGCCGCGACAGCAAACCCAAGCATCATGCTGCCGGAATCGCCCAGGAAAATGCTGGCATTTTGTCCCTTTCGTACAGGGAAATTGAACACTAGAAAACCGACAGTGGCAGCAGCAAGAATCTGCATCTGAACAGCATTACCCATATCCGCCAGAGAAGAAACCAATACCAGCAACAGGATTTCCCCAAGTGTCACTCCCCCGGCCAAACCGTCAACGCCATCCACCATATTGATTGCGTTGATAAAACCCACAACACAAATAACGGTAAAAGGTATCGCAAACACACCCAATTCAAACACACCAAACCCGAGCATATTTCCGAGATCCGCGAGTTGATACCCTCCCCAGAAGACTAGAATAGATGCTACGAATAATTGCAGAAGCAGCTTTCGTTTTGCACTGATTTCCTTCAAATCATCAAGCAGCCCGAACACCAGTAATAAACACATACCAACAAACATCGCACGATAGTCAAAAAAAGACTGACCAACAGCAAGAATCCCCAACCCATACCCAAAAAAAATGGCCAATCCACCAATGAGCGGAATATGACCCTCATGCTGCTTTCGACCTTTCGGGATATCGACAAGGCCGTAACGAATAGCTGGCTTTCTGAAGTTGACTATAAAAAGAACAACCGACAGGAATGAAACAATAAGTGGAAAATACTGCATGTTACTTTTATTGATTATTCATTTGGTTGGTGCCGCATACCAATAACATGACGACAAATATTTGTCGCCACTGGTGGCGCAAATATTCGATGTCAGAATATGCTTCCTGAGACGAAACACAGTATCTTGGCCAACAGAATCAGTTGGACGAGTCAAATACTCCTTCCCTCACAGCCCAGTCATATGTCGACGTCAACCCTTCGGCAAGCTCTATGCGGTAGCGCCAACCCATTTTCGCCAAGCGAGACACGTCCAACAGTTTTCTTGGTGCGCCATCCGGTTTTGAAGAATCAAAGAACAATTCGCCCTCAAACCCCACAACTTGTTTCATCGTTTCGGCCAATTCTCGAATAGTGCAGTCTTTTCCTGTGCCAATGTTGATGTGAGAGAGCATAGGCTGCGTATTGGCCCGATAAGCTTCCCCATCAAGTTCAAGAACGAAAAGCGACGCCTCTGCCATGTCATCGACATGCAAAAACTCACGCATGGGCCGACCTGTTCCCCAAACCGTTACCTGGTCATCACCTCGGACTTTTGCCTCATGGAAACGGCGCATTAGAGCAGGTATGACATGAGAGTTCTCCGGATGAAAGTTGTCACCGGGCCCATAAAGATTGGTTGGCATGACCGAGCGAAAGTCAGTACCATATTGGCGATTATAGGACTCACACAGTTTGATACCCGAGATCTTGGCCAGTGCATAGGGCTCGTTGGTAGGCTCTAGTGGACCTGTCAACAGCGCATTTTCCTTCATGGGCTGAAGCGCCTCACGGGGATAGATACAGGAACTCCCCAGAAAAAGGAGCCGTTTCACACCATTGCGCCAGGCTGCGTCGATGATATTAGCCTCGATCATCAGATTCTGATAGATGAATTCAGCCGGGTAGGTATTGTTGGCATGAATCCCTCCCACTTTTGCTGCAGCCAGAATCACATAATCAGGCTGCTCTTTCTCGAAAAAGGCACGAACCTGCGCTTGTTCAGTAAGATCCAGTTCGTCATGCCCAAGCGTCAACAGGTTTTCATACCCTTGCAATCGCAGTCGCCTCATGATTGCAGAACCCACCAAACCACGGTGGCCTGCAACATATATCTTTTCGTGTTTTTCCATGTGAAAATCTGTTTCCTCCCAGAAAATACAAAGGCAGACCTCAAGCATCCCCTCATTTTCTACACGATACCAAAGACGTCGGTGAAGAGGCGCTGTTCCTGCAGCATTTCGGCAAATCGTTGCATAAGCGGGCACAGCCGTTCTTCAGGCATGTTGGGGATGAGTTCATAGAGCATCCACCCCTGCCGAAACAGTGAATGGGTCCGCCGCTTGACGGTATTGCTTTTGAGCATCCGGTCGTAGCCCAGGCTCTCTCCTGCCGCGCCCAACAGGGTCATCAGCACCACGGCCAGGGCCGCCAACAGGAAAAGCCGGTCCCGGCGTGCCGTATCGCGGGTACGAATGGCGCTCATGCCCAAGCCAAAACGCAAGGTTTTCGTATCCCGAAACCAGGTTTCTATGCCCCATCGCTGACCGTACAGTTTCGCCAGCTCCCGGCTGCCCGCCTTGGGGTCGCTGGCCACCAGACACCAGGGCTCCTGCATCGCCTTGTCCTGAAGACAGACCACCGTGGCCACGGGATACCCCTCCGCCGTGACCGTGGCGCCGCGCAAGGTACGCGCCTTGCCGCCGGCCCCCACCCAGTCGCGTGCCTGACGGCATTCGCCGCCCTTGCTCGTCACCCAGATATTGCTCCGCAAGCGGATGACATAGCCAAAACCCAGTTCATGCTCCAGCAGATTCAACAGCTTCGTGTCACAAAACCCCCGGTCGGCAATGACCGTCACCTCGACCTCAGGCGGCAACACCTCCCGCAGGCGGCACAACAGAGCGTCTTCATGAGCATTGCGCTGGTCTTTCAGCTCGGCTTTCCTGACCGTCATCCACAGCAACGGGGTGGCCCGTCCATGCCGGGTCAGCAGGTTCAGCGCCAGTGTGCTGTGACCATCCCTGTCAAACTCCGTCCAGTCCAGAGCTACGCGAATTTTCTTCCGTGCCCCAACCACATACGGAACCCACCGCTCAAACAGCGTCCACACGTCAATGGCCGTGTTGCTCAACAGCCGGTCCACCTGTTTCACCGCGTGTTTGGTCATCAAACCACGGGCATAGGCCAGTCCCTGACCGATGGCATGGACCGCCAGCGAAGCACTGGTGAGGACGCCCAGCGTGGCGTTCGCCAGCGATTCCACCCGTTTGGCGTGAAGGTCGTTCTCGAAGACCGAACTCATCCAGGTTTGGATTTCATTGCGTTTGAGCTGGAATGCATGGGGCATCTTCGTGTCCTCTCAGATAGGCTTCAAACGAAGAATGCACACAGAACCCCATTGTAATCAACACCTTGGCGATCAAACCTCTTTATGCGGCGATCAGAAAAATGAGGGGATCCCTGAG
>Ga0256841_1001224_pt1 | contig 23045 bp, 19 predicted proteins | sample 356308metaG_FD_185971 | JGI IMG/M metagenome (GOLD analysis project Ga0256841, IMG submission 185971) | Hydrothermal vent microbial communities from Mid Atlantic Ridge, Atlantic Ocean - 356-308 | ecosystem: Environmental > Aquatic > Marine > Hydrothermal vents | place: Atlantic Ocean: Mid...
GAGCATTTCTGCTTCATTATAAAGCATTTTTTCTCGAAGTCATAGCCCACTATGACATTCTCCAAAAAATGCATTCTAATTTTGCATAAATCCCCCTCGCTACGAATTCTACCACAGGCTTTAGATTTTAATCTAAATCCTGCGTAGAAGATAATAGAACAGGATAGCACGACAACAGCCTGAAGTGAAGTGTCTGAAAAGGGAGGATTCGAGTATATTGAAGTTCTACTTCGGAGCATTTCTGCTTCATTATAAAGCATTTTTTCTCGAAGTCATAGCCCACTATGACATTCTCCAAAAAATGCATTCTAATTTTGCATAAATCCCCCTCGCTACGAATTCTACCACAGGCTTTAGATTAAATTATTTTATATATTTAATTTACTTGACAATAATTGAAAAATAGGTATCTTTGTCGTTTGAATTTTTGGAGATAAAATAGAATATGGCAGACGGAAGAATTATTCCAGTTAGTATAGAGGAGGAATTAAAATCCGCCTATATCGATTATTCGATGTCGGTAATTGTGGCTAGGGCTTTACCTGATGTCAGAGATGGGTTAAAACCCGTACACCGAAGGGTATTGTATGGGATGTACGAATTGGGACTTCCCTACGGACGCCCACATAAAAAGTCCGCGCGTATTGTAGGGGAGGTTTTGGGAAAATACCATCCCCACGGAGATAGTTCGGTATACGATACGATGGTGCGAATGGCCCAACCCTGGTCCTTGCGTTATCCTCTAGTCGACGGGCAGGGGAACTTTGGTTCTGTAGATGGAGATAGCCCTGCTGCGATGCGATATACCGAAGCGAGACTGGCTCGTATTAGCGAAGCTGTTCTTACAGATATTGAGAAAGATACGGTAGACTTCAGACCCAATTTTGATGATTCCCTTAAGGAGCCAACGGTATTGCCTTCCCGCATTCCAATGTTGCTTATCAATGGCGCTTCAGGTATCGCTGTAGGAATGGCCACAAATATTCTCCCACATAACCTCAATGAAGTTACCTCAGCAATAAAAGCTACGATTGACAATCCGGATATCACCGTAGAAGAGTTGATGGAGCATATCAAAGGACCGGATTTGCCTACCGGAGGTATTATTCATGGAGTGTCGGGGATCAAAGATTACATGGAGACGGGGAGAGGAAAAGTACTTGTGAGGGGGCGAGCCTCTATAGAGACCTCCAAGACCGGCAAAGAGTCTATTATCATCACGGAGATTCCTTATCAAGTAAATAAGGCAATGCTCATTAAGAAGATTGCGGATTTGGTCAATGAAGAAAAATTGACTGGGATCAGTGATGTGCGAGATGAGTCTGATCGAAAGGGGATGCGCATTGTCATTGAATTAAAGCGAGATGCCATATCAAATGTTGTTTTGAGCAGCTTGTATAAATACACCCCTCTTCAGACCTCTTATGGTGTAAATAACATCGCCTTGGTCAATGGACGACCGGTTATGTTGTCTACAAAACAGATGATTGAAGAATTCGTAAAGTTCAGGTTGGAAGTCATCGTTCGCAGAACACAGTATGACTTGCGCAAAGCAGAAGAACGAGCTCATATTCTGGAAGGGTTGTTGATAGCTTTAGACAATTTGGACGAGGTAATTGCTTTGATACGTGCCTCCAAAACAGTAGATGATGCGAAGCAGGGATTGATGAGTACCTTCAGCTTGACCGAAATACAAGCCAAGGCGATCCTAGACATGCGTTTGCAAAAGCTAACCGGGCTGGAGAGGGACAAACTAAAAGCTGAATATGAAGAATTACAGGCTAAAATAGCAGAGTATAAATCTATCCTTGGGAGCGTAGAGCGCCAAAAGCAAATTGTCAAAGATGAATTGGAAGAAGTTACCGAGAAATATGGAGATGCTCGCCGGACGGATATAACTTTTGCAGGTGGCGATATCAGTATAGAAGATATGATCCCAAATGAAAAAGTGGTGGTCACCATTTCACACTTGGGCTACATTAAGCGAACCAAAGAAGAGGAATATCGAAGACAGGGAAGAGGTGGAATGGGATCCAGGGGGTCCAAAACGCGCTCCGAAGACTTTATCGAGCATATTTTTACCGCTACCAATCACAACTACCTTTTGTTGTTTACCGAGCGAGGAAGGTGCTTCTGGTTAAAGGTGTATGAGATTCCTGAGGCCAACAAGGTTTCTATGGGTAGAAATATAAGAAATATCATATCCATCCCTAAAGAAGATAAAGTTAAGGCCTATATAGTTGTGAAGAATCTGAATGACGAGGAATTCTTGCAAAGTCATAGCATCATTTTCGCTACCCGCCGAGGACTGGTTAAAAAGACTTTGCTGAAGGCCTACTCCAGACCAAGAGTAAACGGAATTTTTGCGATTAACATCAATGAAAATGATGAGTTAATAGAGGTTCGTTTAACGGATGGAGATAATCAAATCCTTTTGGCAAAGAGAAATGGAAAGGCCATCCGGTTCCACGAATCCAAAGTAAGAACTATGGGTAGAGGAGCGACAGGTGTTCGGGGTACGGAGTTGGAAAGTCCGGAAGATACAGTAGTAGGTATGATTTGTATGAAAGAAGGGGATGAGAAGACGGTATTCGTCGTTTCAGAGAAGGGACTGGGCAAACGCTCAGAGCTAGAAGACTATCGCATGACAAATCGAGGGGGGAAAGGAGTGAAAACTATTCAGGTTACGGAGAAGACCGGATTTCTTGTTGCCATCAAAGCCGTAAGTGACGAAGATGATTTGATTATTACGACTAAAAAAGGCATCGTTATTCGCACTGCAGTGAATAGTATTCGAGTGATGGGGAGAGCCACTCAGGGGGTCCGAATCATTAAGCTCAAAGGCGATGATGCCATAGCCGATGTCGCGGTCATCCAACGCGGCGATGAAGGTGAAGAGGAGGAATAGTTTAACCTTTGTTTAATATACTTTAATAAATATTTAGTAATTTTATCCTGATAAATTAGGTTATAGGGGTGAAATCATTTTGAAACAAAATTTTAGACCAATGAAAAAGATTCTAATTGTATTATTATCACTTTCTTTCTTGGGTACCGCCTTGGCACAAGATGGTAATCATGACTATAAGAGTGACCTAAAACGAGCAAAAAAGTATTTGTCCAAATACATTTTTGATCAGACAGCCAATGTAGATAAATTGCCGAAAGCGGCTGCGTTGATGGATGGAGTTGTAAACTCAGAGGATTATAAGATGTCCAATAAGGCATGGACGCTCCGAGGTAAGATTTATAATGAAATGGCCGCACGAGACGAAGTACAATTGCAACTCAATCCGAATTATGAAATTAAGGATCCCGAAGTAGCTATTAAAGCCTATAAGTCCTTTATGATGACTTATGATAATGCGGTCAAAAAATATCATAAAAAAGATGCACTGAAGGGATTGAGAGAGACCGCGCGATATCTCAATTCTATAGGCTATGCCCTTTATGGCCGTAAGAATTTTGATGCCGCTTATGAGAACTTTAATGACGTATTAAAAATCGATGAATTACTTAAGGCCAATGATAAAAAACCGGTCTTTTCCAAAGAAGAAGATTTGCTAAATGAAGTGTACATCGCAGGAATCGCAGCGATGAGTGGCAACCGTTCAGATGATATGAAAAAGCATTTTGAAAACTTACTGTCTAAAGGATATGATAAGCCTGCTGTATACCAAGGGCTTTTTAATTATTATCTCGATAAAGATCAAGCAAAAGCTGAGAAATACTTGACGCAAGGAAGGGCTAAATATCCGGAGGAGACTTCCCTTTTGTTTGCAGAGATTAACTACTATCTAAAAAAAGGAGAACTGTCCAAACTCGTCGATAAACTCAAATTGGCACGTAAAAAAGAGCCCAATAATGTCTCTATTGTTGTTACAGAGGCAAACGTTTATGACAATATCTACCAAAAGTCACTGGATAGCAATGATGTGGAGACTGCAGCCAAGTATTTTGATATGGCTAAGACGACTTATGAAGATGCACTTGAAATGGACCCAAAGAACTTCATTGCGACCTATAGCATTGGTGCTTTGTACTATAATAAAGCAGCTTCCGTATTGAAAGAGGTAAATGCCCTTGCAGATGATTTTTCTAAAGATGGTATGAAAAAGTATGAAGCTAAAAAGGCTGAAATGGATGGATATTTTGATCAAGCCTTACCTTATTTTGAAAAAGCAATTGCGATAAATCCTAAGGATAGAAATACATTGATCGCTCTTAAAGAGATTTATGCGAGAAAGAATATGATGGATAAATCCATGGATTGTAAGAAGAAATTAGACGCATTATCAAATTAATGGGTACACAGGTGTAATCCAAGCTAAAAAGGCAGTATTCTATGAGTACTGCCTTTTTTATTGCCTAAACTCGATGTAGTTTGGGAAAATGTTGTATTTTCATACCTCATTATGTAATGTATACTTTAAATTTTCAAATCATTAGAAATAGTATAAATATGAAAAAGTTCCTACTCTCCATTCTATTTATAGCTGTAGTTTACATCTCAAACTCACAGATTGTCATAACGGAAATTATGTATAATCCACCAGAGGCGGGTCTGGATTCATTGGAGTATATTGAGATCTATAATGGATACCGAGCCAATATCAACTTTAAGGGGTATCATTTTTCTGCAGGTGTGATGTATACCTTTGGGGATACCACCGTTGTAGGTGGTACATCCATCGTCGTAGCAGTTCGTTCATCAGCTATGAAAAATGTTTTTGGTCTAGATGCATTGCAATGGACGAGTGGTGGTTTGCGCAATTCTGGGGAATCTATCGTACTGGTAGATTCAAATGGAATGGTATTGGACAGTGTAAGCTATTCCCCTTCCGGAGCATGGCCATTAGAAGCAAGCGGAGGAGGACATTCGTTAGAGTTGTGTAATATAGGAGTAGATAATAGTCAAGCGCGCTTTTGGAAAGCGTCCAATAGGGAGACCAAGGTGATGATCAATGGAAAGCAGCTATTCGGAAGTCCCGGGGTCTTTAATACAGTGACGTGCTCTGACTTTATAGTAGAGGCAAAAAATATTGTTTTTGAACCCGCAGAGCTTACAATTAAAGTTGGGCAAACAGTTGAATGGCAGAATAAGGAGGGAAGGCATAATGTAAATGGTAAAAGGGATGTATATCCTGATAATCCAGATGATTTTTACAGTGGAATCCCGATGAAAGGGGACTGGACATATAGTTTTCGTTTTGATTCAGTAGGTGATTATCAGTATCAGTGTGATGCCCATGTCCTAAACGGGATGGTAGGTGTAATTCATGTAGTAAGGGATCAAGCACCGGATCTTGTCATTAATGAAATCATGTACAATCCACCGGGAAATAGTGATGACAGCTTGGAATATATTGAATTGTACAATGCGTCGGATAAAGGGATAAATCTATCCGGTATCCACTTTACTGCTGGAATCGAAGGACAACTTCCGGAGGTCGTATTACCTGCTGATGGATATCTAATAGTGGCGAAGGATTCAGCTGCATTTATGAATGTATTTGGAGTGCCTGCTATTCAGTGGAGATTTGGTAGTCTGAATAATACTAGTGAGACGATTGAGTTGAGTACTGAGCTGAATACGGTTATTGACAAAGTAACTTATTCAGATAAAGGAGACTGGCCAACAGAGGCGGATGGCAATGGATATGCTCTGGTATTATGTGATCCCGTGAGTGACAATGCTGAAGCTGTGGCATGGGGTACAGAAGAAGAACCACTTGGAATTGATATCGCAGGTAGAGATATTTATGCTAGTCCCGGGAAGAAAAATAAGTGTGACCAAACTCAGAAGGAAATACCTCTATATACGATTGACCAAATTAGAAATGTTGATGTAGAAGGTCTACCGGATAGTATGGGTGTCAAGTGTCGTGTTCGAGGAGTCGTGTATGGGGTAGATTTACAAAAGAGTGACCGGGTGCAGTTTACGTTGTATGATAAATCTGTTCAAACCGGAATTGGTGTGTTTGGAGTTTCGGGCAGTGGATACGAAGTACAGGAAGGAGACTCCTTAGAGATAGAGGGGGAAGTGGGCTTTTTTAACGGCGTGACTCAGATTGTGTTGAGTGGGGTAGAAGTTATACAACAAGGACGTCCTCTCGTTGATCCCATGGATGTTGATAGCCTTGGAGAATATACGGAATCAAAGTTGATACGGCTGCAAAAGGTCAGATTAGTCGATCCTAGCCAGTGGAGAGGCAATGGTAGATTCTTTACAGTAAAAATCACAAATGGGGTTAGGGAATTTACCCTCTACATTGACGATGCGGTGGAACTGAGTACAATGTCGGCACCGGAAGGGTTATTGAATATTACAGGTATTGGGTCACAGTTTGATAATAGGTCTCCTTACACCTCCGGATACCAACTATCCCCCCGATATGCAAAGGATATTGAAATCATCCAGTCAACCCAAAGAGGTAAAGATTTGCAAAGTATTACTCTATATCCCAACCCGGCAAATGATTATTTTTTGATAAGAGAGGATAATCTAATTCGCAATGTTAAAGTATTCAATTCTACAGGAGGAAAACTATTTGATGGAGTTCCATCCTTTGGCCGAGTATATACCCGATCATGGCCTAGAGGTGCATATTTGGTTCAAATTTTACACAAGAACGGTAATCGGCATTTTAGGATGCTCGTATTGCAATAGATCGCGATATCTGTCGGAAAGTGACCGAGCACATATATTATGATTTTATACAAATTGTATTTTTATTTTATATGATAAAAAAAATGTAATTTTTGAATGTATTATAAATATGCATTTTATATATATGAAAATTTAGTTATGCGAAAAATACCTACTTTTGTGTATATGTAATTTAGAATTATTACCTATTTTCGCATTTGAATTGAAGGGGAGAATGCTTTCTTTCGAAAAAAGACGAACTTATTAGACGAACAATTTCATTATTACAATCTCTGCTATCAGGATTAATTATATTTGGTTGCCCCCAATCAAGTATTGTTGTTATGTTTAATGAGTTAATTCTATTGTGAAACCTACTTAAATTAACTTAAACAAATTATTTGATTATTTAAAAATCCTGTGAATTATGAAGAAACTATTAACTTTTTTGGCGTTTGTGTTAGCGAGCGGAATGATTTTTGCTCAAAATAGTCCGACGCATACCTTGCAAAGCGGAACACCTATCGATGTTCTTTCTAAGTGTGACCAGAAATTAGGAGAGATATCTAATCCTGCTGACGGTCCTGCCTCATTGACAAGTACACGTAAATTTGGTTGGTTTGGTAACTGGATTACCATTGAACTTGCTCAGCAATTTCATTATCCTAGAATGGTACGTTCTGGCCAAGTGATTGAGTTTATGGCTTTTCAGGGTACACAAGGAGGACCTGCAGGTGAAATCAATATCATGAGAGATGTAAGCAGTGCTCCCGGACCACGTATTGTAAATGAAGCAATAGGATCCGTACAGGGAAATGTTGTTTACGATGCATCTGAGGCGATGAATGCAGCGGTAAGAGCAGGCAATGACTACTGGGTAAGTGTCTTTAACTTCTCTGATACTACTGCTAATATCGGACCTAGATGGTTCTGGACTTCTACCGCTTCTTCTTCAAACAATGCTAATGGACATCCTCCATACTACATTGAGTTTGTAGATAGAGATGGTGCTTTCAGTGCATGCCCACGATGGACAAATCACAAATTGTGTTCCAGTGCTTTCCAGTCTGGTCAATTCTTAGGATTGAACTACAGATTGAGTATATGCCGTAATGCATCTCTAAATCTTGGAGATGGTGTACCTACCATGACACAATGGGGATTGTTCTTGTTTGGTTTGATTGTTCTTACACTTGGTGTAGTATCAATCTACAACTTCAGCAGAAAAACCGTTGTTGAATAATGAACTTTCCGTTTGATCGGGAAGTCTTTGACAAAGCATTTTGGATAGCTTGTGTTCTCGCTATCTTTGGATGGATAGCCATATATTTGATTTGGGGTAAGTTTTTAGTCGCTGATATTATCGGCATGATTATAACAATCCCCGTAATGGCGTATCTCATTCATGTACTAATGCTTATACGAAGAGCCGAATAAAAATGAAAAGCCGGTAGTGATACCGGCTTTTTTTATGCCTCTTTTTTAATCCCTTCAAATGATTTAGCATATGATATAGATGAGGGATGGTAAAGAATATTCATCCTAAGGGCATTTTGATGGTTAGATATACAAAAGTGAACATTCCTTTTACTTTTATTGAATTATTAAACTTTAATCAATGAGCGAGAAGACCACCTCGAATAAGGGAAGCAAAGCCTTGTTGCGCTTTTTTGGATTTTTCATTTTGCTTATGATCCTCTTTTATGGGTTTTATTATTCTACATGGTATGAGCAACATATCATGCCTCCTCTTTTGAGCTTGCAAGCTAGGATATCCAGCTTTTTTTTGAATCTTATGGGTTTTGGGACTTCGGCATTAAAAGAAACAGTTTTCAATAATGATTTCCGTGTTAACATTCGAGGCGGGTGTGATGGGTTGGAAGGAACTGCACTATATATCGCCGGTGTATTAGCTTTTCCCTTTGCAACATGGAGTAGTAAGATTAAAGGTGTAATCGTAGGTGTAGTGATTTTAGGGATTGTTAACATCATTAGAATAGTTATTTTGTTTCTCAGTGGATTGTATTGGAGATCCGCTTTTGAGTTTTTACATTTACATGGTGGAGTGATTTTGTATTCTTTATTTGCTGTTCTATTATGGATCGTATGGGTCAACCGAAGAATAAAAGAAAGGACAACTACTAAAAAGTCTAATTCATGAACATGAAATCTCCTCTTGTTCGATTTATACTAATTGCAGGACTAATATATTTTGGGTGTATAGCCGCATTTAATCTACCCCCCGTGGAAGGAGTGTTCAATGCATCCATACTCAGAGTTAGTGAAGGAATATTGACGGTGTTGTTGCCGGATGCTTCTATTAAAGTGGTGACCGGTAAGGAGGATAATGGGCGAAGGTCTCCTAATGTAATGCAGGTAAATTTCTCCTGGACAAAGGAGCAAATTAATCAAATGACCCAAAAGGCATTGCAGGAGAAAGTTCAGAACCTCACCGTGCCGCATAGATTTACGAAATATTTTATCTATCAGTTTTTCTCTATTCCGCTAATATTGTTTTTTGCATTGTTCCTAGCTACTCCTATGAAGCTCCTCGATAAAATGAAAGCTGTCCTATATGGGGGGATTATACTGTTTGTCTTTTTATGGGGGAAACTCTTTATATTGGTTCTTTTTTCCATCTCTAATACTAGAATAGGTATTTATGAATTGAGTGCTTCTACTATGGAGATACTTCTGAAGGTAGCCTCTATTCTTACTTTGGGAGTAAGTGTAATATTGGTTATTGTACTTTGGGGTATTTTTGCGCTTCCAAAGAGTAGAATGTTAGATAGCTTTCAACAGATTCTAAAAGGGCAATAATGGCATATCTCGGATAGTATCATGTTCGTTACATATCTTTAAGCCTTTGTAAATTGTTGAAATTATTATCGAGTATTTTTTGTATCCAATCTTAAGATAAAATCATTCAACAAGATGCTAAAGCGGAATATTTCCATGTTTTTTGCGAGGCAATCTATCCACCTTGTTTTGCAGCATATCAAATGCTTTTATTAGTTTTATTCTTGTCGCACTTGGAGGGATAACCTCATCGATAAAACCTCTTGACGCAGCGATATAGGGATTGGCAAATTTTTCTGCGTATTGATCTTCTAATTCCTTCAGCTTGGCTTCCGGGTCCGGGGCATTTTTAATATCTCTTTTAAAGATAATTTCACTCGCTCCTTTAGCTCCCATCACGGCAATTTCAGCCGATGGCCATGCATAATTGAGGTCAGCGCCGATATGTTTTGAATTCATTACATCATATGCTCCACCATATGCTTTTCTTGTTACTACTGTAATTCTAGGGACGGTAGCTTCACTAAATGCGTAGAGTAGTTTTGCTCCATTGAGTATAATCGCATTCCACTCTTGCTCCGTCCCGGGCAAAAAACCGGGTACATCTTCCAATACCAGTAATGGAATATTGAAGGCATCACAAAAACGGACAAAACGAGCTGCTTTTTTGGAAGCATTGACATCGAGAACCCCAGCCAATACTAGAGGTTGATTAGCGACCACACCTATGCTCCTTCCGGCGATGCGACCAAATCCGGTAATGATATTGGCCCCATATTCAGGTTGGGATTCAAGGAATTGTGCATCATCTAGAAGTTGGAGTATCACCTCTTTCATATCATAAGGGATATTTGGGCTATCGGGAATGATATGATCTAACTTAGGTCTATTCTCTTCTGCTAACTCATAGGGTAGTATAGGAGTTTTTTCTTCACAATTCTGAGGAAGGTATCCCAATAGCTCTTTGATGAGCATTATATTGGTGTAGTCATTTTCGGCTGTAAAATGTGTCACTCCTGATTTGGTCGCATGTGTGTGCGCACCACCAAGTTCTTCAGCGGTTACAGCTTCATTAGTGACGGTTTTAACAACATTAGGACCGGTGACGAACATAAAGGAAGAGTGTTCTGTCATAATAGTAAAATCCGTCATAGCCGGTGAATAAACAGCTCCTCCGGCACAGGGTCCCATTATGGCAGAGATCTGAGGGATTACTCCTGAGGCCATTACATTGCGGTAAAAGATATCTGCATATCCTCCCAATGACCTAACGCCTTCTTGTATCCTGGCTCCACCGGAATCATTAAGACCGATAATAGGCGCTCCGTTTTTCATGGCCATATCCATCACCTTACATATCTTTTCTGCATGTGTCTCAGATAACGAACCCCCAAATACCGTAAAATCTTGAGAGAAAACATAGACGAGTCGACCGTCGATAAGACCATAACCAGTCACTACACCATCCCCTAGGAAGGTCTGTGAGTCCATGCCAAAATCTGTCGTCCGATGAGTGACCAACATATCCAATTCCTCAAAAGTACCGGGGTCAAGCAGCAATTCGACTCGTTCTCTAGCTGTGAGTTTCCCTTTAGCATGCTGCTTTGAGATGCGTTCTGCCCCCCCGCCCAGAAGCGCTTTTTGTCTTAGTGTTTGAAGCTGTTTTAATTTGTCTTGCATGAATCTTATAACCTTTCGATGATAAAAAATATTTAGGTTGTTGAATTGAGATCTGTTAAAATATCCACAGCAGCTTGTGCAATGTTGCTTCCGGGGCCAAATATCTTATAAACTCCAGCTTGATAGAGTGCATCATAATCTACCTTGGGAATGACGCCTCCTGCGATCACCTTTATATCAGGTCGGCCAATGGCTTTGAGTGCTTGAATCGTCTCCGGCACCAATGTGTCATGTCCCCCTGCTAATGAGCTTATACCCAATAGATGAACATCGTGATCTGCTGCACTTTGAGCTGCTTCTACCGGAGTCTGGAACAACGGCCCGATATCAACATCAAATCCAATATCAGCAAAACTAGTAGCTATTATTTTCGCCCCTCTATCATGCCCATCTTGCCCGAGTTTGACGATCATTATTCGTGGTCTTCTCCCATGCAGTTTTAAGAAATACTGAGTGAGTTCTTGAGCTTTTTGGAAGGCTTTATTTTTTTTCATAATATTGGAATATACTCCACTGATTACTGTATTTTTTGGTTTGTAACGCCCAAAGGATTTTTCCATTGCCAGAGAGATTTCCCCTAAGGTGGCTCGTGCTCTTGCTGCCTGTACAGCGACCTCCAAAAGGTTGTCCTCTCCGGATGCTGCACATTTTGTTAAGCGTTCTAAAGCCATGATTACTTCATTATCTTCTCGAGTAGCTTTTAAGCGGTCAAGATTATTGCATTGCTGATCTCTTACACTTCTGTTGTCAATCTTCAATATTTCAAAGTTGGAGACCGCATCGTATTGGAAAATATTGACTCCAATAATTTTTTCGGTTCCCATCTCAATACCGGCTTGTTTTTTTGCTGCAGCTTCCTCGATTCGCTGTTTAGGAATTCCCATTTCTATAGCCTGAGACATGCCTCCTATAGATTCGATTTCTTCAAGATGAAGCAGGGCTTTTTGTATGAGTTGTTGTGTGAGCTTTTCGATGTAATGGGAGCCGCCCCAAGGGTCTACAGCATGTGTGAGTCCACTTTGATGCTGAAGGATTTTTTGTGTTTCTCTTGCGATCATTGCAGAGTATTCAGTGGGCAGGGCAATGGCTTCATCAAAGGAATTAGTGTGGAGAGACTGGGTTCCCCCACATATGGCGGCGAGCGCCTCGATAGTTGTACGAGCTATATTATTTAAAGGGTCTTGTTCGGTTAGACTCCATCCGGAAGTCTGGCAGTGGGTTCTTAGAGAAAGGGATTTCTTGTTCTTTGGATTGAATTGACGGACGATAGATGCCCATAATATTCTGGCAGCGCGCATCTTGGCTATTTCAACAAAATAACGCATCCCGATCCCCCAAAAAAAAGAAAATCTAGGAGCAAAATCGTCTATCTCTAATCCTGCGTTTATCCCTGCCTTAAGATATTCCAATCCGTCAGCTAGCGTATAAGCCAACTCCAAATCAGCTGTTGCCCCCGCTTCATGCATATGGTAACCACTAATACTAATAGAGTTAAAATGGGGCATGTTTTTGGAAGTAAATTTGAATATATCCGCTATGATTTTCATGGAGGCTCCAGGTGGATAGATAAAAGTATTCCTCACCATGAATTCTTTTAAAATGTCATTTTGGATAGTCCCTTTTAATGAACGCATGGGAACCCCCTGCTCCTCAGCAGCCACAATGTAAAAAGCCATAATCGGGATAACAGCTCCGTTCATGGTCATCGATACACTCATTTGGTCTAAGGGGATCCCCTCGAACAATGCTTTCATGTCTTCCACGCTGTCAATGGCTACGCCTGCTTTTCCTACATCCCCTGAAACCCTTGGATTGTCTGAATCATAACCCCGATGTGTAGGCAAGTCAAAGGCAATAGACAATCCCTTTTGGCCTGATTTGAGGTTTTGGCGATAGAAGGCATTGCTTTCTTGGGCCGTCGAAAATCCTGCGTATTGCCGGATCGTCCAAGGTCGAACCGCATACATGGTAGGGTAGGGGCCTCTTAGAAAAGGAGCTTTCCCGCTCACATATCCACCATATTCTTTTTGCAGATCTACATCCGGAAAATAGTGCTTCATTAATGGTATGCCTTCTAACAATACGCACTTTGTCTTCGAGGGGCTTCTAACTTGCCCAAGTGTGAGATCAATTGTATCCTTGAGTTGAATCATTGTATTTGGTTTTTTCTCGCAGATTCCCAAATATCTGAAAATGAACTTCGCAAAAGAATTTCTTTTCCAAGCGTTTCCCAAACTCTCGCAGCTATAATCGCCTTGTGCATTTTATTATCTTTATTTTCAACTTGGTTGAAGTACTTATCTACAAAATGGGTATCATACCTCCCTTCTACAAAGGCAGGATGACGCATTACAAAGGCAGCAAAGTCAAGGGTAGTCGCCACCCCTCTTATATCATAAGATGCTATAGCTTTTCGCATGGTATCTATCGCTTCACTTCGTGTTTTTCCATAGGTTATAAGTTTGGCAAGCATCGGGTCATAATAGATTGGAACTTCCATTCCTTCTCGAAAACCATCATCAACCCGGATACCATGCCCCTTCGGAGGACGATAATGGCTTAGGATACCTGTAGAAGGTAGAAAACCGTTGAGGGGATCCTCCGCATAAACCCGGAGTTCAATGGCGTGACCTTTGATTTGAATGTCTGATTGCTGGTATCTGAGTGGATGCCCGGATGCGATATGAATCTGTTCCTCCACAAGGTCAATTCCTGTTGTCCATTCCGTTACGGGATGCTCTACCTGTAGTCTGGTGTTCATCTCAAGAAAATAATAGTTACCTTCATTGTCGATTAAAAATTCAACAGTGCCTGCGTTGGTATACTGGCAGGCTTTAGCGATACGTACCGCTGTGGTTCCCATGGCCTCCCTCAGATCGGAGTTAAGTGCAGAGGAAGGGGCTTCTTCAATAACTTTTTGATGCCTTCGTTGGATGCTGCATTCCCTTTCGTTCAGATGAATGACCTGTCCGTGTTCATCTGCGAGAATTTGGATTTCTATATGCCTTGGAGAAGAGATATACCTTTCGATAAATACAGCATCATCACCAAATGAACTCAAAGCCTCGCTTGCTGCTCTTTCGAGTTGCTCGTCGAACACGGCTTCAGACTCTACGATTCTCATTCCTTTTCCTCCACCGCCGGCAGCTGCTTTTAGCAGAATGGGGTAACCTATCTCCGCTGCAATTCGTTTGGCTTCAGCCTTATTAGATATGGGAGTATCTGTACCGGGGACTAATGGGGCCCCGGCTTTTTTTGCTGCCTCTTTTGCTTGAAGTTTACTTCCCATTTGTTCGATTGCCTTTGGATTAGGCCCGATAAATATAAGCCCTTGTTTGATGACCCGGGCTGCAAAATTGGCGTTTTCACTTAGGAAGCCGTATCCGGGATGTATCGCATCACAGGCTCTATCGAGCGCTGTCGCAATTATTTTATCCTCATCCAAATACGACTGAGAAGAGGGGGCCGGGCCGATACATACGGCTTCATCTGCATATAGTACAAATGGGGCACTTCGGTCAACATCTGAGAATACAGCAACTGAGCGAATACCCATTTTACGCAGTGTTTTCATTATTCTGAGGGCTATTTCTCCTCGATTAGCTATGAGTACTTTTTTAATCATTTACATAGAGTTTTTGATGTAGCTTATTCCAGGATTGTGTAGCAATTTCTTTTGTCATCCGCTCCAGATAATAACTCCCGGCAGCCGGATCCTGAACTACATTGAATTGGCTTTCCAAGGTCAATAGGTGAAGTAGGTTAAGTGTAATTCGCCGACTTTCCCCGGTGTTTTGGGATGCACGAACAAAAATTCGGTTCACGCCACCCAAAATGACTGACATAGCTTTATAAGTCAGAGGTATATACTCCAATCTCACATCTGTACGAATAGGCTCTTCTGTTATCGTAGAGGAGAGAATAGGCAATTCGAATTCACTAAGCTGTAGCTCTTCCATCACATTGGCAAGGACGATTTTTAATGCCCTGACACTCGCAATATTGATGAGAAAGTTGTTGGATGGAGTGAGGGAGAGAACAATCCGGCTCATAAATTCTTCTTCAGACCATATTCTCATTTCATACAATCGCACCATTTCTGCCATAGCTTCGCTGATGCCTTCGGATGGAGTTGTTAATTCTATATCGATCTGAACCCATCGAGTCAGAGATGTTGAAGTCTTTGTATGAAATGGTGGGGCTCCTGCCATTTCATACCGATGGACAAATGTCTTTGGACTCCAGTGAAATAATGTCGATAGAGGAAGGGTGTTTTGGTCTCTTTGCAGAAAATCGACCCATAGAGATTCTGCCTCTATTCTCTGTTGAATAGAAATCTGCTTGTAAGGATAAAATTCTATGTGAGTAAAAGGCAAATGGACTCCCGTAAAGATGTGCTCTAATCGATCATTTTGCGAGAGAATATCATAGGGTAGCTGAAGGACATTCGCCCCAAAGTTTAGTGAATCCTTTATGTCCTGAACTAAATCCGCAGATGGAGACGGGGTGAGAATAGCGCCAATTTCTAGCATTTGGCTCTTGCCTCCTAAAGGGTAGGTCTGCTGGGGTTGAATATCTTCTAGATGCTGAAAGGGGGAAATACTTAGCCCGGGTTCAATCTCCAAATCCAATGTATTTATTTCTTTCCCATTGAGAGATTGTCGTATCAGAGATAACCATTCGGCGCGGGAGGTGTATGGAAATCGGGTTTTCATCACTAGTTTATTCGTTTTCAAATCGAATGAGCAACTGTCCCTTCATGATGTTTTCTCCGGGCTTAATCAACACCTCTTGGATGGTCCCATCTACAGGTGATTTGATGATATTTTCCATTTTCATGGCTTCCAGGATGATTAGTTTGTCTCCTTGTTGGACAGTTTGTCCGGGGTGTAAATCAACTTCTAAAACCAAACCGGGCATTGGAGATTCAATTTTGTCTATGCGTCGTTTTATTCTCTTGGAAAACCCCATTGAGTTGAGCAATTGATCCAAATCATCTTCTAATTTGATATGGCACTTTTCATCATTAATTGACAATACCATTTCCTTGTCTTTTCTATTGACTTTGAGTAATTTGATGCGGTATCCCAGTCCATCTATAATAGCGTGAAAATGCTTGTCGTCGATCGTCGCAAAATCCGTATTTTTTAACATTTGGTCATCGACCTCTATAGGGGGGGAACCCTCGATTTGCACCTTATAAGGCATAGTATTCGCTTGTATATAATTCAATAAATTAATGGAGTCCAAAGATAAGGTATTCACCGGACATAAAGGTATAATTCATTCTAAACCTATACAGGGCTCAATCATGGATGGATGAAATGGACATATTGGTTCAATCCTTTCAATGCGAGGTGTCGGTCTAAAATTCCGGGATACTCGATATAAGGGGCGATAAATGCCGAAAGACCACCTGTATAAATGAGTTTAAATTCGGAATTATATTCTGTACGAATGACATCAATTAGGTGTCGGATAAGTCCGATGTTCCCCTTGATAACCCCATTTTGAATGGCGGAGATGGTGTCGTAACCCAATGATTGATTAGGTATATGCAAAGGTGCTTTGGGCAACAAGGGAATTCTGTGGTTTAAAGATTGGAGGGATGCTTTAATTCCTAAAGAAATATTGACGCCTAAGATTTGACCACTTGCTTTTAACCCCGTGATCGTCGTAGCAGTTCCGAAATCAATGATAATACGATCGCCCGGATAATAATGATGAGCTGCTAATGCATTGGCGACGATATCACTACCGATCTCATCTTCTTTGGGGATATCAAGTGGGAGGTGAGAAAATACTGTTCTGTCAAATAAAATTAATGGAATACCTCGTTCTTTCAAAGGCAGGCAGATGTCGTCTGACAAATGCGGATGTACACTACTGAGGATAGAGACTTCAAGGTTACTTATTTCAATGTTATGCTTTTCCGTAAGTCTGGATATTCTATCCATAAAGCTCTGACTGTTGCAGTTAGTATTAGATGGAAGAATCGTTGTCCCAATCAAAATATCCCTGTTAAAAAGCCCTATAGCTGCAGATGAGTTACCTATATCAATTGCCAATACGTACATACTCATGATAAAGTGGTTTGAGTGAGTAAACACCTATAGGGTGTGATTGTTCCATTCCTTGCGTGTGACCTAATTTTGGATCCATAGCATAATTGAAAGAAAAAGTAACATTGGTTTTTCTAATTTCTTAAAGTCAAGTCTTCAAAACAAAACGCAATAACAAGTCGTTAGATTCTCAAATAATATTAAGATGAAGGATTTTATTATGGTCGTATTACTGGGGGTAGGAACATTCATTACTCTGTTTGGACAAAAGGAGAATTACGGATCAAACCCTGCTGTGAAAGAATACGAAATAAATTATAATCGGCGTATAAAAGAAGAATCCCTTAATGGGATATACATACCTGCGGATGTCCAAGAAGCACTTGATATTATTATTGAATCTTCAGATTCGTCGGGCCTCTTTAGGTTGAAGCGTGTCTCCGAAGAAATGGCAGCCAATGGATTGCGCAAACGACTGGGAAAATGGATTCTTGTTCGATGGGGGTTTGAAGAAGGATCGAGGTTATCCCATCATATCAAGATGAAATACGGTGTTTCACACCCGGAAGATATGTCTGAGTTCATCGTGCGGGCTTTGTATCGAAAAGTTAATCAAAAGCCACTTGATTTAGATCAAATCGCTACATTTATGATAAAACGGAGAGCGGATGCTCGAGCTGAAAGGATGAAAAAGGCTAAAACAGAAGTACTCTATAAGAGAAAAGTGTCGCCGGATCAACACCAAAATAAATAATAATATTTCTAAGGGTGAAATCAGTAGTTATGCCTCCATCAGATACAATAGCTTCTCTTCTTCCGTTCAATTCCTTTCAACTGGACAGTACGGCGGATAGGCTTATAATGTTGCATAGCCAAAGGGATGTCGATGAGTTGTTGACTATCCGGGAGGAACCGTTGTACATTATCGGTGGTGGAAGCAATATCTTGTTGACCGAGCACATCTCCGGTACCGTAGCAATAAATCGTCTAAAGGGGATAAATATTGTCGAAGAGGTGGATGCTTATGTAGTCGTAGAAGTCGCTTCGGGCGAGGTGTGGCATGAGTTTGTATTGTGGGCTTTAGAGCATGGGTATGGGGGGGTGGAAAATCTGTCTCTGATACCCGGAACGGTAGGAGCTGCGCCTATACAGAATATAGGCGCTTATGGTGTAGAAGTGTCGTCGGTGCTCGAAGAAGTAAAGGCGGTAGAACTTGAGTCGGGTGAAGTTTTTTTATTTGACAAGGGGGCTTGTGAACTGGGGTATCGCAATTCAGTATTCAAACAAGAATTAAAAGGAAAATTCTTTATCACTTCCGTCCGCTTCAAACTTACAAAAAAGAATCATTCTATAGAAGCGAGCTATTGGGCGATTGAGCAGTGGTTGTCAGAACGGGCCATTACAAAGCCCAGTATTCAGGATATTAGCCAAGCTGTAATTCAGATCAGGAAGAGTAAATTGCCGGACCCTAAGGTGTTGGGCAATGCAGGAAGTTTCTTTAAAAATTTGGAGGTAAGTGCGGATGTCTTCCGACAGCTAATTGCCCGATATCCGGATGCGAAGTACTTTGAGTTGCCGGACGGAAGGTATAAAATACCTACCGGTTGGTTAATTGATCGTTGTGGCTGGAAGGGAAAGAGATTGGGAAGGGCCGGGTGCCACAAAGACCAAGCGCTTGTATTAGTCAATCATGGCCACGCTACAGGGCAAGAAGTCTTAGCACTTGCTCGACGTATACAGGAGGATGTCTTTCGCACCTTTGGTCTGAAAATTGAACCCGAAGTGAATATTTGGCCATGATGTTTAACCTCTTCTTCTTCTTCTTCTTCTTCTTCTTTTGCGTTTTTTCTTATGCTGTTTTGGAGCATACGACAAAAGCCTGTAACTTATGTTGAAATTTAAAGACACAAGTGGGGTAATAGCATCATAACGCTTAGGAATAACCCATTCATAAAAAAAGAACGGCACTGAGAAACTTTTTGAGTTCCTGACAGACAAGATCCCCAAGCCAATAGCCCCTCCAAATTCTATTGAAAATCGACTGTTGTTGGGCATTTGAACTCTTAATGACGATCCCAATAAGGCACCTTGAATGGTTTCTCTATGGGTATATTCCTCTACTTTAGTGAAATTCAATTGATAATTTTTCTTTGTAAACTCGGCTATATTAGTGGTGGAGCGTCTAAGAAAATATATTCCCGATGCTATAGTTCCATGTTCATATCTGTAGATCATATATTCAGCTCCCGCTTTTATTCTATAAGAAGGGGTAAGATAATAATTGAAATCTTCGTACTGGAAAAGATATGCCATCTCCAAAGTGAAATTTATTAAAGGGGCTGTGTATACCCCTTTGTCAATACTGACTTGGATGCCGGGAACAATATTTGTAAGAGCTGAAGGGGATAGACCTATTTCCAGCTTGGAATATCTGAACAAGTGCTTTGGGTGTGATAACTCTAATGTCTCCTGACCTTGAGATGTAAGGGGCAGGGCAAGGTTTAAGAATAAGGATATTGCAATAGGGAGGTATGTGGTTAGTTGTTGGTATTGTCTCATAATTTGGCATTGTTTAGGTATTACAATTAGGAGCGTATTTTTGGAGCTCCAAATTAGAATGTAGATTCTACTGCTACATAACTCGGAAGAGGTGAAGAAGCGCAAACGCTTTGCGGAAGCAAATCCATCATGCATCTATATTTATATTTCCTGCCTATACATTTCTCAGGCCTCTTCCAAAAGTAAAATTGTACTAATGGATAACCTCAACGTATAAAAGTTGAGATCCTCCTTGGACAATGGCAGGTGTTTGGGTGCGATTAGTGCTCTGGAACCGAGCGCGTCATTGCTCCATTGTTACAATTCTATGCTAGATAGATATAGGATATTGTGAATGTCAGTATAGTCGTATTGTCTAATTTCTTTTGGGCAGACAACCATTAGCAGGCCCTCATGGGCGATTAGGTCATAGGATTCAAAAGATTCTAAGTTTCCGATTTGCTTCAATTCTTGCGGATTAGACTTATCCAATACAGCTACCCCTTTTGTAGCCATGCAAACAAACAAATAATTTCCATCTATCCCTAAACCTTTGGGTTTATCTATTTCTAATGTGGATACGAGTTTAGGATGTGAGAGGTCCCGAACATTGTATACCCTTAGCTCATTTATCTGGATAGTTCTCCTACAGGGGCCTTGTTGTGCAGTTGTAGAAAGGGTGACGTAGGCAAATTCTCCATCCACGATTACAGGGTCACAGGGTTTGATATCCTTTGAAGAAAAATAGTCTGTTGAACTTTGTCTCCTAGGTATGCCATCCGGACCAATTAAAAAGATGGATATGGCTTGCTGGGAGCCAATGAAGAGCACCCCTGCCTGATGAAAGATGTTTTCAATATCAAACCCTACATCTTGCCGGTTAATTTCTTCCGGATTCTTAGGGTCACGAAGGCTAAAGGTCGTCAATTCTGAATTATTGATGGCATAGAGGAAGTCTCCAACCGTCAAGAGCGTGGCATAAGAACTTTGTAATACCGTAGTGGGGTCTGTCTTGCTTCCGGAATTGCTGCTGGCAGTTCCAAATCCTTCCCCACAGCCTGTGAAAATAACAACTAGGATTAAAAATACGAATAGATGTTTCATGATTAAATGGTTTTGTTAATAATGTAAATAGTGTGTATGGTTAGGTGATTTGAGTTGTTCTCAGTCTTTAGAAGGAGCATTAATAGGCGTTACATTTGGGGTTTTTGAGCTCTTTTTGTGCCCACCCCAACAGAATTCCTTTACTTGAGTCAAAGCATTCGAAAGGCCCTGAATAGTCTAGTGGAGGACGAATGAGTACATCGTTTTCTATTATGAAATAATCCTCGTCTGTATCGATTACTTTAATGTGCCTATAGTCTGATACATCAATGGTCAGAAGGTTAATCGAATTGTCGGCATACAAAAGATCTCCTTTGATGACGAATCTTTGGTTGCCCGGTATTCGCCAGAAGTGCTTGTTGACGGGATTCGAAGGGTCTGTATTGTCGATGACATGTATCCCTTGATAGCGTTCATTAATAAACAAATAGTTTCCTTGTGTAACTAATATGCCTAATTCACTGAACGCCCTTGGGTCTTCACGCCGGATTTGAGCTGTGTCGACTTCCTCTAAATAGATGGGGGCCATCCCGTAGACAACGATGTCTTTTTTCTCTTTGGTACAGGAGGAAAAAAAAGTAATCGCTACAATTAAAATGAGCATGAATTGAAAAAAAAGGGTCTTGTTTTTCATGATTAGTGTGTTTTAGTGTTCAGTGCAAAGGTAGCCCAATATTTCATAACTGCAAAAAAAAACACGAAGAAAATTATTGTTAAAAACAACAGAAAGGTTTAGATCCCTTGTGTTTATTATTGTTTTATCTGTCCATAAGGTGCTTTTTTAGGGGTTAAATAGGGCTTTTATTAGGGGGGCAAAGATTTGTTTTTTTGCAAATAGTTTTGCTGACCTTGCTTTCCTGCGATTCAACAAAGTCGAATTAGTCGAGAAAATTTTTCTTTAGCCTTAATGGCAGCCTAAATATACGCGTTTTATTTATCTTTTATAAGGTCTTTGATGCCGCCTATAGAACTCAGGACGCCGGATATCTCATAGGGCATATATATGATTTTATTGTCTTTGCCTTCCGTCATCTTTTCTAGGGCATCGACGTATTTGATGGCTACAAGATAATTGGTAGGATCTCCGGCGTCTTTACTCTGGATGGCTTCCGTAACAAGTCGGATAGCTTCGGCTTCCGCATCGGCTTTGAGTCTTCTCGCTTGTGCCTTTCCCTCAGCAGCCAGGATGTCGGCATCTTTGATTCCTTCGGCCTTTGTAATGGCGGCTATTTTACTACCTTCGGCTTCGAGGACCTGAGCCCTTTTGAGTCCTTCAGCTTCTATAATTTGAGCGCGTTTGTCTCTTTCTGCTCGCATTTGTTTTTCCATTGCGGCGCGTATATCATTAGGAGGGTTGATGTCTTGAAGTTCTACACGATTTACTTTGACGCCCCATTTGTTAGTAGCGTCATCTAGAATTTCACGTAGTTTCATATTGATAACGTCCCTAGAGCTCAAGCAATCGTCGAGATCCATTTCTCCGATAACATTACGCAAGGTGGTCTGGGTTAGTTTTTCAATTGCATTAGGGAGGTTTGCGATTTCATACACGGCCTTGACAGGGTCAACGATTTGAAAATAAAGCAAAGCATTGATTTCCGTAACTACATTATCTCGTGTAATAACATTTTGTTTGGGAAAGTCGTAAACCGTTTCTCGCAAGTCGATTCTATCCCTTGTAGTAAGGACCGGTATTTTTCTTCCATCCCGAGATACTCGCAGTTCTCTCCAATGTATTTTTCTGGGTGCGTCCAGTATGGGGATAATAATATTGAGTCCGGCATGCAAAGTCCGGTTATACTTTCCTAGACGTTCTATAATCATCGCTTCTGATTGTTTGATGATTTTAAGGCCTTTAGATACGATAAATACCGCAAGGAGCAACATGGCCAATGCCACGGCAGATACGCCTCCGCTAAGTATGGATAATAGAATCATATTCATGAATTTTTTAGAGGTTGAACGATTAACGTATTACTATCTACTGCTTCGATGCGGACAAGGTCACCTGAGTCTGGGGTGACCTCACTCCCATCGTCTAATACAGCCCGCCAGTCATCCCCGTCGATTTTTACCCTTCCGATGTGAGATTTGGGGTCAAAACTGCGGGTGACAATGGCAGATTTCCCTACAAGTGAATAGACATTCATCGGGACGCTATCTCCATAGAGCCGGACTACTAATGGTCGAATGAAAAAGAAACTTAAGACAGT
>Ga0256841_1001225_pt1 | contig 23035 bp, 16 predicted proteins | sample 356308metaG_FD_185971 | JGI IMG/M metagenome (GOLD analysis project Ga0256841, IMG submission 185971) | Hydrothermal vent microbial communities from Mid Atlantic Ridge, Atlantic Ocean - 356-308 | ecosystem: Environmental > Aquatic > Marine > Hydrothermal vents | place: Atlantic Ocean: Mid...
GGAAATCCCGAACAGCCCGTTGTTTAATGGCACAGCTTTACACTTCGGGCTTTTTCTGAGTAATCCTTGGGTGACAACACCAACAAGGGGCATCGTGATTAAAAAAGTACCCGCTCAGAATAACTTGTTGGAGTGTAGGCAGGGCGTGGACGCTCTGGTCATAGTGGTAGAATAATCTCGGGTCGTTTTTTACTTAAACGGCGAATCAGGTTCCTTTGCCATATGGTTGTAAACCATTTTATCCATAAACTTAGGAAAGAATTTATTCAATGTTACCGTTAGCTTCCCTTGTGATGTAAGTGTAAGGCGGTCTTTGCGCTTTTGAATGGCTTTGACAATATGCTGTGCAACCTCACCGGCACTCATCATCTTATCTTCATCACGAGGCGATTCGCCCTGCATGGAGCCGTCAGCGGAAAGGGCGGTATTCCTGATGTTTGATGCAGTAAATCCCGGACATGCAATCAGCACATGCAGTCCCTTTTTCATATTCTCAATGCGCAAAACCTCCAGAAATCCCTGCATGGCAAATTTGGAAGCAGAATAGCCTGCTCTGCCCGGTAATCCTTTGTAGCCTGCAATGGATGAAACACCCGCAACAGAACCTTTGGATTTCAAAAGATGCGGAAGAGCAAACTTGGTACAATAAACAGTACCCCAAAAGTTTACATCCATTAACTTCCTGATAACCTCAAGGTCGGTATTTTCAAAAAGAGCACGCATCGAAATGCCTGCATTGTTTATTAAAACATCTATTCCTCCGAATTTGATAACTGTTTCATTTATCAGATTACGACAATCCGCTTCTTTACTGACATCCGTTTTAACCGGTAAAACATCCTTAGTATCCTGATGCAACTCGTCCGCCAGTTTATTCAGCTTTTCAATATTACGTGCCGCTATCACAACCTTTGCACCCAAAGAGGCAAACCTTTTTGCCAACGCTTCACCTATCCCGGAAGAAGCTCCGGTTATTATTACAACTTTATCTTTCATATTCTAATTTTCAACAAATATATAGACTGTAATTGAAAAAATAGTGAAAAATAAAAAAAATCTATATTTTTACTGATTTATTTATCTTTACAAAAATATTATACATAAAAAATAAGTTTAATAAACAACAAATTAATAAAGATTTACAAGAAATTATAAAATTAGGAGAAGGTTATCATCTTGAATTAAAAGAAACACTGGACAAATCGCATTAAAAATGCAATAAAAGAAAACGGGAAAGGAATTGTATATTTTAAATTCTCGTCATTTTTTACGGTTACATTTACACGTTCTTCAAATAAACCTGTGGAGAAAAACAGTCATAAAATATTGGAACTTATTAAAGAGGACTCGAGAATCACAATTCAGAATATTATGAAATATACAGGACTAAGTTGCAGGGGCGTTGAATGGCAATTGGTCAAATTAAAGAGAAAGGTGCTATTAAGCGCATTTGTCTGGACAAAGGTGGGCAGTGGATAATCATTGACGAAAATAATCTCAATAAATAATTATACATTTAACTGAAATATGAGAAAAAAAATTTCAATCTATTCAGTACTATTCTTTACAATATTTATAATATCATGTAATAATACGAAAAACGATTCAAGAGATAAATTTATATTATCAGGTAAGGTTCTGAATTTTAAAAATAAAATCAAAAATTTCAGTCTATACACGAATGACTTTTTTACATTTCAAAATATAGATAACATCGAAATATCGGATAGCGGGACCTTTAATGTTTCAATTCCTTGTCATTTTACGAAAGATGCATTTATCCGAACAAGTAAATCTTGGGCATATTTATTATGTGTACCGGGTGAAAACCTCAGCATTACCATTGATCAAAGCAAAATTAATGATTCGATAAAAAGCTTATCAAATAGTTCCGGTTTCTTTAATGTTACCACAGCTAATCGGCGAAGGGACAACGAATTAATTAATAGTTTTTTACTCCTGACAGGAAAAGTAAGTAGCTATCAGGAAAAAATGAAGGCAATCCGGGAATATTCACCATTCGAGTACATTCGTTTTCAAAATAGAATCTATAAAAAAAAGCGTGATATACTCGACAGTATAACAGATAACAATAAAGACGGTATATTTAATAGCTGGGCCTTTGATTTCATTAAATATTATAGACTTGAAGCGCTTTTGACATATCCTAAAAAACATGCAAAATTCAATCACATTTCCATGGATTCAATAGTTATCCCTCCCGAATATTATGATACAATCTTTAACGAAAATATAAATGACACTATTGTACTATCTTCATATCATTATTATTTTCTTCATAAATATTTTTCATATTTATTCAAACAAGCAAAGAAAAAAGGAAAATCGTCAGCTGATTACTTTGTGAATAATTGCTCAGGCTTTTCAAAAGACATAATGTTGGCCAAGTTCTTTTATAATAGATTTATTCATTCAGATTCAACAGAAATAATAAATTACAGTTTAATTAAAAATGAACATATTAAGGATTTATTGAATAATAAAATTAAAATTTTAACAAAAGAACGCAAAGGATTACTCACTGATAAATACAAATCGGCACTTCTTGATTCGATTAGAAAAAAGTATGATGGGAATGTTTTATATATTGATTTTTGGGCACCCTGGTGCGGCCCTTGTAAAGATGAAATGAAATATTCCAAATCTTTGATGGAGCAATTTAAAAATAAACCCGTAAAATTTTTATTCTATTGCACAGACGGTTCGGAAAAAAGCTGGAAAGCAATAATAAAAGAAAAACAATTGACGGGAACACATATTTTATTAAATAAAAACCAAAACAGGAAACTTACAATGCTCTTTCAAATCACTGGAATACCACATTATGTTCTAATAGGAAAACAGGGAGAAATAATAAATAATGCTCCAAGACCAAGCAGTAAAGAAATAATAAAAAAACTCAATAATTTACTAAACAAATAGTCCAATGACAAACAAAGAGCTGTTTTTCAGGCATATGGGATTACCGTCCTCAACACCGCTCGCCATTGAAATGGAGAGAGCGGAGGGAATTTATATTTACGACAGAAGCGGGAAAGAGTACATTGACCTTGTCTCGGGTGTTGCCGTCAGTAATGCGGGACACGGAAACCGTGAAGTTATTGCAGCTATCAAGGAGCAGGTTGACAAATATATGCATCTGATGGTTTACGGTGAATATGTTCAGGCTCCGCAGGTGCAACTTGCAAAAAAACTTACGGGTTTCCTTCCGCCAAATCTCGATTCGGTCTATTTTGTAAATTCAGGCAGCGAAGCCAACGAAGGTGCTATGAAACTGGCAAAACGATATACCGGCAGGAGTGAGATTTTTGCGTTTAACAATGCCTACCACGGTGGAACGCAAGGTGCACTGAGCATACTGGGAAATGAAAAACTGAAATACGCTTTCCGTCCGCTGTTACCCGGAATCCGTTTCCTTGAATTCAACAATGTAAACGATTTGAATAAAATTACGGAAAGAACTGCTGCAGTGGTAGTTGAAACCATACAGGCCGAAGCGGGAATCATACTTCCCGATGAGGATTTTTTACCCCAATTGCGCAAACGGTGTGACGAAACCGGAACTCTACTAATAATTGACGATATACAGATGGGCTTCGGACGTACTGGAAAATTGTTCAGTTTTGAAAATTTCAATATCGTTCCCGACATATTAACCGTTGCCAAAGCAATGGGAGGAGGAATGCCAATCGGAGCTTTTATAGCCTCAAAAGAGATAATGAGCTCATTGACCAACAATCCCGAACTCGGCCATATTACCACATTCGGCGGGCATCCGGTTAGCTGTGCGGCTGCACTGGCAAACCTGAATTTCCTGACAAAAGGAAACCTGATTAAGGAAGCTGTGAAAAAGGGAAGAATGTTTAAAGATGCTTTACAAAATAATTCTGAAATTATGGAAATACGTCAGGCAGGACTTATGCTCGGAATTGATATGAAAGATCAGGAGGCTATGAACCGGTTAATGGTAAATTTTTTGAAAAACGGATTGATAACCGACAGATTTCTATTCAGGCCAAAAGCCTTTAGAATTGCCCCTCCTTTGATAATCACTGAAAAAGAGATTGAACACACCATTGATTTGATACTGAAGAGCATTGACAGCATATAATTCCGATTTCACAAACGACACACTTGATATCATTAGGAAAATAAAATAAGACTAATTTTATGTAAATTTCCGAAATAAAAAACATAAAAACACAATCGCATTCAGGATTCAATCCCTTTTTTTACCTTTGCCGAAAATTTTCAGGATTGAAGAAGTTTGTCGAAAAACCGGTTTTTAAAGTTATCTCGGAAGCAGCAGCAGAGATTGGAGCGCCTGCTTATGTGGTAGGCGGCTATGTGCGCGATATCATTTTAGGTCGCGAATCGCACGATGTGGACGTTGTCGTTGTTGGCAGCGGCATTGAACTTGCTAAACGCGTTGCCGCAAAAATGGGTGATAACGTCAAAGTCAATATCTTTAAAAATTTCGGGACTGCGATGATCAAATTCTCGGGAATGTCGGAATGGGAACTTGAGTTTGTCGGTGCAAGAAAGGAATCGTATCGCAGTGACTCGAGAAAACCCATTGTAGAGGACGGAACACTCGAAGATGATCAAAACCGCCGTGATTTCACCATAAATGCCATGGCAATAAGTCTGCAAAAGGAGGAATACGGCACTCTGCTTGATCCTTTTGACGGCAGGGGAGACATAGAAAGGAGAATTATTCGCACACCCCTTGCTCCGGACATAACTTTTTCGGACGACCCGCTGAGGATGATGCGAGCAATAAGATTTGCCGCACAACTTGATTTTAATATCTTCAAAGAGACATTTGAAGCAATTAAAAACAATGCCGGGCGTATTAAAATCGTATCAAAAGAGAGAATTACCGACGAGCTGAATAAAATAATTCTGGCACCAAAGCCCTCTGTCGGATTCAGACTGCTTGACGAAAGCGGATTATTGAACATTATCTTCCCTCAGATGAGCAAGTTAAAAGGTGTGGAAATCAGGGATGGGAAAGCTCATAAGGATAATTTCTACCATACGATAAAAGTTCTTGATAATCTTTCGTCAAATACGGACGATCTTTGGCTGCGTTGGGCTGCCATCCTTCACGACATTGCGAAACCCGCCACCAAAAGGTATGACCCCGAAACCGGTTGGACATTTCATGGGCATGAGTTCCTTGGAGCCAAAATGGTCCCTTCCATTTTCAGGAGTCTGAAACTCCCGCTGAATGACAAGATGAAATATGTGCAAAAGCTTGTCAGGCTGCATCTCCGACCCATAATTCTTTCGGAGAGCCACGTTACCGATTCGGCAATCAGACGGTTATTATTTGAAGCCGGCGACGACATTGACGACCTGATGTCGCTTTGCGAAGCGGATATTACCTCAAAAAATAAAGAAAAGGTCAAAAAATTCCTTGCCAACTTTAAGCTTGTTCGCAAAAAGTTAGTTGAAGTTGAAGAAAAAGATAAACTACGCAATTGGCAACCCCCGATTTCGGGTGAAACAATTATGAAGACTTTTAATCTGAAGCCCTGCAAAGAAGTTGGTGATATTAAAAATGCAATCAGAGAAGCCATTCTCGACGGCAAAGTTAGAAATGATTATGACGAGGCATTCAAATTTATGATTGAACTGGGAAATAAGATGGGACTGAAAGCAAATTCAAATTATACTAATTCTTAACAGTTTTACCAAGTAAAGCTGTTTAGAAGTAGTTAATGCGTGCTGAATAGTTTATATTTCTGTTCAGCATTAGTATAGTTTGATAAAAAAATAAAAAAACGTATATTTGCATTAAATATTTTTATAATTTTATCTCGATTTTAATAAAGCAAAGATATGCATATTTATAAATTCAGAATGCTGACCGACACGAACGACGAATTTATCCGTGATTTCGAGATATTGGGAAATCAGTCTTTTTTGGATTTTCACCGTATAATCCAGGAAACTGTAAATCTTGGCAGCGAAGAGCTGGCCTCATTTCATATTTGTGATCAGAAATGGGTTAAGATGAAAGAGATCACCCTCCTTGATATGAAGTTTGACGAGGATGAGGAGAACATTAGTGATAGTGAGTTTATTGAAGAACGGTTCACAATGAAGGATTCAAAAATCAAGGATTTTATTGAAGAACCGCATCAGCGCCTTGTTTATGAATATGACTTTCTGGATTTAAAAACCTTTTTCATAGAACTTCTCGGTGTTTGGAAACAAAAAGAGGACAAGCCCTACCCTATCTGCTCATTCAGCAAAGGAAAACTTGAAATTCCTCCCGCACCTCCGGTAATTGAAGAAGAAGGTGATCCCGAAGCTCTTAAAGAGCAACTACTTGAGGACTTCAATGATTTATTGGACAGCACTTTTGATTATCAGGAAGATCCGGAAACAGAATTTTAATCTCTCTGTAATTCTTGAAAAAAAAACTCTACGTCATAGCAGGTCCCACCGCAATCGGTAAAACAACCTTTGCAATTGAATTTGCAAAAAAGCTAAATACGGAAATCATTTCAGCCGACTCAAGGCAGTTTTACAAAGAACTGAAAATCGGAGTTGCTGCTCCCTCGGATGAGGAACTTGCTGCTGTCAGGCATCATTTTGTGGGCCATCTTTCAATAACCGATTATTATAACGTTTCAAAATTTGAACAGGATGTGCTGTCCTTTTTGAAAAACTTTTTCAAAGAACATAATTCCGCTATTCTTGTCGGAGGCTCAGGTTTATATATTGATGCCGTTTGCAAAGGCATTGACAACCTCCCCGACCCTGATGAAAATCTGAGAAACAGGCTGAAGAATACATTGAATACCGAAGGAATTGAATTCCTCCAACAACTGCTTGAAGAACTTGACCCCGACTACTTTGACATTGTTGACCTGAACAATCCAAACAGGCTTTTAAGAGCGCTGGAGGTGATAATACAAACGGGCGAAACCTATTCTTCCCTTAGAAATAACAAGCCTCAACAAAGGGATTTTAAAATAATTAAAATTGGTCTGAACCGCCCGAGGGAAGAGTTGGTGGAGATTATTGAAAAAAGAGTTGACAAAATGATCGAAAACGGACTTGTGGAAGAGGTAAGCAATCTTAAAAAATTCAGAAATGTTAATGCTCTTAAGACTGTCGGCTACCAGGAGATTTTCAGCTATTTTGATGGCAAATATACCCTTGATGAGGCAATTGAAAAGATCAAGACCAACACACGCCGGTATGCAAAACGCCAGGTAACCTGGTTTAAAAGAGATAAAGATATTCGGTGGTTTTTACCTTCGGAAAAAGACAAGATATTTAAATTACTAATTGACAACTAATTGTCCCCGGAAGTTACCGGAACATCTCCTCCGTAATAATCGAAAAAAGTTCCTCAAGGGATATCCCGTATGCTTCTGCCATCTTAGGAACTATGCTGGCTTCCGTCATTCCCGGGACAGTGTTTACTTCCAGAAAATTAAGCTCGTCATCATTAAAAATATAGTCAAAACGAACAACGCCCTTGCAGTTTAGCTGTTCATAAAGATAAGCGGAAGTTTTTTTACACTTTTCCGCCTTCACATCGGGGATATCTGCAGGGACAATCTCTTCCGAAAGCCCCGGTTTATATTTTGCTTCATAGTCAAAAAACTCCTTTTTGCTAATTATTTCGGTTATGGGAAAAACTATCAGTTCATCCTTATTCTTCAGAACTCCGCAAGTTATCTCGCGTCCCTTCACAAATTCCTCAACCAGAATTTCATCATCTTCCGCAAAAGCTTTTTCCAGTGCACTCTCCAATTCTTCCGCCAGGTTAACCCTTGACATACCTACGCTTGAGCCGCCGTTATTGGGCTTTACAAATACCGGCAAGGTAAGTTTTTTTAGAATTTCATTTCGAGATAAAGGAGAATTTTTTGTCAGCAAAACAGCATTTGCATTTGCGACATCAAGAGTCGAAACAAAATTCTTACAAAAGTATTTATTGAATGTCAATGCCGATGTTGCATGATCGCAGGATGTGTAAGGTATTCCAAGCATATCGAAATAACCTTGCAGCTTGCCGTCCTCTCCCGGAGTGCCGTGAATGGCAATAAAGACACCGTCAATCTCCACTTTACCACCTGACAATTCCAAAGAAAAATCGTTTTTGTCAATCCTTAACCTCCTACCGTCTTCATCAATGAAGTGCCATTCCGCACCTTTTATCTCCACGGGAAACAGGTTGTATCTCTTTTTATCAAGAAATTTGGAAACCACTTGCCCGCTTTGTACAGAGATGTCAAATTCTCCCGAATCACCACCGTAAACAATTGCTATATTTTTCTTATTATCCATTTCAATATTTTTGAATTACAAAAGTAGTTAAAAGAAATGAAACTTATGAAAGTGAATTTTGTAACTTTGCCACAAAATTAAACTCCGGCATTATGATTTCAAAACATAATTTTCTGTCATTCTTCATATTTTTGTTTATTTACATATCTGCTAACGGACAAGTGCAATATACTCCATATGATGATCTCCCCGGAATAATAAAAAGCTATAAACCCACCCGGCAGGACAACTACTCTTTATGGGCAAAAATGCTTTACGAATATCCCGTAAATTATTATGAGATAAAATCGGAGTTTGAAAAATATGAAGAAAATCATCCCGAAATAAAAAGCCCGGAAACACGCTATTTTAAAATGTGGTTGCGGGCTGTTGCCCCTTTCGTTGCCGACGACGGAACCATTGAGATGCCTGATTTACAAAAGTATTATAACCGCCTTTTGAAGTCACAGAAAGAGGCATTTAAAAATAAGAATTCAAAGATAACTTCGGACTGGACTTTTCTCGGACCGAAAGAGACCTTTTGGTTAAATGAATCGGGAAGCACTCAGACTCCGGATGCTTGTCCCTGGCAGGTGAATGTTTACTCGTTCGACATTGCCAAAACCGACAGCAACCTGCTTTTTTGCGGTACCGAAACAGGATTTGTCAATAAATCAACCGACAAAGGTCTGCATTGGACACTTTCGGCACCCGGGTATTATTTCGGAGGTGGAGTGACAGCAGTGGCCATTCATCCAGAAAACAAAGATATAGTGTTCGTTACTGCCGGAAACCAGGTACATAAAACCGTTGACGGTGGAGATACCTGGACACCGCTCTTACCTTCCGGCGAAACTTTCCAGACAAACCGTCTGAAAATAAACCCGGTTAACCCCGACATTATTATTGCCGCCGCCACATCAGGTGTTTATAAAAGTGAGGACGGAGGAATGACCTGGATGCAGAGTTTACCTCTTAAATCCTATGATGTTGAATTTAAACCCGATGACGACAGCAAGGTGTTTGTCCTTTCAAGGGAAGGTGGAAAGTTCTTTGTATATATGTCGGAAGACGGAGGAGATACCTTTACTCCGCAATCCGGTTTTCCATCTGATATTTCCGATGTTGCAGGCGGATTACTTGCAGTCACAAATGACAATCCGGACATCGTACTCGCTGTTATGCTTAGCTCGGACAATACTCCATATCTATACAAGGGTAGTCTTTTTGCCGGTTCATGGATTTGGAATGAATTAGCTGTGGGGCAAACAACCCAGTTTCCCATGAACAACGGTCAGGGCTATTTTGACCTGATACTTGAAATTTCACCCGTTGATCAATCATTGATATATGCCGGAACAACAACCCTTTTCAGAAGCACCGACGGTGGACAACAGTTTAGTGCCATAGGTGGTTATTATGGAAATTTTGCAATTCACCCTGATATTCAGGATTTTAAAATCCTGCCAGGTGGAGAGACCTGGGTTTCTACCGATGGAGGATTTTCCATTACAACCGATAATTATACAAGCACAAACAATTACGAAGCAAGAAACAACGGTTTGATAGGTTCGGATATGTGGGGATTTGATCAGGGATGGAATGAAGATATTGTTGTGGGTGGCAGATATCATAACGGAAATACTGTTTTTGGTGAAATGTACGAACCGAAAGCATTGCGAATGGGTGGTGCCGAATCCCCTACGGGATGGGTACTGCAGGGAAAAAGCCGGCATGTCGCTTTTAACGACCTTGGAAACGGTTGGATTTTACCGCCGACAGCTGAATCGGCACCCGAAGGACGTTTCATTTTCAGCAAATATCCGAATATGGACGAATACGGCGGACGACGCAGTAATATGGTCTTTCATCCCAACTATTACGGCACAATCTTTCTTGGCGAAGGTAACGGCTTCTGGAAAAGTACGGATATGGGTGTTACGTATGATTTACTTCACGATTTTGGAAATAAAGTCCGCTATCTGCAAATAAGTTATCATAATCCCGAAGTAATTTATGCCGATGTTGTGGGTCACGGCTTATACAGAACCGGTGATGGAGGATTAAGCTGGGAGTCTAAGCCATCCCTGACATCAAGCCAGTACGGAGGTTCTTACTGGAAAGGAAAGCTCTTTTTCACAATTTCCCCATACGACGAAAATATACTTTATGCTTGTCTGCAAAACGGCACTTGGTCATCCGATATTGGAGAAATTTATAAATCAACCGACGGTGGAGATACTTGGGAAGACTGGACCGGGACACTTGAGGAGTACACGAAATGTCTTGTCGTTCAACCTGCACCCGGCGAAAAAGACATTGTTTATCTGTTTACTAATGCCCGTAACGGAAGCAGGGCAAAAGTTTTTTACAGGAGTGATGATATGGACGACTGGGAAGACTTCTACGACAATTATCCGGCGGGGATGGTTGTAAATATTGCATTACCTTTTTATCGCGACAGCAAATTGCGTGTTGCCGGTGCCGGTGGCGTGTGGGAATCACCTATGAAAGAAACGGAATATACTCCCATCATTAATCCCTGGGTTGAAAAATCCTATTATAACTGTATGACAGACACTTTATATTTTGATGATCACTCCATAATGAATTATGACGGTGTCAGTTGGGAATGGGAGATAACGCCGGAACCGGAGTTTATTGATAATCCGAATATCAGAAACCCTAAAGTAGTTCTCGGTGCGCCCGGCAATTATAGTGTCAGTTTCAAAATAACAAAGAATGGTCAGCAGTTTACAAAATATATTGAAAATATGGTAACTACTACAACATGCCCTTCAATTGACGATTGTAGTAATCCTGCCGAGGTACCTAAGGATATTTGGGAGCTTGTTTATGTTGACAGCGAAGAGACCGGTTACCCGGGACTGGCAACAATGTCGTTCGACGATGCCCCTACAACAATCTGGCATACACGCTGGAGTAACGGTACCGACCCCTATCCGCACGAAATCAGGATTGATATGGGAGCGATTTACAAAGTCTTTAAATTCATCTATCTTAACAGACAGGACGGACAAAACGGACGTATTAAACAATATGAACTTTATATCAGCGATAACAGCTTAATGTGGGGTGACCCGGTGGCTATAGGGGAATTTGAAAATACTGCGGCACCTCAAACGGTAGAATTGCCGGAACCCGTAAACGGCAAATATTTCAGGCTGGTGGCCTTATCGGAAGTAAACGGAAATCCGTGGGCTTCGGCTGCCGAATTTGATGTTGTGGGATGTACCGACCTGACATACGGCACGGAGCAGATTCACAGGTCTAACGAAAATATCACTGCTTTTCCGGTACCCACCGACGGAACGCTGTCTATTGTTATTCCCGGCGAAGAGATAGTTGAATACCATCTGATTTCATTTAACGGAAATATTATTTATAAAGGAACCGTAGTGAAAGGAAACTATTATTTGTCGCTTGACTTAAGCGACATCTCCCCGGGTATCTATTTTGTAACATTTACGGACAAGAACGGCGTAGTTTACAGAGTAAAAGCAGTTAAAAGGTAGGAAAAGCTCAGGGAAAAATCTTTTATTGGTGTCTAAAACCCAAGAAAAAACCACCCCGGATTTACGGGATGGCAAAGTAATGTCAAAGCTGTTTGGACTATCTTTTTATGAACTTAGCAGAAGAAACAGTTGAGCCTGAAGTTATTTTCAATATATATACGCCTTCTTTAAGTCCGGCAACATCTATTGCTTTGGTATTTCCTCCATTAAGATAAAAATGCATTACCTCCTTCCCGTAAATGTTATATATTCTGCAATCATTATTACTGTTGTCATTGGCAAACCTCACAAATATTGCCGATGTTGCGGGATTCGGGTACACCTTTATGTGTTGCTGCGGAACAAGTTCAATTTCATCATTTCCAAGATACTGATATCCGAATTTATCGGGATCTACAAAGTAGTATGCCCTGACGGAATCAATATAGGTTCTCAAGGTGTCAAGCACGTTGATACTACTGTCGCCGGGAGCCGTTACAAATGCAAAGTCAACTTTTTCCACATCGCCGGGCTTTAGAGTGAAAGGTCCCATAGAAGCCATACCTCTTCTGTCATATGGCGTATTTCCTGCCGTGATCTCCGTCCAGTCCTGTGCACCGTACGGAGGTTCGCCACCTGTTCCCCAGTTGCAGGGATCGGATAGCCCGGGAAACATAAATTTAGCCGCAGGCCCGTATGCCCCTGAAGACACATGACCGTTACCACCATAAAGCAATGCAGTGGAATCTTTCCAGATTGACTTCATATAATTGTAAAACTCATAATCAACCACGGGATCGCCTGTAGGACCTGACCAATTCGAGAAAGCAACAAAATTACTCATACCATACCTTTCATTATCAGCAATTCCGTCACCAAACCCCACACCGTTAATGCTTTCATCACAACCACCTGCCGGATTATCCTCGCCGTCGGCATCCATATAGGGGCCACCGAGAATAACAATACCTTGTGCCGGTATATTATATTCATATGCGGGATAATAAGTAGAATCAAAAGAATTAAAAACCTTTTCATCAAAGTCATCTCCATTATATCCGAAAAACGCTCCCCTGCCGACATCGCACCCCACAAAATCATCCCAGGCATAACCAAGATCAATATCCATAAACGTACCTATATAAGCATCGGTTAAAGTGTGTTGCGAGCGGTTGAATATCTTATAACTTAAAAAAGTAGTATTATTCAAGGCAGGATTACCGGGTGTATCGAATGCATAGGCAAAACCATGTATTTCAACACCAATAGGTACTCCTTGAGAATCACGGAAAGAAGTATCGGTTTTATCGTTAAAAATAAAAAATATACATTGATCACCCCTTATCAAAGGATAATCTCCATCTATAGGTTTATAGTTACCGTCATTGTTAACGTCAATAAACGGAGCAAGATAATAACTTTGCCCGAGTGTGGTATCGCCATGGGCGGGCCAGGTTGCTATGGCATCAATGGGTTCATATCCCGGGTCACTCCAATGATCAATATGGAATTGCACATCTTCCACATTTAGTTTCCATACCTTATGCCATTTAAAAGCATTTGCAGTATCGGTATCGGCATTTCCGTCGTCCGTAAGCGGACCTTCCCAATAATCGTCACCAATCTGCCTGTACCTTTCCGCCGATAAACGAAGGTCACCGGTTTCGTCCATCCCCCCTATCCATAAGGATGAAGCGAACAGAGTGGAAGTCAAACTGTCTTTCGGAAAAAAATATTCGGCACCGACACCACCGCCAAGGTCCCAAAAATGATGACCGAACGAATTAAATCTTGCTTTGATATTATTGACATCAAGATAATTGTAATACGGCTCATCCAAATATAATACAATATATCCAAATCCATAAAAATTTGAAATTGAATCCCAAATGAAATAGGTATAATACACATAACCATTCTTATAATATAGTTGTTGCCAACCTTTATTCCCTCCTTTTGTCGGAGATAAAATAAATGTTACCGTACTGTCGGAAATAAAATCGGCATTCGGACAATTTTGGATAAAAAACGGGTCTCCATCGGGATCGTAATCATTTTGCAGAACATTTATTGTTATTGTATCACCGAGATGAACCGGATAAGGAACAGTGTCATTTACCGCCACGGGTGGTTGATTCTGTCCGAACATTACAAAACTTAAAATTAATGCCGGAAATAATAAAAGTTTTTTCATAATCTTTGAATTTTTTGTTAGAAATTTATTTGATACAAAGCGCTTTCAATATATAAGACGAAGGTTTTAAGTATGGGGTTGTTTGGGTATTGAAAGTTTACCTCACAATATTTACATTTCCCGATTTTTCAACAATTTTAAAGGAATCACCTTTTTTTACTTTGTATTTAAAATGCCAAACATACATTCCGACAGGACACATTTGCCCATTGTAACGCCCGTCCCAACCGGCAACAGGATTATCATTTTCCCAAACAATTTGTCCGTAGCGATTGTAAATTATTAAATGATAATCGTTTACAAATCCTGTTATTTGGGGATGGAAGAAGTCGTTAATGCCATCGCCATTGGGTGTAAAAGCAGTGGGAAGTTGAACCATTGCAGGTATATTTTCAATTTTGATGGTATCGGAAGCAAAACATCCGTTACGCGAAACAGTTACCCAATAAACTCCCGTATCCCACACAACTATTGAGCTCCCTTCATCGCCTGTATTCCAATAATATTGTTCCATATCCTCGGGAGCATTAATAATAAGATACTTTCCTTCGCATAATGTAGTATCATTTCCAAGAAAAACATCAGGTGCCCTGTGAACGGAAATTTTATCATAAACCGTGTCAAAAGAATCGCAATGATATAAATGTACTTTGACATCATAATCGCCCGTTTCATCGAATATCTTTTTAATCTCAAACGGAATATTTTCAACGATTGTGTCAATATTTGCCTTTTCCGAACTCCATTTAACGGAGTCAAAATTAAAACCGTTGTCAATCCACAAAAAAGTCGTATCACCAACACAAGCATTCGAAAATGAAAAAGAAGGAAAATAAAAGTAGCTCTGATTGAAGTTCGGCAATCCCATAAGTGACTCATTGTCTCCGAGATAAATTGCACTCTCTTCAAAATCACAATCCTCTCCCCGTTTTTCGGGACTGTTTATCACACTTAAAAAGTTATCATTAGCCCTTGCAACATATATTTTGGAGTCGGGGCCAATCTGCAATGAAAACATATTGCCACTTGCAATTTTGACGACAGATTCGTTTATTTCATCTTGCGTACCGGAAGTAACATCATATTGAAAGAGTTCATACTTTTTCCCCCCTGTTGAAACATAAAAAAATTTCCCATCACCTGAAAATTCGGTACCATAAGCATAAACAATTTCATTATTATTTTTCAATATCTTTCTTGGATTTCCAATTATTCCCGCTTCGTTATCAAAATCGAAAAGCTCAATAAAAATATTGGTGTTGTTTATCGGAAGTGCAATAATATTTCCTGTAGGTGAAGCCTTCATCATACCGATATCTGCCATAATTTTATCTCCGGAATAACTTATCACAGGTGTTTTACAAATCCCACCCGTATCCGTCACCATATACGAATGAAAAACATTAGACTCCATTTCCCTCACAATTACCCAAATATATTTTAAATTACAATGATTGACAGCCGTGATTTTACCCGCAACATTATCTTCCAATAAAATATTTTTTACGGATACATCTCCCATCCCGCTGTCCAATGTCATATCAACAATGGAATATCGTAATCCCCCCGACAAAGTATCAATTGTAAACAAATAATAAAGGTTGCCTTTCCCGGGATGCGGTATCACCAGGCTGTTTTGATTGACGAAATCTATTCCTCCTTCTAACGAGTCCCCGTTCGGCATTATGTTATTGTCCCTGTTCCATACCTCTCTTCCGTTTGTATAAAAAAGTAATTGTCCAAGAGTATCACAAATAGTAGCACAACCGACCTCAGCCAACATTTTACTTCCGTTCACCGGCAAGGGATTACCCGAGGAAAAATCCAATCCCGCTTTATCTCCAAAATACCAAATGTCTGCTCTATTTTGCGAAAACAAAAACAAAGGTATTAGAAACAACAATATGAAAGTGAAATTTCGCACTGGGTCCATTAAAATTTATAAGTGATACCGAATGATACTCCAAAAGTATTAAATTTTCGCTTAACAGGAAAATCATTTTCAAATATTGACCGTAAATTCCGTTTATAAAAGGGACGAATAATAAATTTCGATTTTTCGCTCAATCCGAATTTTATTCCAAGTTGCAATATGTAATTGATTGAGCTGTTTCTGATAAAAGGGGATGATTTATTTATATCCAAAAACGAATCATCATAAGGCGAAGGCATTTTACCTTTAGCGGAGATTAAAAATCCGAATGAGCAACCCGTACTTATCTCAAGTCCGACTTTTCTATCATCTAATAAATCATATCCTATTAGTAATGGTATTTCAAGATAATTGTAGCGACTTGAAAAATTAACGCTTTCCGTTTTATAAAACGGATTGAATGTCGAATCAATTGACAAGGGATATGGATAAACATCGGGCGGGTCATAAACCCATCCCCAAACCGTATCATAAGTATAATAACTTTTATCCTCATCAATTTCACCGGTAGTATGAACATATGAGGTATTTTCACCATAAACCGAATAATCCGCTCCGCTTTTCAAGAAAAAGTGCTTTACGGAATACATTACTCCCATAGAAGCACCTACAGTAAAAATATTGTTCGCTTCATCTTTGTAGTAATTATTGTTATCAGGCGATACGCATTCGCAACTGCTTTTTGAGGTAACATAAGCAGGATTCAACATTATTTCTGCCGACCATTTGTTTTTCATTGGCTCCGGGCCGGGCTCCCCGTCGTCAGGCCTGTAATTATTTGCAGCATTTTTATTTGCCGCAAAATCAATACTGAACTCATTTCCTGTAATCAACTCATTTACAGCCAAAACAGGCATCACCCCCACTATATATTCCCTTACTTTTTGTTTATCGGATGAATGCCGGAAATCTTTAAAATTTTGAGTTCGCAATTCTGTTTTATCGTTTTTTGGTACGGATACAATTTCCATCTGTTCATTTACCTTTGCATTTCGGTTGATATATTGCTGTTGCTTATTTTTAGAATTGTTATCATATGAATTTCCATTTTCTTTCAATACCCGATTAGATGAAACTTCTTGTGATATATTTGATTTTTCGGTATTTTCAGACCGGAAAGGAATTTCCTGCTGCGAGTGAGCATGATTAGATACGGTATTATCTGAAAAAGTTTCTTCAATACGGCTTGAATCCTGAAACGTGAAAAAGAAAAATATCCCCGAGAATATCGCAATTATAATAAGCGACCAAAATATAATTCTCTTGAAGTAAAGTAAAAAGAGAAGTTTTCTCCACAATTTTCCGGAAGATTCCCCCTTCAACTCAAGGTTACTTAATCTTTCCTTGAAGAACTTATCAATATTTTCAGGTTGATTATTCATTTTTTGACGCTTTTCCATTTAATTTTTTTTGCAAAATCAATCTTGCTTTATGCAATTGCGTTTTTGAAGTATTCACCGAAACACCGAGCATCTCCGCTATCTCTTTATGGCTGTATCCCTCAATGGCAAAAAGATTGAAAACAACCCTGTAACCCACCGGGAGGTCTTGCACCATTTTTAAAATATCCATAACCGCAAGATTATCGGGAAACTCAAAGCCCATAAAAGATTCTTCATCAAAGTCACTGATTTCTAAATATTTATAATGTTTTTTATTTTTACGGTAATTGTCTATTGCCGTATTTACAATTATCCGTTTCATCCAGCCCTCAAACGAATCCTTTTTATTGTACGTGTCAATCTTATTAAATATTTTTAAAAACCCCGAAAGCATCACATCCTCAGCTTCATCTTTTGAAGAACAATAACGCAAGCATAGCGATAGCATTCGTCCATGGTATCGCTTAAAAAGTTCCTTTCTGGCCCTGCGTTTCTTATTTATGCAGCCGTCAACTATTTGTCCCTCATTCAATATCATTACTCATTATTAATGACGAAGATTTTATCAATCGGGTTGTCTTGCTTCAAAACAAAAGTAAAGACTTTTCCCGTTGAACAAATTAAAATAATTCAGGTTATCTTTGCACTTTTAAAATCTTATGGAAATATGATACTTTTTGAAGAAGCATTGAATATTGTAAGCGATATTAAATACAAAAAAGATACGGAGCACATAAATTTCATATCCTCCTTAAACAGAGTACTTGCCGAAGATATTAAATCGGATGTATCAATGCCACCGTTCGACAAATCTGCAGTTGACGGATATGCCTGCCGCAAAGAAGACTTAAGGGATATCCTCACGGTTGTTGAAGTTATTCCTGCCGGAAAAACGCCGGAAAAAACAATTTACAAAGGTCAGTGTTCCAAAATAATGACAGGCGCACCGGTACCTGAAGGTGCGGACACGGTTATTATGGTAGAGGATATCGAAGAAGTTGGAAACAATAAAATCAAATACCTGAAAGACAATGTAAAAGACAATGTCTGTTATCTTGGTGAAGATATCGAAAAGGGTGATACGGTTTTAAGAAAAGGCACGTTGATACAGCCTCAGCACATTGCCGTACTTGCTTCTGCCGGAGGCTACAAACCTCTCGTTTACAAACAAGTAAGGGTTGCCGTCATTTCTACCGGAGATGAACTTGTTGAGCCTGAAATTACTCCTTCGACTTCGCAGATACGCAACAGCAATGCATACCAGTTGCTTGCACAGATTGAAAAAACCGGTGCTCTGCCGGAATATACCGGAATAGCACTCGACACTGAAGAATCAACACGTGAGATGCTGACAAAAGCATTTGAAAATAACGATGTGGTTTTACTTACCGGAGGTGTTTCAATGGGCGACTTTGATCATGTTCCCAAAGTTTTGAAAGAGCTTGGAGTGAAATTAAAATTCAAAAGTATTGCCGTTCAGCCGGGAAGGCCTACGGTGTTTGGAGAGAGAGAGAAGCAGTTTATTTTCGGCTTGCCGGGAAATCCCGTATCCTCTTTCGTTCAATTTGAACTTCTTGTCAAACCTCTGATTTACGGAATGACAGGTTTTGAATATAAACCGGTCGCCATAAAATTGCCAATGGGAAAAGAGTATATCAGAAAAAAATCAAAACGGTTATCCTGGTTGCCTGTCGAAATTACTGACGGAGAAGTTTTTCCGTTGGAATACCACGGTTCGGCACATATCAATGCACTGACCGGTGCCGACGGACTGATTTCAATTGCCATTGGCGAGACAAAACTTGAAGAAGGGAGAAAGGTGGATGTCAGACTGATTTGAAATAATTATCTTTCATCGCAAAATATATATTGCAAAAAGAGTACCCGTAAGTATTACATCATAGTTGAAGAAATGCTGAGGTTTTTAATTTTTAAATACCCCTGCTATCTTATCATTATTTAATACTTTTGGAGCCGAAAAAAGATTGCTTTTTATGGCATTATATTATGTACGACAGATTTAAAAGAAATATAAACTATTTGCGTATCTCGGTTACGGACCGCTGTAATCTGCGCTGTGTCTATTGTATGCCGGAACAAGGTGTGGAGCTGATAAAACATGAAGAGATTCTTTCGTTCGAGGAGATTACCGAAATTGTCCGGACCGGGGTTGAGCTCGGAATTGACAAAGTAAGAATAACAGGCGGCGAACCACTTGTAAGACGCGGCATTGTTGACCTCGTGGAAATGCTCTCACAAATCGGCGGAATAAAAGATCTGGCAATGACAACCAACGGAGTTTTTCTTGATAAATACGCAGAACCTCTTGCAAAAGCAGGACTTCACCGCGTTAACATCAGTCTTGATACTCTTGACCCCGAAAGATTCAGGGAAATTACCCGCGTAGGAAGTATTGAAACCGTTTTGCGTGGAATTGAAGCAGCAAAAAATGCAGGATTGACCCCTGTAAAGATAAACTGTGTAATCAAAAAAACTCCTCTCGAAAAGGATGCACGGGAAGTAGCTGCATTTTGCAAAAAAAATGATTTGAAAGTCAGATTCATTAAAGAAATGGACCTGGAAGATGGAATATTTTCAAAAGTGATCGGTGGCGAAGGCGGACATTGTGCGGTTTGCAACAGATTGCGCCTCACGGCAAACGGAAAATTAAAACCCTGCCTGTTCAGCGACCTTGAATTTGACGTCAGAGAACTTGGCATTAAAGAGGCCTTTTTGCAGGCTGTCGGGCAAAAACCACGCTCAGGCACTGAAAATAAGATAAACAAGTTTAGTAACATCGGCGGCTAATACAATTCAACAATTTTTTGTTTTTCACAAAATATTCGCAATCCGACTGCGAATAATTACATTTTTTTCGCAATGCGACTGCGAATAATCTTAAAAACAATTTAGTTTCATTATTTATTTTGCTAAAAAACCTTCAAAATATTTACTTTTGCATTAAAAATTAATGTGATGCCCGAACTAACTCATACCGACAAAAAGGGAAAAGCCAATATGGTTGACGTTGGTCACAAACCCGACCAAATAAGAATTGCAAAAGCCCAAGGAAAAATAAAATTAAATCCCGAAACCGTGAAGCTTATACGCAAAAACCAAATGAAAAAGGGCGATGTTCTTACAATTGCCGAAATTGCGGGAATACAAGGCGGGAAAAAAACAAGTGAATTAATACCTTTATGCCATCCGTTGATGATAACCAAAATGGATGTTAAAGCCCGGCTTGTTGATGACGGTGTAGTTATAAACAGTTTTGCAAAGTGCATAGGCAAGACGGGTATCGAAATGGAAGCTCTGACGGCAGTGAACGTTGCCTTGCTCACAGTTTATGATATGTGTAAAGCGGTTGACAAATCAATGATAATAGGTGAAATTAAGTTGACGGAGAAAACAAAACAGGATTTGGATTAACATCTAAACACTTCACTATGAAACTTGCAGGAGTTAATTTTATCGGCGGAAAAGCCTCAAAACAGGGTTCACAAACTTTTTTCGGAATTGATCCTTCAAAGAATGAAAAGTTGAATCCCGAGTATGCAGATGCAACGAATGAAGAAATTGATGAGGCGGTGAACAAGGCTACGGAAGCTTTTGAAACTTTTAAAAAGATATCGCCCGAACGGAAAGCCGCCTTTCTTGATAGCATTGCAGACGAGATATTAAATCTCGGTGACGAACCGATACAACGCTGTATGCAGGAAACAGCGCTTACTTATGACAGGCTTATCGGAGAAAGGACAAGAACCGTAAATCAGCTACACCTTTTTGCGGAAGTTGTCAGAGAAGGTTCCTGGGTGGAAGCACGTATTGACAATGCCATTCCCGACAGAGAGCCGCTTCCTAAAAAAGACATACGAATGATGCAAATTCCGGTAGGTCCCGTTACGGTTTTCGGTGCGGGAAATTTCCCGCTTGCCTTCACCGTTGCCGGAGGAGATACGGCCTCGGCTCTTGCCGCAGGTTGCCCTGTGATATATAAAGCACATCCCGGTCATCCCGGAACTTCGGAAATGCTCGCACAGGCAATGAATGAAGCAATACAAAAAAACGGAATGCCGGAAGGATTGTTCTCGCTGTTGCACGGGACATCTGCCGATGTTGGAATGACTCTCGTCAAACATCCATTAATCAAAGCGGTTGGATTTACGGGGTCTTTCAATGGTGGAAAGGCACTATTCGATGCAGCAGTGCGCCGCCCGGAGCCTGTTCCCGTTTATGCCGAAATGGGCAGTTCAAATCCGGTTTTTATTCTACCCGAGGCCATTGACAACAGAACAAAAGAGATTGCCGAAGGACTTCTAAATTCTTTCACTCTCGGTGTCGGACAATTTTGTACAAATCCGGGTGTTGTAATCCTTTCAAAAAGTAACAAAAGCGATGAGTTTGTTGATTATCTTAAAAAGGAGATTGCTAAACTGACTCCGGGCGTTATGCTGTCGGAAAGAATGAAATCGAATTTTGAAAAAGGAATAGAGAATCTTCACAGGATTAAAAAAATTGATGTGGCGGCTAAAAGCAATGTTGCCTCAGGCGTTTGCGAAGCTACAACCTATCTGTTAAAAACTACGGCAGACCGCTTTCTTGATGACGACTCACTTGAAGCGGAAGTGTTCGGCCCTTCGACGCTGATCATTCAGGCAAACGGAAAAGAAGAACTGTTGCGCATTGCCCGTAGACTTCACGGTCATCTTACCGCTACAATACATTGCAAAGACGACAACGAACTCGCAAAGTATTCGGATCTGTCCGATATTTTGATGGAAAAAGCCGGAAGACTGATTATCAACGACTTTCCAACCGGTGTTGAAGTGTGCCATTCCATGTTTCACGGCGGACCGTTCCCGGCCACAACCGATGCGCGTTTTACATCGGTCGGTACGGCAGCCATAAAACGTTGGGTGCGCCCCGTTAGTTTTCAAAACTATCCTGAACATTTACTGCCAATTGAACTACGAAACGACAACCCGCTGAACATTTGGCGGTTGGTTGACGGTGAGTGGAAAAAATAATAATTTTCGATTTATAATGCGCCTTCGTCGTAAGCTTTCTCACCGTGCAATGAGGAATCCAAACCGTCTATCTCTTCCGATTCCGTCACTTTGACCCTTGTAATCATATTAATAATTATCAGCATAACATAAGTAAACACAAAAGCATAAGCAGCTCCTCCGATTACCGAGACAGTTTCTTTAAAGAAAAAGGAAGTGTTTCCCTCAACCAATCCGGATTGACCATTGATAGCAGTCGAAGCAAAAACACCGAGAAGGATAGTACCAATAACGCCACCCATACCGTGAACGCCCCAAACATCAAGTGCATCGTCCCATCCCCATTTATTTTTCAGTTGAACGGCTGCAAAACAAAGAGAACCGGCTGCAATTCCTATCAAAATAGCCGCCCACAAAGGGACAAAACCTGCCGCAGGAGTTATGGTTGCCAAACCTGCAACAGAGCCGGTTAAAAGCCCTACGAACTTTGGTTTACCTTCTTTGATCCATTCAATAACAAGCCAGGTTATAGCAGCAAAAGAGGCGGCTACATCAGTATTAAGAAAAGCCGTAGTTGTAACTGCGTCAACCTTTAGCTCACTACCTGCATTAAAACCGTACCATCCGAACCATAATAATCCGGTACCTATAGCAACAAGTGGTATGCTATTGGGTGGCGACTGACT
>Ga0256841_1001226_pt1 | contig 23024 bp, 25 predicted proteins | sample 356308metaG_FD_185971 | JGI IMG/M metagenome (GOLD analysis project Ga0256841, IMG submission 185971) | Hydrothermal vent microbial communities from Mid Atlantic Ridge, Atlantic Ocean - 356-308 | ecosystem: Environmental > Aquatic > Marine > Hydrothermal vents | place: Atlantic Ocean: Mid...
GCCAGGAGGAGCCAAACAGGGCGGCGACGATGGCCGGCACCATGCCTGCGTAGAGGCCGTATTCCGGCGGCATGCCGGCAATGGTGGCGAAGGCGACGCCCTGGGGCAGGACCACAATGGCCCCGGTCAGGCCGGCCATGAAGTCGTCTTTCAGAGTGTGCCGGTTGACTTTCGGCAGCCAGGCACGGAAAGGGGTGAAACGCGCGATCAGCTCGGAGCGGTTTATCGCCATCGTCAGGAACTCCCGTTGAATATGCTGTATTGTTTTCCCGGCCGATCCTGGCCATGGGTACCGATCCGTCCGTCATCAGGCAGCCCCGGCAAGACCGGAGACCGAAGTGTCCCTTGGAGACAGGACCTCCCTGTGTGATTACCGGGCTGCATCGACCTTTTCAATGGCGCAAAGTCATTGAAAAGTCGAGGGAACAGGGAGTCGAATTTTTCCGTTCCCGGTTTGAAAACGTCCAGCCAGAGACTTTTTCAACCACCAGTCGGAGGGTGGGGGCCTGTTGTTGCCGTCTCCCCAAAAGACGGCCTTCCCGCATGCTGTCGACACCACGGGCACGGGGACAAAAGCCAAGATTATCAAAAAGCGACGATTTTCTCAGGCTATCGAAATCTCGTTTCCCGGCACGGCGCGTGTTTCGAGCCCCGGCCGGAGATGGCACGACGGCCGCCCCGTCCTGAGGCCATGTCCGGGCAGGGGCGGCCGCGAATTCTAGCATACATAAAAAAGCCCGGCACGTGGCCGGGCTTCGGGAGGGACAGGATGATGCGGAGATTACTGGCGTACCGATGGCCCGTTGAGCTTGATGCCGTTGCTCATGTAGGTGTGGAAGTACTCCAGATCCCGGTAGGTTTCGCTTTGGGCCTTGAAGGGCTTGGCGCGAACCTGCTTGTTGCAGCCGCCGTAACGGCGATGGATGGTGCCGAAGCCGTCCAGCGGACCGGACTTGCCCTTCTTCGCGGCGGTCTTCTTGGCCCACTTGCGGCGCCAGACCGGGAAGTGGGTGGTGTGACCGAGCGCGGGGCTCAGCAGGTTGCCGCGGATCAGCATCCCGGCGTTGTAGACGTGGCAGTCGGCGCAGGCCATGTTGAGCTGACCCCGCTTGGCGTAGAAGAAGATCTTGCCCTTGTTGTAGGCGTTCAGAGAAGCCTTGGAGGGGTCGATGGTCACGCTGGTGGGCTTGCCGCGGGAGGTGTAGGCCATGTAGGCAGAGATGGCCGCCAGCTTGCCCTTCTTCCAGCCGATCTTGGCCTTTTTGGTATCCACGCCCTTCTTCTTCAGGCAGGCCATGATGTCCTGCTCGAGGGTGCGGACCTTCTGGGTTTTCTTGTCCCAGTAGGGATAGTACTGCTTGATGCCGATGCCGCCTTTCTGGAAGCAGCTGCCGAGATCATACTTGTTGAACAGCTTCTTGCCGACTTCCACGCCGTCCTCGTAGGGCGGAAACTCTTCCATGGCCTCCCACTCGAAGCGGCGAGTGGCGTCCAGGGCGTAGATGCCGTTGGCGTAATCCTGAAGCTTCACCCCCGGAAACTTCTTGAAGAAGTAGGCCCGGAACTGCTTCAGATCCTCGCTGGGGGAAGCTTGTGCGCTCGAGATGGCGGCTCCGCCCAGCATCGTCAGTGCAGACACTGCAATGAGAAACTTTTTCATTTTTATAACTCCTGTCATCCGAATCGAAAGACCTGGTTACTTGATTTTGGTCGAGGCGCTGTCCTTGTCACCGGTGTTGTCGACCCAGCTGATGGAGACGGAGTCGCCGGGCTTGCCGCCGGTGAAGGCGAAGGACAGGTAGGGGTTCTTGGAGACGGCGGGGCCCCAGTCGGCGGTGAGCACGGTGTTGCCGTTGTGCTGGCAGACGACTTCCTGGATGAAGTGGGCGGGGATGACCTTGCCGGTCTTCTTGTCCTTGCGCATGCCGGTTTCCATGGGGTGCTTGATGAGGCACTTGACGGTGACCGTGTCCCCCTTGGCGCGGGCGCGGAGCTTGATGGTTTTGCTAGCCATTGTGTTGAATCCTCTTCGTTAAAGCGTGGCCTTAGCCACCGCAACCACCGATGGTGACCTTGACGTTCTTGCGGGCGGAGTAGACCTTGCCGCCGGCCTTGACCACGGCGATGACGTCGGAGGTCTTGCCCATCTTGATGCGGGTGGAGACCTGGGGCAGGGCGTTGGCGCCGAGGCTGAAGCTGGAGGTCAGGGGGTTGGCGTTCTTGGCGGCGAGGATGGCGATGGACTCGACGCCGTCGAGGCTGGCCTTGACGGAGACGGGGACCACGGCGCCGTTCTCGGCGATGTCGGGGGCCTTGATGGCGATCTTGTCGCTGGGGGTGTTGTCGGCGGTGCCGAACAGCTTGGCCAGGGCGTCATCGATCTTCTTGGCCTTGAAGGCGCTCTTGGGCCAGGCGGCGAGCACGGCGCGCGGAGTCAGCAGGCCGGCGCCCACGGCCACGGCCACGGCGGTACCGGCCAGCGAGCCTTTCAGGAAAGTTCTGCGTTGCATGGAATCGTTCCTCCAGAAAATCCGGGATGTTCGTTAGGGGTTCAGAGCGACCAGACCCATTCGGTCACGGCATCGATCTCCTTCTCGGAGAGGATTTCGTGCTTGCCGAAGGGCGGCATGATGGTGTTGGGATTGTTCTTGGTCGGATCCCAGATCTGGGCGCGGAGCTTGGCCTTGTCGGGGAAGCGCGCCTTCATGGCCACCAGCGGCGGGGCGATGTTGCCGGCCAGATGGGCACCCTTGTAGTCATGGCAGGCGACGCAGTTGCCCTTCTTGCGATTCTCGGCAATTTTCTTGCCTTGCGCGGCCAGGGCTTCATCGGCAGAGGCGACGCCGGGGACCACGGCCAGCGCGCCGAGCAGCAAGGCAACGGAACTGGCAGCAGTTATCAGTTTGGCGGATTTCCGCATGATCTCCTCCTCGAATGAAAGAAGTTGAGATAAAAGACAAGGGTCACGGGGACCCGGATATTATTCTGTTATTGGGTTGAACCCGAACCTTTCGATTCGGCCGCCCTTGGGAACCTAAGCATACAGAATATACGGCATATAGCAAGCCCCGGTCTCGCAATTTAGTGATTCAGAAGATACTGAAATGAAAGCGGCAAAAACGGCCGGCAAAAGCCACTTCTTCCGAATCGCGGCCCCTGGATTCCCGCAGCCGAAAAATCCAACGCCAAGGCGCAAAGGTTTCTCCGTGAAGGCGCGGCGCAAGCCCCGATGATGCATGCGGTATCGGATTGTCGAGGCCGGCCGGGTGGAAGATTCCCCGCCACCCGCTACCGCAAGCTTCCTACTGCATCGTCGTCAACATCGCCAGCTCCTGCTGGAACTGCCTGATGCGGGCTTCGATCCGGGACGTGTTGTAGAAATCGAGCTGCGTCTTGCGTTCGAGGGCCAGGTTCAGCTGCCGGATGGCCTCATGGGTCTGTCCGATCCGGTAATAGTATTCCCCCATCGCCACGTGGCTCAGGGCCTGATGCCCGAGTTCGGATTCCGCCTTGGCCAGCAGTTCATAGATGTGCGGGATGCTGCTCTCGTCGCTCCCCCGTTTCTGCCAGGCCAGGATCAGCGCGCGGGCCCTGGCGGGCTTTTTGGCCTCGAGCAGAGCCTGGGCATAGGCGAAGGTCAGTGGCCCGTTGCCGGGATAGTTCTCAAGGGTGGCGGCGAAGCGCCGGATGGCTTCCGCGTGATTGCCGGCCAGAGATTCGAGTCGGGCCCGCGCCAGCAGGTAGGCGATGCGGCCGTCGTCGTCGTTCAGGAGCTGGTCGAGAATGTGGCGGGCCTCGTCGTAGCGTCGGGTGGCCATCAGCGCCAGGGCCAGGCCGTAGCGGGTAGCGGCCTTGTCGATGTAGCGGCCATTTTTCAGCTCGCTCTCCAGTTGCCGGCGGGCCGCTTCCGGGTCTTGGCTGGTGAGCACCTGCAGCCGCATGCGCATCAGGTAGTAGTTGCGCGAGCTGTGCCACGTGCCGTGCGGATACTGGGCCGCCCGGTTCAGGGCGTCGGCGATACGGTTTTCCGTGACCGGGTGGGTGCGCAGGAATTCGGGGGCCGAGCTGCCGTACAGGCGGCTTTCCCGCTCCAGCTTGTGGAAGAAGTCGGCCATGCTGGCCGGGTTGAAGCCGCTGTCGGCCAGCAGGGCGATGCCGATGTAGTCGGCCTCCTTTTCATTGGCGCGGGTGAAGTCGAGCTGGCGCTGGATGTTGCCGGCAGCCAGGGAAGTGAGCGCCGCCTGACCCAGTTCGCTGCCCTGGGAGCCGAGAATGATGGCCGCGATGATGGCCGCCATCACCGGGATGTTGCTGGCGCTCTGAGCCAGTTCATAGGCGCGCGCATGGTGGCGCTGGGTCACGTGCGCGATTTCGTGGGCCATCACCGAGGCCAGTTCGTTCTCCGATTCTGTGGCGAGAAACAGGCCGTAGTTCACACCGATGAAGCCGCCGGGCAGGGCAAAGGCGTTGATGTCGCCGTCGTTGACGATGAAGAAGCGGAAGTCCTTCTGGAGGCTGTCGCTGTGGGAAACCAGTCGATAACCCAGGTAGTTCAGGTAGTCGGTCACCAGCGGATCGTCCAGGATCCCCCCCGCCCGGCGGATGTTGCGCACCACCGCCTCGCCAGTGTGCCGCTCCTGCGCCGGACTGACCAGGGCCGCCCCGCTGGCCCCGATTTCCGGCAGGGCGATGCCCTCGGCCGTCAGGGGCGTGGTGGCCATGGCGCCAAGGAGCAGCAGGGCGAGTCGTTTCAGGAGCAGCATGGAGAGGGTTCGAGACGCATCATAATCAGAGAGATCCTGCTGGTTTCAGACCCCCAGCAGGGCACGGGGTTCCGGCAACGATACCATATATACTGCAGACGGACCTCCCGCCTGCCTTTTCTGCCGCGTCATGGAAGTGTGAAACCGTAGGGCTGTCATCATATGAACACATGCGGATATAATAATGCTCGTGCGGCCCGCCTGCCTTGTTGAACCGTGGCCGCCTCTTCGCTTCATCGACAAGGACGCCCATGGTCGCGCATACGGAAATCGAAATTGCCGAATTGCATCAACTGCTGGAGAATCCGGCCTGCCCGGCATTGCTGGTGGATGTGCGTTCTGCTGATGAATACCGGCAGAGGCACCTCCCCTCGGCTTTCAACCTTCCCCTGGAGCAGCTTCCCCGGCGTCTGGAAACCTTGCCCCGCGAGCGCCCGCTGATTCTCTATTCGAACCGGGGACAGCGCTCCGCCGATGCCTGCTCGCTCCTGCACGCCGCCGGCTTCCGCGACATCTGCCACCTGCGGGGCGGCATCGAAGCCTGGTGTTCGAGCGGACTCAAGGTCGCCTGATTGCACGCCGGTGGTTGAAAAAATGGAAGTATTTCAATCGCCTGCGTGCGATGCATGGAACGTGTCGGCATTTTCAATGATGGCAAGTCGTTGAAAATGCGAGGAAACAGGAAACCGCGTTTTCCGACTCGTGTTGAAAAAAAACTCCCCCGGCTTTTTCGGACCCCTGCCAAGGGATTTAAGTCACTGAAAACCTGCCGATCTCTCGCTACGGTTGTCAAACCTGTCAAGTTATCATATAAGTGTTGGATTGTTTGCTAATATTTGGCAAATGATGCCCATTTCCGACACAACCCATAACACTCAATTTGAAGGAGAGTATTCATGGCTGACTTTGATGAAGAACTGGATGCATCCGGACTGAACTGCCCGCTGCCCATCCTGCGTGCCAAGAAGGCGCTGGCCGGCATGTCTTCCGGTCAGGTGCTGCACATCATCGCCACCGATCCGGGTTCCGTGAAGGACTTCGAAGCCTTCGCCAAGCAGACCGGCAACGAACTGCTGGAATCCAAGGAAGCCGGCGGCAAGTTCGAGTTCCTTATCAAGAAGGCTTGATCGTCCCACGGATAATAATAACGACCAACCCTAACCTGCTCACCGGCCCACCGGGCCGGTGGCAGTCGTCGAGGTGATTACCATGTCAGATGAAAAGAAGCTTGCCATCATTGCCACCAAGGGAACCCTGGATTGGGGCTACCCCCCGTTCATCCTCGCTTCCACCGCGGCCGCGCTCGGCTACGAAGTGGAAATCTTCTTCACCTTCTATGGTCTCCAGCTCCTGAAGAAGAAGATCGACGTCAAGGTCAGCCCGCTCGGCAACCCCGGCATGCCCATGCCTGCCGGCATGGACAAATGGTTCCCCACCCTGTTCACCGCCCTGCCGGGCATGGAAGCCATGATGACCTCCATGATGAAGGCCAAGATGAAATCCAAGGGCGTGGCCAGCCTGGAAGACCTGCGCGAACTGTGCCAGGAAGCCGAAGTGAAAATGGTCGCCTGCCAGATGACCGTGGACCTGTTCGACATGAACCCGTCCGACTTCATCGACGGCATCGAGTTCGGCGGCGCCGCCACCTTCTTCGAATTCGCCGGCGACGCGGACATCACCCTGTTCGTCTGAGCCCGCAACGCCGTACGCCAAAGGCCCCGTCGGCGCAAGCCCCGGGGCCTTTTTTGTGCAGACGACTGTCCCAGCCCCGCAGGTCGGCCTTCAGGCCGACAGCGCAATCCCGCTCCTGCCATGGTCGGAACGCGCGGAGTTCGCCACGCCGGCAAGCCCGGCCAACCCCGAAAGGGACATAAATCACAGAACCCCTTCCCCGGAATATGACATGTTTGTCCTGCGCCCGGGACGGGATGCGCCAGCGTATCGGCAAGCAGGTCTTACTCAATATCAGAAAAATCTGATATTTGGCTCTCAAGCCAAAACGGCTTGACAGCCTGCAAACCCTGTTGAATGATACGTTGCGAGTTGCAACAGGGTCTGTTGCACAATAACAACGATAATCGGTGCAGTGACCACTGCATCTGTCGTAACAAGCAATAACCAACTGAGTAACGGGAGATCAGAACATGAATCGATTCAGCAAGCGTCTCGCCGCCAGTGCCGTTGCCGCAGCCCTCGCCATGCCCATGGCTGCCAACGCCACCAACGGCACCAACCTCATCGGTGTGACGGCCGCTTCCCGCGCCATGGGTGGCACCGACATCGGCATCAGCCGCGGCGCCGGCTCTGCCCTGGGTAACCCTTCCCTGATCACGGGCGTGGAAGCCACCGAGATTACCTTCGGCGGCACGCTGTTCATGCCCAATGTCAAGACGGACGGTGGTAATCCTTCTAAAAGTTACTCAAGTGATGCCGACAAGTTCGTCGTGCCTGCTGTGGGTTTTGCTACGAAGGCCAACGATAACTTCTACTGGGGCATTGGCATGTGGGGTGTATCCGGTATGGGTGTCGACTACCGCGGTGATGGTACGAACCCTACCAACCCTGCAACCGCAAACTACGCAAGCAATATGGTGACCAACCTGCAGGTCATGCAGATGGCTGTCCCGCTGGCTTACAAGACTAGCGGATTCAGTATTGGTGTGACGCCATTGCTGGAATACGCCGCACTGGACGCACAGACTTGGGTAGACACAAATGGTGATGGCAACCCTGATACGTTCGAAGGAAACGGCGTTTCGCAAGTGCTCGAGTTTGGTTACAACATCGGTGCAGCTTATACTACCGGTGGACTGACTATCGGTGCAGTATACAAATCTGAAATTGAACTCAACTTCAAGGATCAGATGCAGGTTGCCCGTGATGCTTTGCTCGGAGCAGCCTGTACTGGCGGCCCTGGATCGGGTTGTGCTGGTGACATGGTGTTGACGCAACCCGCTGAAATCGGTTTGGGTGTTTCATATGTTATGGGGCCGCACACTATTGCCCTGGACTGGAAACAGATTCAGTACAAGGATAGCAAGGCATGGGGTAACTTTGGCTGGGATGATATCAATGTTGTCGCTCTTGGCTATCAGTTCGATGGTGGCAACTGGACTGTTCGTGCCGGTTACAACCAGGGAAGCAATCCTATCTCGGACCAGTCGCCGGGACCGGGTGGATCCGGATACGGTGTAAACTACTTCAACCTTGTCGGCTTCCCCGCCATTATCGAGCAACACTTCACTGTTGGCGGCAGCTATGACATCAACAAGCAGATGACGCTGGATCTAGCTCTGACTTATGCACCAGAGGTGTCTCAGACTCTGCCTGTTAGTCCGGCTGCAAGTGTTACAACCAAGCACAGCCAGACCGGTCTTACCGCAAGCCTGAACTTCGCCTTCTGACATCAAGAAGGCAAAGTCTGCAAACAGCCTTGCTGTTTGACCTCGACAGGCCGCCCGTTGGGCGGCCTGTTTTCATATGCGAAAACCGAAAATGGCAATTATCTCGAAACCGGAACTACGCTATTCGTAGGGCGGCTCAAGCGCAGCGGAGCCGCCATCATGTCGGATTGAGGCAAATGTGATTGCCGGCTCCGCTGCGCTTGAGCCGGCCTACAGGCGCTTGAGCGGCGCTGGCTGCATCATACCCGGTTCCCGGATGGGTAAAAAAAGGCCCCGCAAATGCGGGGCCTCCTCGTTGAACGGTTCTGTGGCACATCTCAGAACCGGGTGCTGACCCCCACGCTCAGCAGGTTGACGCTGGATTCGTAGGTGCCGTTGTAGGCATCGGTACCGTTGGGATCGCGATCGCCACCAGAAGCTTTGGCGAGGTAGGAAACGGAAGAATTGATGGTGCGATCGTCCGTCGCAACATGCATGAAGGCCGCTTCCAGCGTCCAGCCGCCCATGTCATGGGTCATGCCGATGCTGAACAGCTGCCGATCCGCGTCCGGAATCCGGGCCGAGAAGTAGTCGTCCGGCTGGGCCTTCTGATCCAGCGAATAGCCGAACAACAGTTGCGTGGCCGGCGAAAGCCGGTAGATGGCACCGAGACGATAGGCAAGGGCGTTGTCCCAGTTGTTGGTGCTTTTGGTCAACTCGCTGTTGCCGTTCGGCGTCGTGATGGAAAAGCTGTCAAAACTGCTCCAGCCCGTGTAGTCGATATCGAATTCAAGAGCCAGTTTGTCGGTGGCTTGATAGGCAACTCCAGCCTGGAACAGATCGGGAAATTCAATGGAAGTTTTGGCCGTGGTAGCTGGCTGACTGATCGCTGTTGCATCGAAGAAGCCGTTGACCTCTACTTTGACTCGACTCCGGTAACTGGCGCCGAATGACCATTTCCCGTGCTTTTTCAGATAGGCCAGGTTCCAGCCCAGGCCGGCGCCCCGGCCATCGATGTTGATTGACTGCGTGTTGAAAACCAGCTTGTTCAGGTAGTAGAGATCGAGACCGAAGGCGATGCTGCTCGTTGCGTCGATTTGATAGGCCAGGTTGGGGTTGATGTTGAGCATTTCGATGGTGCTCTGTTCCGGCTCGAACGGTGCAAGAGAGCCTGAAAAAGTTGGGAATGTTCCCTGTGGCCAGCTCGTTTCCAGCCCGAAGGGAGAATTGATGGCCAGTCCCGCAGTCATCTTGCCCTGGCTCTTGGCCATGTAATAGAAATTCGGAATCACGAAATTCTTCTTGCCGTCGCTGTCCGTCTTGGTTCCACCGGCGGGATCCACGCTCAGGTCATAGCTCAGATAGGTCAGGCCGGCCACCAGGCCGTCCTTGTCGTGAAATGCCATGCCGGCGGGGTTGTAGGCCAGGGCGCCGAGTTCGTCGGTGTTGGCCACCAGTGCGTTGGCGGTGGCCGTGCCCACCGTGGAAATTTCCGGAATCCGGAAGCCGGCGGCCTGCGTCTGAAGGGGCAGGCTGATGGCGGCAACCAGCCCGGCGAGCAGGCTTGGCTTGAAAGGTACTTTTGTCACTTTTTTTCTCCCCGGTTCTTGTTAGTTTGCAGAATGATCCGACAAACGGCGCGATGATTGCGCGGCTTGCCGGAGGCTTGCGCAGGAGTCCGGTGGTTATGGTAGTCCAATCGCCATCACCAACCAATATGAAAAGAGTATATAAGAAAATGCTGAAACACGCGTCCCGCCTTGACACTTCCGAACCGACTGCGGAATGATTGTCGTGGACTACGCGCGTTAAGGAAATGTTTGTCCAGCAGGCGTCGGCTATCGGGTCCGGCCGTTCTGCCCCAGAACCATAACGAACCACAAACGGGAGAAACCATGTTCAAGTTGAAATCCATTCTTTTTGCCGTGCTGTCCCTGTGCCTGATGGCCACGGCGCAAGCGGCGGAAACTCTCAAGCCCTTTGCCCTGGCCGATGTGGTTTCAGGCGACATGGCGTCCGTGGTGTCCGATGTCAAAGGCAAACTTTCGGCAGGCGGTTTCGAGGTGGTGGGAGACTATTCGCCCTATGCCGGGGCGACCATCATCGGTGTGACCAATGACGCCCTCAAGGCCACGGCCGGCAAGACCGATTTCGGGGTCTTCGGCGCGGCCATGCGGGTGTCCGTGACCAAGGGCAAGGACGGCAAGCTGCAGATCGCCTACACCAACCCGGTCTACTGGGCCAATGCCTACCGCATGAATGGCGATCTGGCCGAGGTGGCCGGCCAGCTGAAGCAGGCGCTGGGATTCAAGCAGTATTTCGGCTCCGAAAAGGGGCTCACCGCCGAGAAGCTGCGCAACTACCAGTACAAGTGGCTGATGCCGTATTTCACCGATCGGCTCGAACTGGCCAGCTATGGCAGTTACGAAGAGGCGGTCAAGGGCGTCGAAGCGGCGCTGGCGGCCGGCAAGGGCGGCGTGAAGAAGGTCTGGCGGGTGGATCTGCCGGGCAAGCAGGCCAGCGTGGTGGGCGTGCACATCACCGACAAGGCGTCGGATGAATGTGCCGGCGACAAGTACATCATGGATCGCATCGACTTTCGGGATATCAAGTCCACGGCCCACCTGCCCTACGAGATGGTGATCAAGGGCGGCGATGTCTATGCCCTGCGTGCAGAGTTCCGCATCGCCATCAGCTTCCCGGATCTGTCCATGATGGGCAGCAACAGCTTCGCCTCCATCATGTGCGCTCCCGGCGCCATCGAGGAAACCCTGACCCTGGCCGCCGGCGGGGAGAAGGAATCCGACTGATCTTCAAGGCTTCCGGAGACAAAAACCCCCGCTTCGGCGGGGGTTTTTGATCATGGTTCCTGCTCGCCCTGCTGCGGTGCCTTGCGTCCTTCGCGTCTTTGCGCCCATGCGTTGAAATGACGCCACTCTGCGGAAATCATGCAAAACCCGGGCAGATCGGGTAAGATTTGCCACTTTTCGGACTTCCCTGCCGTTCTGCGTGGCGGGGATGACAATGTTCTGATCCGCAAGCGCTTTTTTCAGGGGAACCCATGTTCAGCAAGCAGATGACCATCGCCGGCTTCGACGACGAGCTGGCCGCCGCGATCCGGGGCGAGGAACGCCGCCAGGAGGAGCACATCGAGCTCATCGCCTCCGAGAACTACACCAGCCCGCGGGTGATGGAGGCGCAGGGGTCGGTTCTCACCAACAAGTATGCCGAGGGCTACCCTGGCAAGCGCTACTACGGCGGCTGCGAGTACGTGGACATCGCCGAGCAGCTCGCCATCGACCGGGTGAAGGAACTGTTCGGCGCCGACTACGCCAACGTGCAGCCCCATTCCGGCTCCCAGGCCAATGCGGCGGTCTATCTGGCCCTGCTCCAGCCCGGCGACACCATCCTCGGCATGAGCCTGGCCCACGGCGGGCACCTGACCCACGGGGCGAAGGTCAATTTTTCTGGCAAGATCTTCCACGCCGTGCAGTACGGCCTGAACGAGGCCACCGGTGAGATCGACTACGAACAGGTCGAATCCCTGGCCTGGGAACACCAGCCGAAGATGATCGTGGCCGGCTTCTCGGCCTATTCCCGGGTGGTGGACTGGCAACGTTTCCGCGCCATCGCCGACGAGGTGGGGGCCCTGCTGTTCGTGGACATGGCCCACGTGGCCGGTCTCGTGGCCGCCGGGGTCTATCCCAATCCGGTCCAGATTGCCGACGTGACCACTTCCACCACCCACAAGACCCTGCGCGGGCCCCGTGGCGGCATCATCCTGGCGAAGGCCAACGCCGAGATTGAGAAGAAGCTCAATTCCACCGTCTTCCCTGGTACCCAGGGCGGCCCGCTGATGCACGTCATTGCCGCCAAGGCGGTGGCCTTCAGGGAGGCGCTGCAGCCCGAGTTCAGGGCCTATCAGCAGCAGGTGGTCACCAACGCCCGGGCCATGGCCAAGGTCTTCCTCGATCGGGGTTTCGACGTGGTCTCCGGCGGCACCGACAATCACCTGTTTCTGGTGAGCTTCATCGAACAGGGACTGACCGGCAAGGACGTGGATGCCTGGCTGGGGGATGCCAACATCACCGTCAACAAGAATGCCGTGCCCAACGATCCCCAGTCGCCTTTCGTCACCAGCGGCATCCGGGTCGGCACCCCCGCCGTGACCACCCGCGGTTTCGACGAGGCCGACTGCACCAACCTGGCCGGCTGGATGTGCGATATCATCGACAGCCGTGGCGATGCGGCGGTGATCGAGAAAGTGAAGGCCCAGGTGCTCGACATCTGCAAGCGCAAGCCGGTATATGCGGATTGAACGGATACAGGAGCGGCGTCCCGCCGCGACCATCCGGTGATGGATGTATGAAGGCCGGATGCATTCATCGCGGCGGGGCGCCGCTCCTGCAGGTTGGACCGGAAATGCGGACAGAAACGGAGCGGGAATGATCATGCACAGCCAAATCAATCGTACCGTTGTCGTCCCTCGCCGCCCGGCTTTGGCTTCCTGCGTCGCTCTACCAACTGCGTCCCTGCAGTCGTCGTCCCTCGCCACTCGTCCCTGACCATCATGCATTGTCCCTTCTGCGGCGCCGAAGACACCCGGGTGATCGACTCCCGGCTCACCAGCGACGGTTCCCAGGTGCGCCGGCGCCGGGAGTGCACGCGTTGTGCCGAGCGGTTCACCACCTTCGAGACCGCGGAGCTAGTCATGCCGCGCCTCGTCAAGAGCGACGGCCGTCGCGAGCCCTTCGACGAAGCCAAGTTGCGGGCGGGCATGCTGCGGGCCCTGGAGAAACGCCCCGTGGAGACCGAGGCCATCGAGAATGCGGTGAACCGGCTCATGAAGCGCATGCGGGATACCGGGGAGCGGGAATTGCCTTCCCGGAAACTGGGCGAATGGGTGATGGAAGAGCTGCGGGATCTGGATCAGGTGGCCTATGTGCGCTTCGCCTCGGTGTATCGCCGGTTCGAAGATGTGAGCGCCTTCCAGGAGGAGATCGAGAAACTCAGGCAGATGCCCTCGCCCGAAGAGCGTCGACTCCAGCAGTCCCTGTTGCCGGACGAGGACGAATGAAGGCGAGAACGATCATGATGGCACACATTTCCCCTCTCCCCCTTGAGGGGAGAGGGCCAGGGTGAGGGGGGAGGCAAGAATGGCCTCCTTTACCGCCCAGGATCACGAATACATGGCCCGCGCCCTGCGTCTGGCGGAGAAGGGGCTGTATACCACCGATCCCAATCCCCGGGTCGGTTGTGTCATCGTTCGCGATGGCGAGATCGTGGGCGAGGGCTGGCATGCGCGGGCCGGCGGGCCCCATGCCGAAGTCGTTGCCCTCGAGGCGGCCGGGGAACGGGCCCGGGGTGCGACGGTCTATGTGACCCTGGAGCCCTGTGCCCATCATGGCCGCACGCCGCCTTGTGCCGACGCACTGGTGGCCGCCGGGGTGGGCCGGGTGATCGCGGCCATGATCGATCCCAATCCCGACGTGGCGGGCGGCGGCCTGCAGCGCCTGAGGGAGGCCGGCATCGACACGGCCCACGGCCTGCTCGAAGCCCAGGCCCGGGCGCTCAATCCCGGTTTCGTCAAGCGCATGGAAAGCGGCCGGCCGTGGGTGCGCTGCAAGCTGGCCATGAGCCTCGACGGCCGCACCGCCATGGCTTCCGGCGAGAGCCAGTGGATCACCGGTGACGCGGCCCGGCGCGACGTGCATCGCCTGCGGGCCCGCAGTTCGGCCATCGTCACCGGCGTGGGCACCGTGCTGGCGGACGATCCGGCGCTCACCGCGCGGCTCGCCGACGTGTCACTGGCGCGCCAGCCCGTGCGGGTGGTGGTGGACACCCATCTCAGCCTGCCACCCGGGGCGAAGCTGCTGCGCCAGCCGGGCCGTACCCTGGTCATGACCTGCAGCGACGACAAGGATGCCGCCGCGGCCCTGGAAGCCAGCGGCGCGGAGGTCGTCCGTCTGCCTGTGTGCAGCGACGTGGTGGACATGGGTGCGGTGCTCGACATTCTGGGCGAGATGGAAGTCAACGAGGTGCTGCTGGAGACGGGCGCCACCCTGAGTGGCGCCGTCCTCCAGGCGGGCCTGATCGACGAACTGATCGTCTACGTGGCGCCTGTCCTCATGGGCCATGAGGCCCGACCCCTGTTCCGCCTGCCGGGCCTCGACCGCATGGACGATCGAATCACGCTGGAACTGCGGGATCAGCGCATGGTGGGGCGGGACATGCGGTTGCAGTATCGTATTGCCCCCTGTTCCCGGCCCTCGCCCCCTCACCCCAACCCCTCTCCCCCGGAGGGGGAGAGGGGTTGGGGTGAGGGGACAGCAGTCAAGAGGAAAGCCTGCTGCTGAGCGCGCGGCCTTGGGTGCCTGCGTCGCAATGCTGCTGATGTCGTGCGTTGCATGCCCCCCTCACCCCGGCCCTCTCCCCCGGAGGGGGAGAGGGGGGGTAGATGTGCCAGCATCGGCAGGTTTGCACGATAAAGAGCCCCTCTCCCCTTTGGGGAGAGGGGTCGGGGTGAGGGGACAGCAGTCAAGAGGAAAGCCTGCTGTTGAGCGCGCGGCCTCGGGTGCCTGCGTCGCAATGCTGCTGATGTCGTGCGTTGCACGCCCCCCCTCACCCCGGCCCTCTCCCCCGGAGGGGGAGAGGGGGTAAAGGTGCGGCCCTGGCTCTCTCCCGGTGGGGGAAAGGGGGTAAAGGTGCGAGCACCCACCGTCTCACGACGGATTGAACCCAAAGCCCCTCTCCCCTCCGGGGAGAGGGGTTGGGGTGAGGGGCAGGGTGAGAGGTTAGAATACCCATCGTTCTGCCACGGAGGCATTGAGCGATGACCCGGAAGGTCAGTCAAGAGAAAAGCCCGCTTCTGCGCAAGCGGGCCCGCGAGCTGCGGCGTAACCCAACCGATGCCGAGCGGTTGCTGTGGCGGCATTTGCGTGATCGGCGCCTGGAGGGATTCAAGTTTCGCCGGCAGGTGGTCATCGGACGTTACATCGCCGACTTTGTCTGTCTGGAGGCGAAACTGATCGTCGAGGCCGATGGCGGTCAGCATCAGGCGCAATCGCAGGCGGATGCACGGCGAACGGCTGAACTGGAGAGTCAGGGGTTCCGGGTGCTGCGGTTCTGGAATCATCAGATCCTGCAGGAGACGGAGGCCGTGCTGGAGGTGATTCGGTTGGCGCTGGTGGCCCCCTCACCCCGGCCCTCTCCCCCGGAGGGGGAGAGGGGGTAGACGTGCAAGCATCTGCAATCTCGCACAATATTGAACGCAGGGTCCCCTCTCCCCCTTGGGGAGAGGGACAGGGTGAGGGGGAAAACAGGAATCAAATCATGTTCACAGGCATCATCCAGTCCGTCGGCAAAGTCGCCGCGCTCGAACCCCGGGGCGGCGATCTGCGCCTGCGGATCCGGACCGGCAAGCTGGATCTGGCCGACGTGCAGCTTGGGGATTCCATTGCCGTCAACGGCGTGTGCCTGACGGCGGTCGAACTGCCCGGGGATGGGTTCTGGGCCGATGTTTCCGGCGAGACCCTGACGCGGACCACGCTGGGTGCCCTGCGCAGTGGCAGCCGGGTCAACCTGGAGAAGGCGCTCACGCCCACCACGCGGCTCGGCGGGCACCTGGTCAGCGGCCACGTGGACGGCATCGGCGAGGTGGTGAGCCGGGCGCCGGAGGCCCGTTCCGAGCGGTTCGTGATCCGCGCGCCGGACACCCTGGCGAAGTACATCGCCGAGAAGGGCTCTATCTGTGTGGACGGGATCAGTCTCACGGTCAACGCCGTGCGCGGGGCCGAGTTTGAGCTGAACATCGTGCCCCATACCCTGCAGGAGACCACCATGGCGGATTTTCGACCCGGCACGCAGGTCAACCTTGAAGTGGACATCATCGCCCGCTATCTCGAGAGACTGCTGCTGGGCGAGAAGGCTGCCGATCCCGACGCGGGCGGCATCAGCCTGGCGACTTTGCAGAAAGCCGGATTCAGCACCTAGCGAGAGCACATGGCACTCAACAGCATCAGAGAAATCATCGAGGACATCCGCCAGGGCAAGATGGTGATCCTCATGGACGACGAGGATCGCGAGAACGAGGGCGATCTGATCATCGCCGCCGAGCGGGTGCGCCCCGAGGACATCAATTTCATGGCCCGTTACGGCCGCGGCCTCATCTGCCTGACCCTGACCAAGGAGCGCTGTGAACGTCTGCACCTGCCCCTGATGGTGAGCGAGAACAACGAGGCCCACGCCACCAATTTCACCGTCTCCATCGAGGCGGCGGAAGGGGTGACCACGGGGATCTCCGCGGCCGACCGCGCGCGCACGGTGCAGGCGGCGGTGGCGCCCGACGCCAAGGCCTCGGATCTGGTTCAGCCGGGGCACGTCTTCCCGCTCATGGCCCAGCCCGGCGGGGTGCTGACCCGCGCCGGCCATACCGAGGCGGGCTGCGATCTGGCGCGCCTGGCCGGCCTCGAGCCGGCGGCGGTGATCGTCGAGATCCTCAACGAAGACGGGACCATGGCCCGGCGCCCCGATCTCGAGAAGTTCGCCGCCGAGCACGGTATCAGGATCGGCACCATCGCCGATCTCATCGAATACCGCATGCTCAACGAGAAGACCGTCGAGCGGGTGGCCAGCGCGAAGATGCCCACCGAGTTCGGCGACTTCAAGCTGCACGCCTACCGCAACGTGATCGACAGCCAGCTGCACCTGGCGCTGGTGAAAGGCGATCTGGACCCGGAGCGCCCGCCGCTGGTGCGGGTACACGTGGAGAACGTGCTCTGCGATCTGTTCGGCAGCCGCCGCGACGACTGTGGCTGGCCCCTGCGTGACGCCATGCGGCGCATCGCCGACGAGGGGCAGGGGGTGGTGATCATCCTGCGCCTGGCCGACGAGGCGGATGTTATCATCAACCGGATCCGGCAATACGCCGAACAGGATCAGGGCCACGATCTGCCCCGGCACGATCGCGGCAACGATTTGCGCACCTTCGGCATCGGTGCCCAGATCCTCAGCGATCTGGGGATCCGCCGCATGCGCGTGCTCAGTGCGCCGAAGAAAATGCACGGCCTGTCGGGTTTCGGCCTGGAAGTGGTCGAATACGTGCACGACTGAATCTCAGCAACAGGAATCCACCATGAACGACATCCGTACCATCGAGGGCGATCTGGTCCTCAAGGGCGCGAAGATCGGCATCGCCGTGGCCCGCTTCAACAGTTTCATCGTCGAGAGCCTGCTGGACGGGGCGCTCGACACCCTGCGCCGGCATGGCGCCGATGACGGTGATCTGGAGATCGTGCGCGTGCCGGGGGCCTTCGAACTGCCGCTGGCCATCCAGAAGATGGCCGCCAGCCGCAGGTACGACGGCATCCTGGCGCTGGGCGCAGTGATCCGCGGCGGCACGCCCCATTTCGACTACGTGGCCGGCGAATGCGTCAAGGGCATGGCCAGCGTGATGATGCGCGAATCGGTTCCGGTCGCCTTCGGCGTGCTCACCGTGGACACCATCGAGCAGGCCATCGAGCGGGCCGGCACCAAGGCCGGCAACAAGGGCGGCGAGGCGGCCCTGTCGGTCATCGAAATGGTCAACCTGCTGCGCGAGCTCGACTGAACCCGCTCATGGCCGGAGGCAAACCCAATCCGCGCTCCCGCGCCCGCCGCCTGGCCTTGCAGGGCCTGTACGAGTGGCAACTGAGCGGCAATCCGCCTGCCGAGATCGCCACCCGCGCGCTCATCGAAAAGCAGGGCACGCGCCTCGATGTGGCCTACTTCCAGGAGCTGATGCGCGAAGTGCCGAAGCACGTGCAGGAGCTGGACGCCCACATCGCGCCCCTTTTGAGCCGGCCCTTCGACGAGGTGGATCCGGTGGAGAAATCGGTGCTGCGCCTGGGTGCCTATGAGCTGGCTCACCACCCCGAGATCCCCTACCGGGTGGTGATCAACGAGGCGGTGGAGCTGGCCAAGACCTTCGGCGCCGAACAGGGCCACCGTTTCATCAACGGCATCATGGACCGGCTGGCGGCCAGCCTGCGCGAGGTGGAAGTGCGCGCCGGCCGCGGCTGAGGGCGGTGCGCCCGCGGCTCCATGCCTCTCGACGAATTCGCCATCATCGACCGCTTCTTCCGCCGTGCCAGCCGGCGTGACGACGTGTGCGTGGGCATCGGCGACGATGCTGCCGTTCTGAAAGTGCCACCGGCGACCGAACTGGTGGTGGCGCTGGACACCCTGGTCGCGGGTGTGCACTTTCCCGAGCAGACCGATCCCTTCGCCATCGGCTGGAAGGCCCTGGCGGTCAATCTCAGCGATCTGGCCGCCATGGGGGCCGAGCCGGCCTGGTTCACCCTGGCCCTGACCCTGCCCGAGGCGGATGCCGCCTGGCTGGCGGAATTCAGCCGCGGCCTGTTCGCCCTGGCCGAGGAGTGGAACCTGGCCCTGGTCGGCGGCGACACCACCCGCGGCCCCCTGACCGTTTCCATCCAGGTGGCCGGTCATGTCCCGCCGGGCGAGGCCCTGCTGCGCCGCGGCGCCCGGGTCGGCGACGCCCTGTACGTCACCGGCACCCTGGGCGATGCGGCCGCGGCCCTGCGGGATTGGCAGGCCGGCCGGGCCGAGGATCCCGCCCTGCGTGGCCGCCTCGACCGGCCGGCGCCTCGGCTTCGCACCGGGATGGGCCTGCGGCGCCTGGCCCGCTGCGCCATCGACATCTCCGACGGCCTGCTGGCCGATCTGGCCCGCCTGCTCGCCGAAAGCCCCGGCAACGGCGCGCGGCTCGAGCGGGAGGCGCTGCCCCTGTCTGCGGCGCTGCGTCGGCGTCTTGCGGCCGAGCCGGCCCTGTGGGCAGGTGTGCTCGACGGGGGCGACGACTACGAACTGCTGTTCTGCGCCTCGCCCGAACGGGAGGCCGAACTGTCGGCCCTGGCGGCGCGCACCGGCGAGGCCATCACCCGGATCGGCACCATCACGGCCGATTCCGGCATCGTGCTGGAAGACGCGGACGGCCGGCGGCAGGTCGTCACGCCCCACGGCTACGCCCATTTCGCCCCGCCCCAAGAGGAGAGTCCATGAGCCTGGCCAGTCTGTTCAAGCGCAACCGGGTCGATCCCCGCCTGCTGCGCGATCCCGGCCATTTCCTGAGCCTGGGCTTCGGTTCGGGTCTTGCGCCGCTGGCCCCCGGCACCGCCGGCACGGCGGCGGCCATTCCCCTGTGGTGGCTGCTCGCGCCACTGCCCCTGTGGGCCTACGGGCTGGTGGTGCTGGGGCTGTTCCTGATCGGCATCCCCCTGTGCCGGCGCACCACGGAGCGGCTCGGCAGCCACGATCACTCGGCCATCGTCTGGGACGAAGTGGTAGGCTATCTGATCACCATGACCGCGGTGCCCTTCAGCCTGAGCGCGGCGATCCTGGGCTTCTTCCTGTTTCGCCTGTTCGACGTCTGGAAGCCCTGGCCGGTGCGCGCCCTCGACCACCGGGTGCAGGGCGGGCTCGGCATCATGCTGGACGACGTGGGGGCCGGGATCTATGCTGCCCTGGCCCTGCAAGGCGTATTGATCCTGTTGCAATCCAAAGGAGTTCTGCCATGAGATACGGAATGATCGCCCTTTTGCTGGCCTTCAGCAGCGCCCTGGCCGCCAATGAGGTCCGGATTCTGAACGTGAACCTCGATCAGCGTGGTTACGAATGGTCCGCCTCGGTGACCCTGAAGCACGCCGACAGCGGCTGGGATCACTACGCCGACGCCTGGCGCTTCGTCACCCCGGACGGCACCGAATTCGCCCGCCGCACCCTCTGGCATCCCCACGTGGACGAACAGCCCTTTACCCGCAGCCTGTCGGGCATCGTGATCCCCAAGGGCGTAAAGGTCTTCTTCGTGGAAGCCCATGACAAGGTGCACGGCTGGAGCAAGGACCGGGTGCGCATCGATCTGGCGAAGCCGAAGGGACCGCGCTACCGGATCCGCACCCGGTAGGCGCAGCCATGCGCGGCCTGCTGCTCGCCGTTTCCCTGCTGCTGCCGGTTGCCGCGGCGGCGGACATCGTGGTCCGGGCGTTGATGCCGGAGATGGCGGTGGTGGAGGTGGAGGGCCAGCGGCGCGTGCTGCACGTGGGCCAGACTTCGCCGGAAGGCGTGACCCTGCTCGAAGCGGACAGCGAACGGGCCGTGATCGAGCGAAACGGCCGACGCGCCGTCTACCGGCTGGGCGAGACCACCGCGGTCACGGTAGTGCCGCGGACGAAGGCCGTCACCCGCATCCGCCCGCGCCAGGGCATGTACTACGTGGACGGGGCCATCGACGGCAAGCCGCTGGCGTTCATCGTCGACACCGGCGCCACCTGGGTCTCCCTGAACGCCAACCAGGCCCGCGAGCTGGGCCTCGACCCGGCCCGGGGCCTCCCGGCGAAGGTGGCCACCGCCAACGGTACGGTGCTCATCCGCCGCCTGCGCCTCGAGCGGGTGCGCGCCGGGGGCATCGAACTGCGCAACGTGGAGGCGGCCATCATGCCCGGCGATGCGCCGCCGGTGGCCCTGCTGGGCATGTCCTTCCTGAGCCGGGTGCACATGGTGCGCGAAGGGCAGGTGTTGCTGCTCGAACAGCGCTGGTAACACCGGTGTATGGCCATACCCTGGTGGACGCTCCTCCGCCAACAGGCGGTGAGCAGGCGCTTCTCATTCCCGTTCCTTGTCCCGCTCGATCAGGGCGTAGGCCGAGTGGTTGTGGATGGACTCGAAGTTTTCCGATTCCACCACGTAGGCGGCGATGCGCTCGTCGGCGTTGAGGCGGGCGGCCACGTCGCGGACCATGTCTTCCACGAACTTGGGGTTGTCGTAGGCCCGTTCGGTGACCATTTTTTCGTCCGGTCGCTTGAGCAGGCCGTAGAGTTCGCAGGAGGCTTCCTGTTCCACCAGTTCGATCAGCTCCTCGACCCAGACGAAATCCCGGATCCGGGCGGTGACGGTGACGTGTGAGCGCTGGTTGTGGGCGCCCCGGTCGGAGATCTTCTTGGAGCAGGGGCATAGGCTGGTGACCGGCACCTGGACCTTGATGGTCATCTCGTCCACCCCGTCGTGCACTTCACCGATGAAGGTCACGTCGTAGTCCATGAGGCTCTGCACGCCCGAGACCGGCGCGGTCTTGTTGATGAAGTAGGGGAAGGACATCTCGATGTGGCCGGAGGCCGCTTCCAGCTTCTGGGCCATCTCGTGCAGCATCTCGCGGAAGGACTCCACGGAGATTTCCCGCTCGTGGCGGTTGAGGATCTCCACGAAGCGGGACATGTGGGTGCCCTTGAAGTTGTGGGGCAGGTTCACGTACATGTTGAAGCTGGCGATGGTGTGCTGTTCGCCGGCGCTGCGATCCCGCACCCGCACCGGATGGCGGATGTCCTTGATGCCCACCTTGTTGATGGGGATCTGCCGGGTATCGGCGCTGCTCTGTACGTCTTCGATGGTGGCGCTCATCGCGTTCAGTCCTCGGTATAGGTGACACAGGCGCGGTCGGTCTCCCACAGCGTGATGGCGCGAACCGTCACCGTGTCGGTGTTCAGGGCCTTCGACAGCTCGCCGTACAGGAAGGCGGCGATGTTCTCCGCGGTCGGATTGATGCGGTCGAAGGGGGCGATCTCGTTCAGGTTGTAGTGATCCAGCCGGCCGATCACGTCCCGGGTGGCGGCCTTGATGACCTTGAAGTCCACGCCCATGCCGACGGCGTCGAGGGCGGTGGCCACCACTTCCACTTCCACTTTCCAGTTGTGACCGTGCAGGCGGCTGCAGGCCCCCTCGTAACCCCGCAGCAGATGGGCGGCGGCAAAATCCGTGAGGATTTTCAGCGTGTAGCGTGGGGGCATGACAATACCTGATTAAAACGCTTGGACTTTAAGCCAGCGTGACGTGTTTGGCAAGGGGTTCGTGGTGCAGGAAGGCCTGGACGGCGCGGATTATAGCATCCGGCGTCAGGCCGGCCTCGGCCAGCAGCTCCTCGCGGCTGCCCTGTTCCTGGAAACGATCCGGCAGGCCCAGGTTCAGCACCGGCACCAGCGCCTGTTCCCTGGCCAGGAATTCGTTGACCGCGCTGCCGGCGCCGCCCATGACCACGTTGTCTTCCACGGTCACCAGCAGATCATGGCTGGCGGCCAGCTCCCGCAGCAGGGTCTCGTCCAGCGGCTTGACGAAGCGCATGTTGACCACCGTGGCGTCCAGCGTCTCGCCGGCTTCCATGGCGGCGTCCAGCACCGTGCCGAAGGCGAGCAGGGCCACGCGCTGTCCCTCACGGCTCAGTTCGGCGCGCCCCACCGGCAGGGGATCGAGATCGGCCGGCACCGGCACTCCCGGTCCGGTGCCGCGGGGATAGCGCACGGCGGCCGGTCCGGCATGGGCGAAGCCGGTGCTGAGCAGCCGGCGGCATTCGGCCTCGTTGGCGGGGGCCATGATCAGCAGGTTGGGGATGGCCCGCAGATAGCTCAGATCGAAGCTGCCGGCATGGGTGGGGCCGTCGGGGCCCACCACCCCGGCGCGATCGATGGCGAACAGCACCGGCAGGTTCTGCAGGGCCACGTCGTGGATGAGCTGGTCGTAGGCCCGCTGCAGGAAGGTGGAGTAGATGGCCACCACCGGCTTGAGGCCGTCGCAGGCCATGCCCGCGGCCAGGGTCACGGCATGCTGTTCGGCGATGCCCACGTCGAAGTAGCGATCCGGGTATTCCTCGGAGAAGCGCACCAGTCCCGAGCCTTCGCGCATGGCCGGCGTGATGGCCACCAGTTGGGGATCGGCGGCGGCCATGTCGCACAGCCAGTCGCCGAACACCCGGGTATAGGTGGGGCCGCCGGCCGGCTTCGGCTCCATCTTGCCCGATTCGGGATGGAAGCGGCCCACGCCGTGATAGCTGCAG
>Ga0256841_1001227_pt1 | contig 22990 bp, 15 predicted proteins | sample 356308metaG_FD_185971 | JGI IMG/M metagenome (GOLD analysis project Ga0256841, IMG submission 185971) | Hydrothermal vent microbial communities from Mid Atlantic Ridge, Atlantic Ocean - 356-308 | ecosystem: Environmental > Aquatic > Marine > Hydrothermal vents | place: Atlantic Ocean: Mid...
GCCAGCTCTCTGGTGGGGACGATGACCAGGGCACGCGTTTTGTTTTGGTAAGTTTGTTCTGCCAGGGCTTGTAAAACGGGCAGCATGAAGGCCGCCGTTTTGCCCGTGCCGGTTTGGGCACAGGCTATGAGATCTCTTTTTTGGAGGATGATGGGAATGGCTTTTTCCTGTACGGGGGTAGCCTCTTTAAATCCCATGTAAGATATGGCTTCTAGAATTTGTTCGTGTAAACCCAGTTCGTGAAATGTCATGTAAAGCGTTTTGAGGTTGAGACCTCGTTTGGAGTACTTTTGTCTTTTGGGGTAGATTGCGCTGGCATCAGAGCGAGTCTTTTGCGCTTACAAAGAAAATGGTTCGGGCGATTGAGAACCACCCGAACCCCTTCTTCCTACTTACCAAGGCAAAGGATTTTATTGTTCCCGACCCTACTGCTTGTTTGGTTTTGCCTGCCGGAAAAGGTGGCCTGCAAGTCCATCGCTTCTGCCGTTTGCCCGTTTGCGAGCTTTGTACAGAATGAGTTTGTAGGATATGGGTTGAAAGCGTGAGGAAGGGGGGGGCTTCCATTGGTCCATTATTCCGGTTTACTTGCCAAAGAATCCTTTGAGAATGTTCATGCCCATGCCGCCGATGTCGTCAATGATGCTTCCATCGCCATCGCTGTCGAGGAAGTTCATGGCCACGTTGAGCATGGGATTTTGCGATTTGTGCTGAGAGACAGAGCCTGAGAGCAGAGACATCAAGCCACTCACGTCCAGGCCTTGCTGGCGTTTTTGGCGCCCGAGAGCGCCCATGATGACGGGAGCCAGCATGCCCATGAGGCTATTGGTTTGATCACCACCCAGGCCGCTGAGTTGGCTGATCATAGACACGGCGGAGCTTTGCTTTTCGCCCAGCAGGTGCTTGAGGATGCCCATGCCGTCCAGGGCTTTGCTTTGAGCCGGCTCGGGTTGTGTTTGACCACCGAGGAAGCCCATGAGGTTGTCCAGAATGCTGCCGTCGTGGTCGCGATCCAGAGCACTGGCCAGGGCTTCTGCCCCTTCGGGCTTGGAAGCATTGCGGGCCAGGGCTGCTGTCAGCGTAGATACAATGGCCGTAGTCGCCTTGGCAGTCTTTTCTTTTTCCACGCCGCCGAGCTGTTGGCTAAATTGCTCAATCAGGTCTTCGGACAATTGGCCTTGTAAAAGGCTATTGAAGTCAATAGACATGGTGTTTATTTTTGTTGATGCCGGTTCGTGAAATATTTTCTCATTGTTTATCCCGAAGTTAAACCGGCAGAATCTGTTTCGGGAATTTCCGCTTTGTGAACGCGCCCAAAGATAGGAAAAATATCTGGTTTTTAGGCTTTTTTCCAAACGGAGGTGTTGGTATTTTTAAAAAGCCGTACCTTTACCGGCATGGAATTTAGCCATATTGTCCAGATGTCTTCAACCTTTTCGCCTTTGCTGGAGCGCATGGAGCAACAGGCTCTTGCTGCCTTTAATCGCTATGCCGATGCTCGTAGGGTGTATAACCACTTTGCCCTGTGCAAACGCACGGTAGAGCGCGTTTGGGAGTTGGGCAAGGGCGAGGGATTGAGTGAAGAGGATTTGGCTGCTTGCGTTTTGGCTGCCTGGTGGTTGCAAATGCCTATGGACTCGGAGGGCCTGAATTTGGCGAAAGCCCCACCCAGCCCCCTTCAAATGGCACGAGTCAAGGAAGAGCTAAAAGAGCTGGGGTGCTCCGACAGCTTGCAGGAAGACGTATTGAATTTGTTGCGGGGGTTTGCCTCCGTTTTGCTGGTCAATCGCCCGCCTTCCGACAAAAAGCTACAAGTGCTGCGGGATGCTTATCTCGTAGCTCGTTTCGGGCCCGAGTTGGAAGACGAATGGCCTTATTTGATGCTTGAAAAGCAACTGCTTACCGGAGAGGAGCCGGATGTAGCATCGGAAAAAGCACAGTGGTTGCGCACGCTTTCGGGCTTGCATTATTTTACGGCTTACGCCAAATTGCATTACGAGCCGGTGCGAGCTCGCCATCTGCTGTGGCTGCAACGCGAAGTAAGCCGTGCCGCCCGGCGCAAAGTTGAACCGCCTGAACACCAACGCAAATTCCAAAAAATAGAGCGCAAAACGCCCTCATCCGGCATTCAAACCTTCTTTCGGGCCAACTACCGCAACCACATTAACCTCAGTTCCATAGCTGACAACAAGGCCCATATCATGATCAGTGTGAATGCCATCCTCATCAGTGTGCTCATCTCGGTCATCTCTTACAAAAACATTACCGAAAGCCAACCGGAAATCCTCATGCCGGTAGTCATCTTCTTGATTACGGGCCTGACCTCTCTCATCTTTGCCGTACTTTCAGCCCGCCCTAAAGTCTCTGCCTTTCGGCAAATGCCGGAAAAAGAGGAATACCGCAAAAATCTGGTCTTTTTCGGAAAATTTGTCTCCCGACCGATAGAGGATTACGAAGAAGCTGTAGATGAAATGTTTCAAAGCGGGGAATTGCTCTATACGAATCTGGTTAGAGACCTCTACAACCTGGGCCTGGTGCTCGACAAGAAATATCGCTACTTGAACATTTCTTACAACATTTTCATGCTCGGTTTTGTAGCTACCGTATTGACTTTTTTACTGGCTGTTTTTCTCTGACCATAAGGTGTTTTAAGCGGAATTGTTGAGCAACATTTTTTGCAAAAAGCTGTTTTTCCTTAGAGGTGTTTGTCTAGCGATTGAGAGAAGCTTGAACTACAAGCCTGTGAATAGCCTTTTTTGTAGCCTCAAAGTATGGAGTCCATGCCTGCCTGTTCGTCCCGTTTTCTCATAGGACTTGGAGCATTATTGCTCCTTTTCATGGGGTCTTGTCAATATACGCAAAAAATACGAGACGGGGCTACTGCCATGGAAAGGAAGCAGTACAGTTTGGCCTATGAACTGTTAAAAAAGGAATACGAGAAGGAGAAGAGCCGTGTAGAACAAGGGAAGTTGGCTTATCAATTGGGAGAGGCTTTGACCCGGATGCAGCGAGAGCGGGAAGCTGCCACATGGTTCAAAAGGGCCTATGATTACCAATATGGCGTGGAGGCACTCAAAGCTTATGCCTATGCGCTCAAGCAAAGCGAGCAATACGAAGAGGCCATTCAGGCTTTTAAAGAACTGGGTATTGAAGTGGGTAGTCCGTATGAATATCGGGCCGAAATCAAAGCCTGTGAACAGGCCCTTCAGTGGTTGAAAAAAGAAAATTTTCCTTTTGAGATAGAGCCCCTTCCCTGCAACAGCCCGGCAGCAGATTACGGGACAAGCCTTTTTAAGCCTTCCGGATATATCTTGTTTACTTCGGATAGGCCCCGGGCTGAAGGAGCCGTTTATTTGTGGACGGGCCGCTCTTTCTCGGATCTTTATCTGGCCAAGGCCGGTGAAGTCGATGCCTCTCCTTTGCCGGAACCTGTGAATACGGCCGATAACGAAGGAGCGGCTTTCTTCCATGAACCAACCGCAACGCTTTACTTTACCCGTTGTTCTGCCGAGGGAAAATTTGAAGATCGCTATTGCAAAATTTGGTTAACGCATTATCGGGATGGTCGCTGGTCTGTTCCTGAATTGCTGCCTTTTCAGAAGGAGCATATCAACTACGGCCAACCGGCCATGACCGAAGATGGCAGTCGGCTTTACTTTTCTTCCAATGACCCGGAAGGTTGGGGGGGCTACGACATTTATTACGTAGAAGCTCTTGCCGGAGGAGGATGGTCGGAGCCTCACTTGTTGAGTAGAGCTATCAATACGCCGAATGGCGACGAGCAATTTCCCCGGCCCGAAGCAGATACCCTTTACTTCGCTTCCGATGGCCATGCCGGTATGGGAGGTTTAGACATTTTCCGCTCTTATCAATTAGAGGCCAATCGCTGGACTCCGGCTCGAAACATGAAACCTCCGATTAACTCCGGCGCCGATGATTTCGGGCTTTGTGTACAGCGCGATGAGCATGGGAGATTAGCCGGCTATTTTACTTCCAACAGGCCCCATGAACAGCCGGGAAGTGGAGCAGATGACCTTTGGAGCTTTCGGCCCTCGGAAACTTTCCCTGAGCTGGCTGAAGAAAATAAAGACTCTACCCGGGGGCGTTGGATACTCGAATTGTATGTGCTGGAAAACGTATATGCCGTAGCTGATGATCCGTCTTCGGAAATCCTCGCACGTAGGCCTTTGCCCCGGGCTCAGGTCGTTTTGAAAGAGGAGACAGCTGGTAAGGTTTTGCTTACCGATAAAAACGGCTTGATTCAATGGCCCCTTGAAGAAGAAAAAGATTATCACTTTGTCGTCTCGAAAGAGGGCTACCTCAACGCGGAAGCGGTTTTCTCCTCCAAGGGCATGGCGCCTCCCACTTCGGGTGATGAGTATGTCAGCTTGGAAGTGGTTTTGCAAAAAGTTTATATCGATAGAGAAATTGTTTTGAAAGATATTTACTACGACTTTGATCGGTGGGAGATACGCGAAGATGCCAAACCAACCCTCAATCGTTTGGCCAAAGCACTGCAGTTAAATCCGAACATTCGCATTCGGCTCAATTCGCATACGGATTGCCGGGGATCCAGTCGTTACAACCAGGAATTGTCGGAGAAAAGGGCTCAAGCCGCCGTGGATTATCTCATTTCTCTGGGCATAAGCCCCGACCGCCTGGAGGCTAAGGGATTTGGCGAAAGCCAGCCTCGGGCAGACTGCAGTTGCGCGCGCTGCACAGAGGAAGAACATCAACTCAACCGACGCACTTCCTTTTCTATTATAGAAATGTAAACAATTTTATTGAAAAAAACCGAGTCTCCAGGGCTTCCACCAACGAGGTGCTAAGTTGATGCTTTGTTTTGTTTTGAGATGCCTTCCAAAAAAGAGGAAGCCCGCCCTCCAAATGTCGATACTTAACTTTACTTCGGGCTGGTGACGTATTTCTTCCCAGGCGCGACTCATGCCCTTAGACCAGTGGATGTCGTCAAAAACAAACACGGCATTTTCGCTTCGATGAGGCAAGACTGTCCGAAACAACTCCAAGGTCGCTTCGTGACGGTGGTCTCCGTCGAAATAGACCAGATCCACTTGGCCCAATTCTTTTAGCACCTCGGGTAGCTTTTGCCGAAAGGCACCGCACAGGACTCTTGCATCGGGCGTGTTGAATTGTTTGAGGTGTTCTTCTGCCTTTCGGCAAAGGTAGGGGTGGCCTTCGATGCCGCGAAAGCGGGCCTGTAAAGCTCCACCGCTGAGATAGAGCGCCGACAGCCCGAGTGAGCTGCCCAGCTCGAGTAGCGTTTGGGGGCGGTATAGCAAACTGGTTTTGAAGAGCATGCGGCCTAAAGCCGGAGAACAAGCCGAATGGCGAACGATGTCGGCCAGGGTATGCCCTCTTTTTTTGCTGCCTGCACCCCAGTCGGAAGGAGGAACGACCTCTTTAGCCTGCAGCAGCGTTTTGCGCAGCTTTTCAATCTCTTCGAAGCGGTAATAGTGGCGGCGATCTTCCAAGATGCGAACGGCAAACTGGTAGGCCGTGGGTCCATGCAGATCATAGACGACCTTGGCAGAGCGATAAAAACGAAGGAAAGCCGCGATGCGATGCAGCATAAAATTTTTTTGCAAGGATACGTACTTTTGTGAAAAATGTGGCATGCTCATCGCCCGGAGCCCGGCTACAGCAGGTGTCGGCAACCAACCTCTATACCCGTTTTTCAGTCATTTTATCTACAGGCTGTAAATCTTTTCATCTCAATTGATGGGGTGTAATAGGAACGGTTGAAATGGCGTTTGAAAACGGACTGTGGCCTTGGTGGCCTCCCTGAGGGATAAAACGTTTAGTATGCGAAAAATTTTCTTTGTCATTCTTTTTGCGGGTTTTGCAGCTCAAGCTGCAGCTCAGGCTTATTTTACAGCAGCCGGCTTGCGCCTGGGTACGGAATGGGGGCTTAGTGTGCAGCACCGTTTTGCCAAAAAATGGACGGGGGAGGCCATCTTGCAGTCGGGCTTTTTGAGGCCCGATGTCTTGTTTACGGTTTTAGCAGAACGCCATTTTGCTTTGGCCACGAGGAATTTCAACGTCTATGGAGGGGGAGGCCTGCATTGGGCCTGGTTGAGTGAGGCAGGCGAACTGCATCGCAGTGGTGGAGGACTGAGTTTGGTTGGAGGATTGGAGCTTTCTTTGGGGCGCCTGAACCTTTCTTATGATCTCAAACCGGCTTTGACCTTTTCCAGGCATCGCCCCCTGCTCTTGCACACGGGTTTGTCGCTGCGCTATATTTTGGTAAAGGGGAGCGTCTTTAGGAAGCAGCAACGCAAGAAGAAAAGGGCTAAGCGCAAGTGGCCCTGGGAAACCTAAAGGGTATAAAAAGAGAAAGCCGATGCACTTTTTTGTCAAAGAAATGTGTTGGCTGGTAAACTTATGACAAAATGGTTTGGCATGCTTTTGCCTCTCTGCAGGCAGGTTCAAACTTCCTCTCTTTTTTTTGCCCGTTCACGAGTCGTAAATATCCCAAACCATTTTGGTTTGGGCATATACTCATGGCGAAGTGTTTTGGGAGGCGTCAGCCTCTCAAATTCCCTAACTTTTGCCCGTTTGCGGGTCGTAAATATCCCAAACCATTTTGGTTTGGGCATAAATTTTAACGGAATTCATCGGATATGGAAAAGCGCAAGTACAAATTGGGCCTGACACTCTCCGGAGGAGGTGCTCGTGGCATTGCCCACATGGGTTTTATCAAAGCCCTGGAAGAAGGCGATATAAAAATCGAGATGATCTCCGGCAGCAGTGCCGGAGCAGTTGTGGGAGCGCTTTGGGCCGGGGGCTTATCCGTTGAAGAAATGTTTGAATTGGTGCGTTCAACTAAGATTTTTCAACTTTTGAGGCCGTCTTTTACCCGCAACGGTTTGCTTGAGCTGACTCATTTGCGGAAGGTGCTGAAAGAGAAACTGCCCTATGAGCGCTTGGAAGATCTGCCACGTCCGTTGTTGGTAACGGCAGTTTCTCTGGAGGTGGGGCGCCCGGAGTACTTCACGGAGGGCATATTGAGCGAAGTTGTGGCGGCCTCTTGTGCTGTGCCCATGCTGTTTAAGCCGGTAGAACTACAGGGACGCTTATACGCAGATGGTGGCTTGATGAAAAACCTGCCGGTTATTCCGCTTAAAGCCTATTGCGAGGAGGTCATCGCTTTTGATGTGCTGCCTCGAGGGCTGGCTACGCCCAAGAGTTTGCGTTCCAGTTGGAAGTTGTTGTTGCGGGTCGTGCAGCTGGGCATAGCGGCCTCTACCCATGCGGATGTGCAGGCGGCCGATTATTACATTCCGTGTCGCGAGCTGGGGAGTGTTTCGCCTTTGCGCCTGGATCGGGCGGAGAAGATCTTTCAGGCAGGTTATGAAGCCGGCTGCAGGGCTTTGAAAGAGCTTCCGGTTTCCAGTCAATAGAGGAGGCAGCCTTTTGTGCTTCCCTGTGTTGTGTCTGAAGCCATTTGCCTCCCGTTTCTCCGGGTTTGTCGGGCTTTGCTTATCTTTGCTTGGCCAAGCCTGACAGAGTCCAAATGGATAGAGCAATTGGCGTGCTTGTGCATGTTTTTGGGCTTGAAAAGGACAGGTATGTGGATGGCTAAATGGTCTGGTCTTACTGACTTTTTGACGGGTTGTGTAGCTTTGAGCCTTTGATACTCCGATGCATGGAGATGTCTCCGCACCCATTATATCAATTAGTTTGGGCAAGGCCTATTTCCCAAGGATAGGTATTGATTTTTTAACAAATTCGAGTTCATGAGACGCACCATCATTGCCGGCATCGGGCATTACGTCCCGGAGCATGTAGAAACCAACGACGACCTGTCGCAGGTCATGGAAACTTCCGATGCCTGGATACGGGAACGCACGGGCATTCAAACCAGGCGCTTTGCCGACAAGCACAAAGAGACCCCCGCCAGCATGGGGGCTAAAGCGGCAGAGTTGGCCATTGAACGGGCCGGCATTGCCAAAGAGGAGGTGGATTTTATCATTTTCGCTACCCTCAGCCCCGATTACTACTTTCCGGGCAGTGGGGTTTTGCTTCAAAGAGAGTTGGGCCTTTCGGAAACGGAAATAGGCGCTTTGGATATACGCACGCAGTGTACGGGTTTTATCTATGGCTTGACAGTAGCCGATCAGTTTATCCGTTCGGGCATGTATAAAAACGTTCTTTTGGTCGGAGCGGAGAAGCACTCTATGGGATTGGATTTTACCACGCGGGGTCGCAATGTCAGCGTGATTTTCGGAGATGGTGCGGGAGCTGCTTTGCTGCAAGCTACCGAAGATGAGCAGCGGGGCATCTTGGCTTCCTGCCTGCATTCGGACGGGCGTTATGCCGAGATTCTTTCGATGATTAATCCGGGTTCACACGGGGGGTATCACCACGAGAAGTTGGGCTTGGAAGCCGATTTTGGCTATGAAAGCGGGCGCTATATGCCCATTTTTGTTACGGAAAAGATGTTGAACGATGCTCAGCTCTTTCCCTATATGGATGGCCCTGCAGTTTTTAAGTTTGCCGTGCAGAAGTTTCCTGCAGCCATTGTTGAAGTCTTGGAGAAAGCGGGTTTAGAGCCTTCCGATTTGGATTTGCTGGTGCCCCATCAGGCCAATTTGCGCATCAGCCAGTTTGTACAAAAAAAGCTCCGTTTGCGCGATGACCAGGTTTACAACAACATCCAACGCTACGGCAACACCACTGCGGCCAGCATTCCCATTGCGCTTAGTGAAGCCTGGGAAGAGGGGCGTGTTAAGGAAGGCGATGTGGTTTGCCTGGCGGCCTTCGGCAGCGGCTTTACCTGGGGAGCGAATCTGTTGAGGTGGTGAGTGAAAAAAAAGTGCCCGTCAAAACCAAAAGGCCTTGGCGGGCAAGCTTTTGTTAGAGCTGTTGAAACTCGTAAGTACAGACGTTGAGAAAGGGCTCTGTGCCGAAGGTGAGCTCCAAAGTAAATGTGCCTTTGTCGTCTATGGTGCCTTCACCTCGCATTTTGACGGTGGGGTCCGGTTCGAACTCTTGCTCGGGGATTTCCACTTTGTACTGTTCTGTAACGGTGCCCGTCCAGGTCCAGTTGAGGATTTGGAAGATGAGCTTTTGCTCATTAGCCGAAGAGGGCGTTACGCTGAGGTTGTCGCTGGGCAGGCTTAAATCTGTAATGCAACTGCCGGAGGAGGAGTAAGTTCCGATAAATTTGTTTCGCCAGGGGATGCAGGTGCCGTCGTCTTTTTTGGCATCGGGATTGTAGTTGTCGGACATGGGGTTGGTGCAACCCTCTTTTTTGCAACCCGTGTTGCTGATGCTCAGGCTGAGCAGGAAAGTCAAACCCAAAAGAGGGAACCACTTAGCTGAGAGAATTTTCATGTGAAAAAGCGTTTGTGTTTTGGGAAATAGTGCAATGAGTTTTGTGTGAAGGGATAACGTCGGAGTTTAACTTTTTGGTGCTTATAGGGCGGTTTTTTTGCTGCCTTTCGGCAAATGATATTCGGAATGAACAGGGCTTGATGTGCTGGCATCCCAATCTTTTTGCATTTTGGTTGTGGGTCGGTTGAGAATATTTGGCCCTTTTGGGTTTAAAATTTTTCGGGATCGGCTTCTTCCCAATCTCTTCGCCAGGAGGGAGGAACGTCTTGTTGGTGGATTAGACAGCCTTTCGGCAAATAGGGAAAGATTTCGTCGTAGCGCATGATGCGGTTGCGGCTGATGCGGCGGTAGATGTGGCTGCGGTTGATTTGGTCGGCTTGGTGCAAACCTGCTGCGGCCAGCAATTCGACAAAAGCTTCTATGGTTTCGCGATGAAAATTGGCTACGCGCGGAGCCTTATCCGCTACGACCAGTCCGGCGACGAGCTCGGGGTCTTGGGTTGCTACGCCGGTGGGGCAGGTGTTGTTGTTGCACTCCAGGGCATGGATGCAGCCCAAAGCCAGCATCATGCCGCGGGCGCTGTTGCAAGCATCGGCACCGATGGCGAGAGCGCGGAAAAGGTGAAAGGCCGTGAATATTTTGCCCGAGGCGAAGAGCTTGATGTGTTCCTTGAGCTCAAAGCCGCAGAGGGCATCATAGGCAAAGGCCAAGCCTTCCCGAAAGGGCATTCCCACCGAGTTGGAGAATTCCAAAGGTGCAGCTCCCGTGCCACCTTCTCCTCCGTCTATGGTGATGAAATCGGGATAAAGGCCGGTTTTTTGCATGGCTTTGCAGATGGCCAGGAACTCGCTCTTGCGACCAATACAGAGTTTAAAGCCTACGGGCTTTCCGTTGGACAACTCCCGGAGTTGTTGGAGGAATTCGAGTAAACCGATGGGGGTGTGAAAAGCGGTGTGGTAAGGTGGTGAGGCCACAGTGGTGTGTGGCTCTACCTTTCGTATAGCCGCAATTTCCGGGCTGTTTTTGACAGCCGGCAAGATGCCTCCATGGCCGGGTTTAGCACCTTGGGAGAGTTTCAGTTCAATCATTTTTACGGCTTCGTGGGCGGCTTCTTCCCGGAAGAGTTCCGGAGAAAAGCGCCCGTCCTGATCGCGGCAGCCGAAGTAAGCCGTGCCGATTTGAAAGATGAGATCGCCACCGGATTTGTGGTAGGGGCTGATGCCGCCTTCACCGGTATTGTGCGCAAATTGGCCGGCCTGGGCACCGAGATTGAGTGCCTTAACTGCGTTTTTGCTCAAAGAGCCGAAGCTCATGGCCGAGATGTTGAGCAGGGAAGCACTGTACGGAATCAAGCATTGAGGCCCTCCAACTTTAACTCTCGGATGTTGATCGAGTTTGTGGGCATCCAGGGCGGCAATGGAGTGGTTCATCCATTCGTAGCCCTCCTCATAGACGTCGAACTGCGTGCCAAAAGGCTGGGTGTCCAGCTCGGTTTTTGATCGCTGATAGATGACCTCCCGAAACATGCGACTGACGGGCTTGCCGTTGGTGTCGGATTCTATGAAATACTGGTAAATCTTAGGGCGCAGTTCTTCCATAATAAAACGCCCGCGCCCCAGCAAGGGGTAGTTCCTTCGTATGGTGTTGCGCTTTTGAAAAAAATCGTAGTACCCCATCAGCAACAGGGGCACCAAAAGCAGCAAGGCCCACCAGAAGGGAGGCCAGATGAAAGAGGCTATAAAAGCGACAAAGAGGAGGCTGATGATGGAAAAAGAGACGAATTCGTTGCGCATAACAGTTGGGGTTGCTTTGCGCAAAGAAACGCAGAATTTTTCTTGTAAGCACGGCATTGCTGCAAGAGAGAAACGAGGAACCGGCAAATGGGAGAGGCTTAGTGAAGTGAAACTTCCTATACCATGCTTCTATTCCTATACCATGCTTCTACAAGTATTCCTATTTCCCAAACCATTTTTGTTTTGGTTCGGGGATTTTTTAATTTGGCGCTCCAGATAGCTGTGAAATGAGTCAGGAGTACTCGTTGTAATTCCGGTTTTTCTACCCATCGCGAAGTGATTTGGGAATGGCCTACTTGCCGTTGCGGCCTCCGCCTGCGTTTTGCATCTTGGCGGAAGCCACAGCAGCAGTGTGTTTGTTTTCCCAAACCACTTCGCTTTGGGTACCTTAGAATCTGAGGGAGATTCCCCCCAGTATGTTCAGGCCTACGGTGGGGTATCGGTACCAGCGTTGTCGTTTGTTGTTGGCCAGGTTGTTGATATCGAGAAAGAGGCCGAAGTTTTCTGCGATGAAGTACTCGGCTCCTACGCTGATGTCGAACAAAGCATTGAGCAAGAGTTCTTTGCCTTCCTCGTCTTTGGTGAAGACGCCGTTTTGCATGAAGAGGCCGGCATAGACGAAGGCCTGGTCTTTGATGGCTTCGTAGCTGACTTTTCCTTTGAGTTCGAAGGAGGGCAGATGCCAGGGGCGAGCTTCTTGACTTAAGCTGAAGATGTTTTGGGAGGCCGTGAGGCTGAGTTTCAGCTCGGATATGGGGTGGGCCAGGATGCTGCCCTGGATGCGTATCACAGTTGCCGTGTCGTACAAGAGGTCGAAGCGCTTGCGCAGGGGGTTGAGCAGTTCATCTACGGGTAGGAAGAGCGCCAGGTTTTCAATTTTTTTATAGCCGACACGACCCGAGTAGGTGAGGATGCCCACATCGCCTCTCAGTCCGCCGTAGTATTCGGTGATTTTGCTGTTGCGAATATCCAGGCGGTTGTTGATGTAGGGGTTGTAGGTGCTGAGGTAGAGGAAGTTGTTTTTTTGCAATCCTCCGCCGGCACCGGCAAACACGGCCAGGTTGTTGCCCAGCACTTCGTATTCTACTTCGGCATCGGGGAAGAAAAAGAAGTTGTCGTCGCTGGAGGCGATGTTGACGCCTGCTTTGATGCGGAAGACATCGCCGTGGAAGGTGAAGGCCGGTTGCAGGAAGAAGTTGTGTAGGCGGTGTTGAGTGGTGTCTTCAAAGCCTGTAAAATCCGTGATGAGTTTCAGGTCAAACGAGTGGGTGTTGTTTATCCATTTGGTGCCGCCTATGCCGAGCAGGAAGCCCGTTTCTTTGGCGCTGTAGTCGTCGTGCAAGCTGTAGAGATCGGCCGAGACTTTGTAGTCTATGGCTCCTGCCGTGGGTACGCTGTTGAACAGATCTGCTCCCAGGCGGATGAGGTTGTAGCGCTGACGCACTTCACTGGGCAAGATGCTGGTGTCTGCAAAATTTTCGTCGAAATGGTAGCCGTAGTAATAGGGCGTTCGCTGGTCGTAGGAGGCGCGTCCTGTTACGGCAAAGCCTTGTTCGTTGAAGTAGTAAGTGCCTTGTCCTCCCAGGCGGCTGTTGGAGAAGCGTTGGTTTTCTAATTTTTTGTTGTTGAGGGAGTGGTGGTTGAAGGAGAGGGTGGCGGCGTATTGGTTTTCTTTGGAGAAATGGTAGGAGGCATCGGCATAGAGGGAATTGGGCAGGCCTCCTCCGCCTTTGATGTGGCCTTTATAGACGGGGGATAGTTTTTCGCCACGGAAGCGCAGAGGGCGTATGCGCGGTGCGGGATAATCGACTTCCAGGGTTTTGAGAGGTAGTTGATAGCTGCCTACTTGTCGAGCTGTGTCGGGCGGTGGCAGCTCGGGAAGTACGGAGATGCGTTCGGCATCCATGAGTTTGGCTTCGAAGTGTTTGACGACGGTTACATCATCTGTAGGCAATTCATCCTGAGCCAGGATGGCATTTGCCGAAAGGCAAAGGAGCAGGAGCGAGGTGAGGATGTTTTTTGGTATGTGTATCATTGTTCTTTTTTCTGTAAGTGAGTTGGAATCTTATTTGCCGGAAGGCTCAATTCTCGTCTTCGAGGATGAAGTCTTCTCCGGTGTCAATGCGGCTGCCGGAAGCGGCGGCCTGGTTGAGTTTGTCGAGTTTGGTTTTAGCCTCGTCGATGATTTCCTGTTCGCCGTGATAACCTTCCAATATGGCCTCGAGCACGGCTCTGGCGCTGAGTAAATCGCCCATGTCGGCATAGGTGTCGGAGAGTACGATGAGGGTACGGGCTATCCAGTCGTCGTAGCCCGACATTTCCTGGATGGCCTTGTTGCAGTAGGCTTCGGCCTCGCTGAGTTTGCGCTGTTCGTAGAGCATTTTGGCAATGAGGTAACGGGCTTCGGCAGCTTCGTCTTCATTGCTGAATTTGATGACGTCTTCAAAGGCCGTTCGGGCAGCTTCATAGTCTTTGTTGTCGTAGGCGATTTTGCCGACGTAGAAATTGGCAATGGCTTTTTGTTCCGGTGTCGCTTGGGGGTTGTTGGCCACTTTGCCGGCCATTTCGTAAACGGCTTGGATGTTGTGGATGCGGTAGGCACTTTGCAAGGCGCCGAGTTGGGCCTTAAAGCGGTCTTCTTCGTTGGAAGCCACTTTTTCCCAAGCTGTGAAATATTCGAACGATTTATTAAAGTCTTGTTTGTAGTTGTAGGTAGTGAGAGCGGCCAGTTTAAGAGCCTGGGCATAGTAGGGGCTTTGGCCTCGCTGGATGACCCATTCTAAGTCGGCCAATGCGGCATCGTATTGTTTGAGTTCGAAGTAGCTGATGCCGCGGTGGTAGTGAGCCTGGAGGCGGTTTTGGCCGTTGGGGAATTTCCGAAGATAAGCTGTGAAGCCGTCGATGGCTTTGGAGTAGTTGCCTTCCACGTATTGAGATTCGGCGGCTTTAAAGTTCAGAGAATCCTGGGCGTAATTGTCTATTTCGTATCCCGGGATGGTTTTGAGGAAGCGGAAGTAGCCGTCGGGGTCGCCCAATTTTTCGACGTAGATTTCTTCGAGCGCCACCAGGGCGTCTTTGGCTTCCTGGGGCGTGGGGTTGTTGGCGAAGACTTGTTTGTAGTATTCGATGGAGGTTTGCAGATCACCTTGGTTGAAGGCAATGAGCCCCAGTCGGAGGTAGGCCGGTACGACCAGGTCGGACTTGTTGCGGTATTGATTGACGAGTTTGCGCAGGGGGCTGGCCGCTTTGTTGAGTTGGCCGATTTCCTGGTAGGTAACTCCCAGAGAAAACAGGGCATCATCGGCATAGGGGGAGTTGGGATATTTTTCGACGATGTCCTCCAGGGCGAGGATTTTGTTGGTGGTGTGCCCGCGCAATCCTTCTATGATGGCTTTTTGGTAGAGGGCGTAGATGAATCCCTGATATTTGTTTTTGACGGCTTCGTCGTAATAGGCGACGGCTTGGTCGTAACGGTTTCTTTTGAAATAGCAATCGGCGGCGCGCAGGGTGGCATCGGCCAGCACCTTGTCTTTGATGGAGCTGTTGCGGATGAAAGGCCGGTTGCGTCGTATGCCATTGCGGGCTTCTTCGAATTCTTTTCCTGCCAGGTTGTAGTTTTCGAGTTTGAGGTAGTTGTAGCCTCGGGTGTAGTGTCCCATAAAGAGGGAGGATTCATCGGGCAATTGGTTTTGGCTTTGTGCCAGGATGAAATACTGGTTGAGCAGTTTGAGGCTCTCTTCATAGCGGTGTTCGCGGTAGAGGATGTCGGCCAGCCAATACAGTGAAGAGGCTTTGATGGCGAGGTTGACGGGTTCTGAATTGGAGAGGATAAAGGCCTGTCGAGCTTCTTCCAATTGCCCTTCTCTGTAGCGTTGTAAGCCGTGCAGGTAAGCGACTTTTTGCAAGGCCTCGCGTATTTTAGGCGTTTTAGTCGGCAGGTTTTGAATGAGTTGCAGGGCTTTGGCGTAGTCGTTGGTTTTGAGGAATACTTCACTCATGAGTGAGAGTGCTTCCTGGTAGTGAGGGGAGCTTTGCGGGATATTTTGCAGGGCGTTGAGGGCATCTCGGTCATAGCCCAATTCGTAGGAAAGTTTGGCGTAGTTGAAGAGTGCTTCTTCCCGAATTTGGGGGTCGTAATTCATGTTTTTGGCTTTCGCCAAAGCTGATCGCGCTTGATTTTTTTTGTTGAGTTTGAGGTAGCAATCGGCCAGGTAGTAAAGGGCGTACTGACCGAGTTTGGAATCTACATCTGCCAGTTCTTCAAAATTTTTGGCAGCGCTATCGTATTTGCCGACCTGGTACTGGGTATAGGCCAGTTGGTAGAACTCCTCTTCTTTCATGCGGCCGGTGCGTTCGGCATAATACTCGAGCAGGGGCAGGGCTTTTTCGTATTGACCTTGTTCGAAATAGGCCTGTCCGGCGAGTTGATGCAGTTCGTTTTGTTTGCGGATGCGGCCGTCGTTGAGTTTGGGTTCTACGTAAGAGAGCAGTTCTTTGTATTTGCCTTGAGCGAAATAAATCTGGGCGATGTAGTAGGGGATATGGGGTTTGTAGCGGCGGGATTTTTCTGCAATGCGGAAGCTCTTTACAGCTTCTTCGTAATCTCCCTGGAAGAAGGAGCAGAGGCCGTAGTAGTAGTTGGTGGGGTAATACCAGGGCGTTTTTTCCAGGTTTTTCACCATGCGGAAGTTTTCCCTGGCAGCGGTAAATTTCTTTTTGACGAAGAAGGCATAGCCCATTTTAAAGCGCACTTCAGCTCTTTTGTCGGGAGAGAGTTGGTAGGAAGGAATGCGCGAGAAGTAGGTGAGGGCCTTTTCGTATTTTTTGTTGTTGTAGTAATAGTTGGCCAATTCGATGAGGGCCTGGTCGGCTATGGCATCGGGCGCGTGTCGGTTGATGAAGTCGAGCATGAGGGTTTCGCCTTCCGGCAAATTCAGGCGCACCAGGCATTGGGCTTTTCCGAGTTCGGCTCGGGTGCGGATTTGTTCGTACGAGCTTTCTGCCGGAGGTATTGGGCTTTCCAGGATTTGGTTGTAGATGTCGGCAGCTTCGGCGAATATGCCTTGGTCGAAGAGCTGTTGTGCTTTTTCGAAGGAGGAGAGCAGCTCGTTGTAAGAAGCCGTTTGTTGTGCTGCCAGAGGTTGGAGGCAGAAGCTCAGAACGAGCAAGATAAAGTGTATTGTTCTCATGAGTCAGATCGCTGTTTGCAGAGTTTTTTTTCAGGCTGCCCGTGTGATTTCGTTTGAGTTTGCATGGATTGGGCAGAGTCCCATACAGCGAAGAACGCAGGAAGGGGGGGATTTCGTTCTTCGCGCTTGTTATTTCTGTCTTTTGATGAAAGCCGTGATGGCATTTTCTATGATGTGGCAGCACTCCAACATTTGCTCTTCGCTGATGATGAGGGGTGGAGCAAAGCGGATGATGTTGCCGTGGGTGGGTTTGGCCAGCAGGCCGTGCTCGGCCAATTCGAGGCAGATGTTCCAGGCCGTTTTGCTGTCGGGGCTGTCGTTGATGAGCAGCGCATTGAGTAGGCCTTTTCCCCGTATGCCTTTGAGCCACTGGGGATATTGATCTACCAGTTTTTGCATGTATTCCCTGAAAATTTTTCCGAGTTTTCGGGCATTTTGTGGCAGGTGTTCGTCTTCAATGATTTGGAGAGCTTCCACAGCTACGGCACAGGCTAGCGGATTGCCGCCATAAGTGCTGCCGTGGGTGCCCGGTGTGATGACCTCCATGACGGGTTCGTCTGCCAGGACGGCTGATACGGGGTACATGCCTCCGGAAAGTGCTTTGCCCAGCAGAAGCATGTCGGGCTTGATGTAAGTCGAGCCGCGTTCGCAAGAGCCTTCACAAGTGCAGTTGCCACAGACAGCCAGGAGGCTTCCGGTGCGCCCGATGCCGGTTTGAATTTCATCGGCGATGAAGAGGACGTTGTGTTGGCGGCAGAGCTTGGCAGCTTCCGGTATAAAGTTTTCCGGTGGTACTACCACGCCGGCTTCGCCTTGGATGGGCTCGACCAGAAAGCCGGCAATTTGCTCTGCTCGTTCCTCCAGGATTTGCCGAAAGGCAGCCAAATCGCCATAGGGAATGGAGAGAAAGCCCGGGGTATAAGGGCCGAAATGGCCTTTGGCATCGGGGTCGCTGGAGAAGGAGATGATGGTTACGGTTCGGCCGTGGAAGTTTTGGCCGCAGACGACGATGAGGGCCTCGTCTTCGGGGATTTGTTTTTTCTCGTATCCCCACTTGCGGCATATTTTGATGGCCGTTTCCACGGCTTCGGCCCCCGTGTTCATGGGGAGAAGCTTATCGTAGCCGAAGAAGCGGGTTAGGAAGGCTTCATAAGGGCCGAGTTGGTCGTTGTAAAACGCTCGGGAAGTGAGGGTCAGGCGTTCGGCCTGTTGAGAGAGGGCTTTGACCAGGCGAGGGTGGCAGTGGCCCTGGTTGACGGCCGAATAGGCGGAAAGGAAGTCGTAATACCGCTTGCCTTCCACATCCCAGAGGTACACGCCTTGGCCCCGGCTGAGAACTACGGGCAGGGGGTGGTAATTGTGGGCTCCGTAACGTTCTTCCAGCTCTATGTAACGGGTTGCGCGGTTTTTCACTTCTTGCATGGCGTTCGTTTAGTTTTGTAGGAAGGAATCCACCTCTTCCATGGGGAGGTTAAAGGCTTCGGCTACGGCGCGGTAAACGACTTTTCCGTGAATGATGTTGAGGCCTTTTTTCAGGGCCTCATTGCGTCGGCAGGCCTCTTTCCACCCCTGTTCGGCCAGTTGCAGCGCATAGGGAAGGGTAGCATTGGTTAGTGCTGTGGTGGAGGTATAAGGCACGGCCCCCGGCATGTTGGCCACGCAATAATGGACCACATCATCTATGATGAAGGTGGGGTTTTCATGCGTAGTTGGTTTGCAGGTTTCTATGCAGCCTCCCTGATCTACGGCTACGTCCACCAGCACGGCTCCGGCGTGGATGTCTTTGAGCATGTCGCGGGTGATGAGTTTGGGCGCTTTGGCGCCGGGTATGAGTACGGCACCGATGATGAGATCGACATTGCCGATGAGTTGCCGGATGTTGTACTCGTTGGAAAAGAGGGTAACCACATTTTTAGGCATGATGTCGGCCAGGTAGCGCAGGCGGTTGAGGTTGATGTCGAGGATAAAGACCTCGGCGCCCAGACCAGCAGCCATTTTGGCAGCCTGAGTACCTACTACGCCACCACCGAGAATGAGTACGCGACCAGGAGGTACACCCGGCACGCCGCCCAAGAGCACGCCTCGGCCCTTAGCCGGCTTTTCCAGGTATTTGGCCCCTTCTTGGATGGCCATGCGACCGGCGACTTCCGACATGGGGATGAGCAAAGGCAGACTGCGATCGGGGAGTTCTACGGTTTCATAAGCCAGACAGACGGCCTTGCGTTCGATCATGGCTTTGGTCAGCGGTTCGTAAGAGGCAAAGTGGAAATAGGTGAAGAGCAGCTGGTCTTCCCGAATGAGTTCGTACTCTTGTTCGATGGGCTCTTTGACCTTGACGATCATTTCGGCTTTGGCGTACACTTCGGCAGCTGTATCCAGTAGGGTAGCCCCGGCTTCTTCGTATTCGTGGTCTTCAAAGCCACTGCCTATGCCGGCTTTTTTCTCGACAAAGACCTGATGTCCTCTTTTGCTCATTTCCATAACTCCGGCAGGAGTCATGGCTACGCGGTTTTCGTTGGTTTTGATTTCCTTGGGAACTCCGACGATCATGTTCAGTTTTCGTTTTTGTTGGTGAAAAGTCGTGTAGCAGGGATCTGCTTCCCTGAGCAAAGGCAAAAGTAAGCAATTTTACCGCTTGGAGGTGTCAAACAGGTCCAAGTGCGTTCAGCTTGAGAGACTTGGCTTTTTTTCTGTGTCTTTTTCAAGTATTTTTCGCTTTGTTTTTTTCACAAAATAAACTTGTTGTTTGTGTAAGTTGTTTATTGTCAGTGAGTTATCTTTTTTTTTTCTTTTTTATCATTTCACAAAGGTTAAAAATTGTCCTTGTGTAGTCTTCGGCTTCGTCCGATACTTGTATCGTGAAAGGGACACAATTGGCTGAAAGGGCCGATTATTCACAACTTTGAGACCGTGATTTGGTAATCACACCTCCAAGTTCTAAGTTTTATATGTTCATGGGATAATAGAAGCGGGTCGCGACCTCCCCAAGGGTTGCGGCCCGCTTTTTTTTGGGCAAAGAAAAAGCGGGAGCCTGCGTAGCAGGCCCCCGCTTTGAAAGCGTCGGTGCCGTTGTTTTCTTACTTGAAGACGACTTTGGCAGCCACTACGCCTTCAGCGAAGCGAATACGGGCGATGTAGATGCCCGGGCTGAGTTCGCCTCTGTTTAGCTTAGCGCGGTTGTTGTTGATTTCAAAGGTAGATTGGACGAGTCTGCCCTGTGCGTTGTAGAGGAGGATGTCCTGCATGGGGTGCTCGGCGAGAGTAGAAAATTCCACCACATCGGAAGCCGGGTTGGGGCTGATGGTAAGCCCTACCGCATCTTTTTTAATCAGCTCGTTGGTAGAAGTTGTGATGAAGTCGCTGAGGTCGCAGCCGAGGTCCAGCGTCAGGCAGGCTCGGGGAGCAAAGTAGGCGATAAGGGTATCGGTATAGGCCATACCGCGCTCGGGTGTCATGCTGGGATCTCCTATGGCGGCCTGTGTAGCCAGATCTACAGTAGGTGCCAAATCACAGTACACATCAACCCAGTCGGCCGGGTCCCACCAGTGCCAGGGAGAGGGGATAGATACGGTATCACCCAAGAGGTTGGCTTCCGGCGGGTAAACGACGGGAAAGAGACCGTCAAAGCCGTCGTTGACTTCATTGGCCCGTGTGGAGTACGGGTCAATCCAGTCTTCGGTAGCGAAGACATCATTGAGGCCTAGCTCGTGCATTTTGGCCTGGACGGTGTAGCTGCCCTGTACTTCTACGATGAGGTCTCCTGTAGTGGGTACCTTGAGGATGTCTTCCATATAGGGAGCGAAGGAATCATAGGGATTGTGGAAGGAAATGATGGGCACGGTGTTTTCGTCTATCCAGGAGGTGTCACCCATGGCTCCACCGAAGTTGACGGAGAGCTGGAAGTCCGAGCTGTATCCCGTGTGGTTGGGATAACAGAGGGTGTCGCCCATAGGGAAAGGTGTGCCGGGCAGAGCAACGCCCACGGAAGTGCCTTCGATATTTCCGTTCATGGCTTCCAGTACCATGGGTACGGGTACGCCATTGACGTCGATGGTGAATTTGGGCAGGATGATTTCCTGGTATTCATCCAGGGCTGCTGCGGCTAAGGTGATGTAGCCTCCGGTACCGTCACCCATGGCAACAAAGCGGTTGACATCTATGCCAAAGGTGTTGCCGTTTTCAGCGGCATCTCTTCTGAAGAAGCGGAAGCAGGTGCGCAGGTCCTGGATGCCTCGATAAGCGGCATTGATGAGGGTATAAACGCGTTCTTCCTGAGCTTGAGCCACGGGATTCCAGCCGTAGCGATAGTCGATTACGGCCACTACATAGCCCATGCGGGCCAGGCGCATGGCCGTTTCTACGATGAATTCTTCATCGCGGCGTCCAATGACCTGGCAGAAGTCGGGCTGGGGCAGGAAATTACCGGTATGGACCAAGACGATCAGGGGGCGTTCTGTGAGGGTGTCGCCGGCCGGTTCGTACACATCCATTTTGAGTTCTTCGGGGATGGCTTCGCCAAGTACGCTAAAGTAGAGTACAGTGGCATTGACACCATAAGTAACGTCGTAAGTAACGTTTACATCGGTGAAAACTTCATCTATGTAGCGCTGTTGAGCCTGCAACAGGCTACCGGTGCAGAGTAAGAGAAAGAAGCTGAAAAGAAAATAGTTGAACTGCTTCATGAAAGTGATGATTTGGTGAACAATTGAGAGCCTAAAGATAAGGCTTTTGTGATAGAAAAGGCAGTTTAATTTGTGTATGGGGTTGTCTGCTTAGAGTTTTTTGTACTCGTAGAGTATGGTGAAATAGGCCAGGCGACCTATGCGTGGCCCGCCGTAAGTTTCAAAATGGAGGTTGTTGAGCAAGTTAGATGCTCCGAGCTTGAAAGTGGTGTTGAGTTTTTTGACTTTGAGGTTGACTTGGGCATCGATCAGTTGATAAGAAGGGATGAAGCCCGTGAATTGGGGGGAGCCTTCAAACAGGAAGCCCTGAACCCATTTGTAGTTGATGTTGAAACCGAAGTATCGAAGTTTTTTGTCTCCCAGTTTAATGCTCATGTTTCGGCCGGACAAGCCGATGTTGAACTTGTGCTCCGGTGTATTGAAAGCGGGAATGATGGGGTCGTCTGGGAAGGCCTTGTTGAGCTTGTTCCAAGAGTAATTTCCGTTGAACACGAAGTAGTCGCCGAAGTAATAGTTGATGCCGGCAGAGAAGCCCTGGGTGGTTACTTTGTTGCCGGAGTTGGCGCTGTAGCGATAGATGGTGGTTTGTGCAGGGAACCCGAACTCGTTGAATTTGCTGTCCACACCAATGCGGAAGCCGATGAAGTCGGTATAGAAGTTGAAGTAATAGCCCAGATCCAGATAGATTTTGTTCCAGAGGGTGGTGCGGTAGCCGACCTCCAGGGTTTTGACTTTTTCGGGTCGCACGCCGTCTATGTGGAAGTACTGCAGGGTATCTCTATTTTGAGAGCCTAAGTAATCGAGGAAGGAGTTGAGTTCGATGAGGCTGTCCACGCCGTAGATGTTGCCCGAGAGGATGGCCGGCCCGACGTTGAGGTTGAGGTATTGGTCGGTGAGTGTGGGGTTGCGGATGGCCGAAGAGAAAGACAGGCGCAGGTAATTGTTGGCTTTAGGCTTGAAGACGATGGAGGCTGCGGGGGAGAACAGGTAATTGAAGTTTTGGTTTTTGTCCATGCGTATGGCTCCGTTGATGAGAAGTCGGTTGCCGGCTACCTTCTTTTGAAAGCCGGTGTACAGGCCGTATTCAAAGTTGGTGATTTGGGTGCCGGCCGTGTCGTAAAAGATGGTGCCGTCGGATTTAGGGGTATAGAGGCGTGCATTGGCTCCCACGACCCACTCGTCGAGAAAAGCAGGGGAGAATTTGTATTCTCCGTGGAGGTGGTAGAGAGCTGATTTGTCGTAGAAGCGGGTGCCGCCCTCTTCGCGATTGCCTTTTTTGGAGGTGATGTCCCGGAAGGTTTCGTCAAAGCGTTCGGTTCCCGGTTCGTAGAAAATGTTGATGCCGTTGTTGTTTTGATTTGCTATGGAACGGGCTTGGCTGTGCCAGACAAAGAGCGAGTCTTGATAATCCACGAGCCATTGGTCGGCAGCTTTCTGGTCAAAGGTCAGGATGGGCAATCCGTTTTCATCATAGATGATGTTGCCGTTTTCGTCGACGAGAAATTCCAGTTCGGGATAGCCCAGCTCAGTCATTTGGGGGCGTATGTTCAGGCGCCAGAAATTGACGTAATCGACTTGCCAGTCAGCATTGCTTTTAGCTCGTTCCTGCAATTTGAGTGCAGTGAAATAAGGGTCGTAGGATCTGCCGGCATCGTCGTGGGTCATATAGGCGCGCAGGAAAAATTTGCCCTTTTTGCGGTATTCGAGGCGGTGCTGGAAAAAGAGGATGTCGCGCAGGCTGAAGCGGTTTTCTCCCTGATAAACGGTTGTGCCCGAGCCGAAGCTACTGGACAGAATAAACTCCGGAGAGTCTTCTCCTTGAGCCGGCTTGGTGCGAAAGTAAAGTCCCAGGTTGGCCTTGTAATTTTGGGTGTTGTAATCCACCAGGTCGATTTCTTTGTAGCCGTTGCGGTGCCATTGCCCCAGACCTGCAAAGTCGCTCCAGGGTGAGACACTGCTCAAGTCGAAGTAG
>Ga0256841_1001228_pt1 | contig 22983 bp, 18 predicted proteins | sample 356308metaG_FD_185971 | JGI IMG/M metagenome (GOLD analysis project Ga0256841, IMG submission 185971) | Hydrothermal vent microbial communities from Mid Atlantic Ridge, Atlantic Ocean - 356-308 | ecosystem: Environmental > Aquatic > Marine > Hydrothermal vents | place: Atlantic Ocean: Mid...
AGATATTCATCTTGGTCGAATTAGAGTGGGTCCGACTTTATTTCTGCTTGTACTCATCGGTTAAAAAAAGAGGAGGTATCCGATGACAAATAGGTAATGCGTTCCAGCTAAGATATAAAAAGCGATCCTGCGTCTCCCCATTTCATACCCTATTAAAAACATTACTATACCGGCCAATAAAACGATCCCGGTCACGATACCCGGCAGCAGTCCGGACAGGGTGTCGATGGACGATAAGCCTAGATAAATAAAGAGGATATAGGCCATTAATCCAAGCAGTTGGACCATCGCCATCACTCGCATTGCAGTTTTTCGATAGGGTGTTTTCCAATCGCGATAGACGGCGATAGACAAGCCGAAGATAAGGGGTAAAATAATAAATGGACGAAGAAAAATAAGCGACATCAGCCCACTAAGGGCGAACCATAGGCTCCATGCGAATAATTTACCTTCCTTATTTTGTAAGCTGTTTTTTATCGTTTTCAAGAGGTGCAATAGATAAAAACTAAAGAACAAGAGTGGGTATGAAAGGGTCGATAACAGATATGAATTAGCCCTGACAGAATACCATTTTACGGGCAGATACTCTAAGCCATTTTCTACTCCAAGATGCCACATATACATCCCTATGGCAAAGACCCAAACCAATAGAATTCCGCTTATTGCGCTCAGTGAAATTTCCTTTCCTCTTTCATGAAAAACACGTAATGTGATACTTAGAAGAATCGGATATACACCTTCCAAGATCCCGAATAAATACACTTTGGTGAAGAGTGCAGCAAGTAGGAAGATAAGTGACCAACGGCGTTTATACCCGAAGAGTAGTCCCATTAGCGAGAGGGTCCAGATGCCATCAAGCAAGAGTTCCAAACCCATGGGTTGGGTGATATAATAGCTTATAGAAGGCTGTGCTATCAAAATTAATCCCACTATACCAGCTATAGGCGCACCTAGAAACCATGCTCCTTTTTTTTGTAAGAACCATAGGAATAGGAGTATGCTGATACTCCATACTATTGGGAGATCAAAAGGCCACCGATTCAAGGGGCTAAATGGTAGGGATGTATCGGCAGACACCTCCTGTACGTTTGGGATTTCAAAAGGAAGGATCGACCTCCAGACTGTTAATATCATCAGTAGGAGGATGGCCAGAAGGAAGAGGAGTATCTGTGGATATTTTATGTTTTTAGTGGAGCCCATTTGCGCAATTGGTTGATGACGGCTTTCATATCTTTTGGAAGTGGGGCGTCAAAGGTCATAGAGGTATTAGTACTTGGGTGTCGGAAGGTGATTTGACGGGCGTGGAGGGACAATCTACTCATGATCGGTTGTTCTTCTCCTTTGGCTAATTTGTATTTTCTACCTTTCCATTCGGATACAAATACCGCCTGGTTGTTGCCATATTCCTCATCGATGAGCAACGGATGCCCTATCGCTTTAAAATGAGCCCGGATCTGATGAGTTCTTCCGGTTAGGATTTCTGCTTCTATCAGACTACAAGGCCTAAAAGATTCCAACACCTTATATTTTGTCAGCGCTTTTTTGCCTTTAGAGGAGGGTTTCATAAGGAAGGATCCGGAGCTTATGCGCATCAAAGGGATGTCGATTACATCTTCTGTTCTGTAGGGATTCCCCTGAACTAAGAGCCAGTATTTCTTTTGGATCTCCCGCTTTTCGAAAGCCATGCTCAGGCTGCGGTGTGTCGCTGCATTTTTGGCAAAAATCATCACTCCACTTGTGGGTTTGTCGATGCGGTGTACCACGAAGACTTCTTCGAAAATACGGTTCAACAAATCTGTCATATTCTCCGGATTTTGCCAGCGATCCGGGATAGAAGGGATACCGGGAGGTTTGTTGACGATGATAACATCCTTGTCGTCATACAAGATCATTTGCTGGAGCGATTTGAGGTTCATCGTCTGGTTTATTTTGTGATTAAATGGGGTTGGGGAGATGGCTCTTTAGGAGGAGTGTTCCGTTTTTTTTTCATTCCTGGCAAACCACTGAAGGAATGGATGCCTTTGAAATAGTAATTGAATACGATGGAACCTTTATAACGTCCGATGTCAGCTCGAGAGGGGCCTATACTATTTCGCTCTATTTTTTTGTTTATGGTACGGCGTTGTCTCCAGATCACCGGTAGGTGTTTGTACAAACTAAAATGAGATCGAATCACTGCCCAAACCTGATTGAACTCCCCTTTGAAGGCGAAGTACCCTCCGGCTGCTCCATCTAAAATTAGTCGGGCGAAAAACTTCCACCAAACATGTTTTTTTTGTTCATTTTTAAGGAGCATAGCCAAGCTGTTTCGAAAATTGAGAAAGGTCTTTCGCGGACTGCTGTAGGATAAGGTTCCGCCTCCTACATGAAATATTTTATACTTGGGAAATGCCATTACACGATATCCTGCCCGTTTGGCTCTCCAGCAAAAATCAATCTCTTCCTGATGAGCAAAAAACCAATCGTCAAATCCTCCCAATTCCAAGAATAAACGAGCGCGTACGATCATGGCAGCACCTGTGGCCCAAAATACTTCGGCATCTTCTTGATATTGGCCTTTATCCAGCTCGGTACTCTCTAAAATTCTTCCCCTACAAAAGGGATATCCCAATGCATCTATCCATCCTCCTGCAGCGCCGGCATATTCAAACCTGTCCCGTTCTTTCCACGATATAACCCGAGGTTGAGCGCAAATGATATCCGGATGTTTTTGCATTTCGGATATGATCGGCGTTACCCAATCTGATGTTACTTCTATGTCCGAATTCAGCAGGACGTAATAGTCTGCGTCGATCGATTCCAATGCGCGGTTGTATCCTCCTGCAAACCCATAATTCTGTGGAAGTTCTAGTAGTTGTACTTCGGGATGCTCCAGTTGTAAGTATTCGACAGAAGCATCCGTAGATGCATTATCGGCGATAATGATTTTATGCTGTCTTCCGAGATGCTGTTGGATCATTGGAAGAAACTCCTTAAGGTATTTTAGTCCATTGTAATTGAGGATGACAACAGCTGTCTTTGGGTGGGAGGCGCTTAAGGGAGCAGTTATTTTGTTGAAATAAGACAGAACAGCGGACCTGTCCCCTTCGATAGCCTTCTTAAGTTCCTCCAGGTTATCAAATTTTTTGTCTTCCCGTATAAAGGCAAGAAAACGCACATTGAGTTCGTGGCCGTATACATCCCTATTGAAGTCAAAGATGTGTATCTCAATAACGGGATGATGTTTGCCTTCTAGTGTGGGTTTTGTTCCGATGTACAACATCCCCTTATACTCGCTATCATCGACCTCTAGTTCGACAGCGTAAATGCCAAATGCGGGAATTAATTTATTGGGGTCACTCACCTTTAGGTTGGCTGTCGGAAATCCCAATGTTCGACCTACTTGCATACCTCTGACGACTTTTCCCCGGATATTGTAGGGTCTTCCGAGAAGAGCCTTAGCCCGCTCGACATTACCCACCTTAAGGGCTCGTCGTATCTCCGATGAACTGATAGTCTGATCCTCGATTAATTGTTTAGGAAGTACGTGGAATGCGAATTTGCCTTGTTTCTGATAGGCCTCAAAGAGGTCTATATTTCCCATTCTGTTTAGGCCAAATCGATGGTCATAACCGAGGACGATGGCTTTAGGATGTAGTCCCTCAATTATAAAATGTTCTAAATATTCCTCCGGTGACATTCTGGAAAATTCGATAGTAAAAGGAACAACAAGCAAAAAATCCACCCCTAAATCAGCTAAAAGAGCTGCTTTTTCCTCCATTGTGCTAATCAACTCCAAATCTCCGGCTTGAGGATAGACCACTTGGCGAGGATGTGGGTCAAATGTGACAATGACGCTTTGGCCTTCTATATTTTCTGCGATGCCTACTACCTTTTTAATAATTTTCCGGTGTGCTAAATGAACACCATCAAACGACCCGATGGTCACTACCGGGCGTTTTACGTGTTTTAAGGCATCAATATTGTGAATTATTTCCATTTCAGCACAAAAGTATATAAATATATCGACATGTATAAATGACTCATTCAATTAATACTTTTCCCGTATTGCTTTCGTGCCATGGCATACAGTAGCATAACGGTTGAGGGCTAAAGGATGGCATTCATTTGGCTTTAACGGAGAGATAAAAATGATATTCTTTCCAATAATGATTTTATGGAATTGTACAGATACGCTGAAGTTTACTTATTCAAAGTGCGCTATAGCGTTACCAGAATGGAATGTAATACAATACGGTCAGACGACTACCTATTTGACCGTTGTGCGAACCACTGTATTGACCATTGACATTTTTAATCTGCCACTCCAACCGATTAATATCCAACATTCCATAGGTGACATTCAATTCTAATTCTACAGCTACGTAGTCCAATACAAAATACAAAGCGCTCACGCCACCGTAGAGGGCTATATCCCATCTATTGAACAAGCTAATCGGGTCTGTCGCATCCGGGTTGGCAAGGATTTCATCATAGTGAGAATTGTTGTATTTCATAAAATCATAGAAGCTCACGGTTTGCCCATCTATCCTATAGGTAGCATCTGTTCTTATCAGGTATGAAAAGTTGAAGCCTGCATTGAGAATCCATTGAAAGTCTTTTCTGTAGGTTTTACTCGGGTTATTAAAGATAAATTTATAAATCAAGGGTATTTGAAGGGAATAAAATTCAATGTTCTTGACATGTTCAAGCCCTGCGAAGACATCTTTATAATACTGCCCACCGGTGACATATCTCAAAGCGGTTTGTATTTTATGTCGATTGCCGATATCTACCCCATATCCGATCCCGTATCCATATCCGGGTTTAATTCTGTAGAGCATCTCCGGACGGCCGTAGTTATTTTGGTCGAATATAAAATCAACTTTTCCCTCTCCGTCAAAAGTAAAATAATGATAAATCCTCCCGCTTTGACCTAAAAGTGCAGAAGAATATAGCAGTATGATAAGACTTACCAATGGGGTACTTCTTCTTAGAATGAACGGGTGCATCGGCCTATTTTCATTTATTTAAAATTAAGATTCTTTGACTATCTAGTAGATAGTTCGCCAAAATGTTGTTGTTTCTTTAGGAGAATAGAGTGATAAAACGCTTCGTATTGTGGCAATATTTTGTCCAGGGTAAAAGCATTGGCCTGTTCTAGGGCCTGTTTTTTAAATACCTCTAAAAGGGGTTTATTTTCCAAAAGTGAAAGGGCGTATTTTGACATGGATTTTATATCTCCAACGGGGGCCATAAATCCTGTTTTTCCATGGATATTTACTTCGGGAATTCCACCTACATCCGTTGTTATAACAGGAGTCCCACAGGCCATTGCTTCCAGCAAGACCAGGCCAAAACTCTCTGTGACCGAAGTGAGCAACATAAGGTCTGAAATACATAAGATCTGTCCAATATCTGCCATTTTCCCTAAGAAAGAGATATCCTTACACAGTTTCTTTTGGCGACAGTAATTCTCTAGTTTGTCCCGGTCAGGGCCATCCCCTATCAACAGCAATTTCGCAGGAATTTTTCGACGCACTTCTTCAAAAACAGCTAATACATCCTCTACTCGTTTGAGGGGTCTAAAATTAGAGATATGGACTAGTATTTTTTCACCTTTTGGTGCAAATTCTTTTCTTTCTTCTTCCCGAGCAGGAGTCGAAGCACAAATATGCGGAGGCACAAAGTTGTGAATAACTTCAATATGATTTTTGACATCAAAGGTCTCAATGGTCTTTTGTTTTAGAAACTTGGATACCGTTGTTACTCCTGCAGAATGATTGATACCAAATTCTACGACATTAAAGAAAGACGGATCATTGCCGACAAGTGTAATATCCGTACCATGCAATGTGGTAATGACAGGCACATCGATGCCATCGGCTTTGAGAATCTGGTGAGCGAGATAACCGGCTGTGGCATGCGGAATAGCGTAATGCACGTGAAATAAATCGAGTTTTTCATACTTGGCCGTATCTACCATTTTACTCACTAGAGCTGAATCATACGGAGAGTAATCAAATAATGGATAAGCTGTAGGTTTGACTTCGTGGTATCTGACATTGTGCACCATTCCGGTAAGCCGGGCAGGCCTGTCATAAGTTATAAAATGTATTTGATGTCCTTGACCGGCCAGACCTATCCCCAATTCTGTAGCGATTACCCCGCTGCCGCCAAAGGTCGGATAACAGACGATCCCAATATTAAGTTTTTTATCCATCACATCGTTGTTTCTCCTTACATCGTTTTGGAAGGAAGGTTGTTTATTTTCAAGCGTTATTTCTGCTATCTTAATTCCGATATTGTACTACAACTGACATTTGTCTATCGGTATAACTTTCAGATTGTAAATGTATGAAACGAACATGAATTTTTTTAAACATACTTCTGTGTGAAATTTATGTTTAATAAAATTCATGTGAGAGCGCAGCGGTTCCATATGTGCAGAAAATTTGTAATACATTTATTGTCAATTTAATAGAAATTTTTTAAGATATGAAATGGCTTAAAATTTAGCTTTCAAGTATTTTCCGGTATAAGATTTTTTACACTTAACCAATTCTTCCGGTCTCCCTTCGAAAACGATATTGCCCCCTTTATCACCTCCCTCAGGACCTAGGTCAATTACCCAGTCTGATGCTTTAATAATCTCAGCATTGTGTTCGATCACAATGACGGAATGTCCTATTTCCACCAGTGCATTCAGTGCATTGAGCAGTTTTAGAATGTTGTCAAAATGCAATCCTGTAGTCGGTTCGTCAAAGAGAAATAGTATCTTTTCAGATCTATTTTTTTGAATGAGGTACGAAGCCAATTTGAGTCTTTGGGCTTCTCCTCCTGACAAGGTGCTAGTGGATTGTCCTAGCCGTATGTATTCCAACCCCACCTCTTCAAGCGGTTGTAATCTCCTAATAATATCGCGGTGATCTACAAAGAAATCCAAAGCCTCTTCGATGCTCATTTCTAAGATATCATTGATATTTTTTCCATTGTATTCGACTTCCAACACTTCCTTTTTAAATCGCTTTCCTTTGCAGGATTCGCAGATGAGTTGGACATCAGCCATAAACTGCATATCGACATGGATAACACCTTCTCCATCACATTCTTCGCACCTCCCCCCATCTATGTTAAAAGAGAAATGCCCGGGGCCTAAGCCCCTTATTTTAGCAGCTTGTTGACGTGCCATTAGTTTTCGAATGCTATCATAGGCTTTGGTGTATGTGACAGGATTCGAACGTCCCGAACGGCCAAGGGGACGTTGGCCTATGAATTCTACATGATGGACCTGGATAAGATCTCCTTCTAAAGAGGCATGTGCTCCCAGAGATTGTTTTGTTCGCAAATCCAGGTGTTGCATTAAGGCGGGGTATAGAATATCTTTTACCAGCGTAGATTTACCGGATCCGGATACACCCGTAACCACCGTAATCATATTTAAAGGGAAAGAGACGTCAATCCCTTTGAGGTTGTTTTGGTTGGCTTGACGAATGGTAATTTTATTGATAATCGGCCTTCGCACTTCCGGTATAGGGATTTGTTTAGTCTTGAAAATGTACTGTGCGGTAAGAGATTCTTTGATTCCTTTCTTCAACTGTTTAAAGGGTCCTTCGAATACGATTTCCCCTCCATGAATTCCGGCACCTGGTCCCATATCGATGATGTAGTCTGACTTGCGAATGATGTCTTCTTCGTGCTCTACCACCAGAACCGTATTCCCCAGATCTCTTAAGTGCTGAAGTACTTGGATGAGGTTATCCGTATCTCTGGGATGCAATCCAATGCTCGGCTCATCTAAGATATACAGCGAATCCGTAAGGTTTGATCCCAGCATTCGCGTGAGATGTATACGCTGAGTCTCTCCTCCGCTCAAAGTATTGGTGAGCCGGTCTAAATGCAAATACCCCAGTCCTACATCGTTCAAAATACCCAACCGTAACGTTATCTCTTTCATCAACCGCTCACCAATTTTCCTTTCCTGTTCACTCCAATCGACCGTATTCATAAAATCAAATAATTGCTCAATGGGCATTTGGATAAGTTCCCCTATTTTTTTTCCTGCGACCAGGACATAGGAGGCTTCTACCCTCAAACGACTTCCGGAACACTCCCAACAAGTGGTTTTTCCTCTAAAACGAGAGAGTATGATCCTGTTCTGAATCTTGTACATCTCGTTCTGCAATTGTTTAAAGTAATCATATATTCCAGGAACATGCTCCGTACCCTCCCATAGCATTTGTCGTTGTGTTTCATCCAAATCCGAGTAAGGAGTATGTACCGGAAAGGATATATCATGTGCTTTGCGGATGAATCGATGAAGCCACTCGCCTGATTTTTCACCACGCCAACACATAACAGCTCCTTGAAATATACTTAGTTTTTCATTGGGGATTACTTTTTTTGGGTCTATTCCTATCACTCTTCCGTAACCTTCACAATGGGGACAAGCGCCGTAAGGATTATTGTAGTTAAACAACTGAGGAGTTAGTTCGGGAAAGGATATTCCATCCAGTTCAAACCGATTGGAAAAGGTGTATTCTTTGTCCTCTTCATAACTTCGAATTACACAGTATCCTCCGCTCTCATTGAAGGCGGTTTGAACAGAATCCGCTATGCGTTTGAAGAGGGAAGGCTCTTCCTTTTTTACGATGATTCTATCGATGAGAATGGATACTTTTTGGTTTCTAAGCGCACCGATGTTCTTCGGTAGCCATTTGGGTTTCTTTTCCAGCAAGTCTTGAATATCATAAAGCTTTCCCTTTCTCCAAATTCTACTAAATCCCTTCTGCAACAAAAACTCCAATTCTTCAGAAACCGGTCTGTCGGAATGTCTTTCATAGAGGGGCATAAGGATCATCCATTTACTATGCTCTTCTTGTACTTCCAAAAACTTGACGACATCCGTTACCGAATGTCGTTTTACTTCTTGACCCGAAGTGGGGGAGTACATCTTTCCTACGCGTGCATAAAGCATCCGTAGGTAGTCATATATTTCAGTTAGAGATCCTACTGTGGAGCGAGCATTGCCCGAAACGGTGCGTTGCTCGATGGCGATAGCCGGACACAGTCCGTTGATATAATCTACTTCCGGCTTTTTCATGCGATGGAGAAATTGCCGTGCATAGGAAGATAGGCTCTCGATATACCTTCGTTGTCCTTCAGCATACAAGGTGTCCATCACTAGGGATGATTTGCCCGATCCTGACAATCCGGTTACTACGATAAACTGTTGTTTGGGAATAGTTATATCGATTCCTTTGAGATTGTTAGAACGAGCGCCTTTAATTTGAATAAACTGGTCTTCTGACATGGTGATTGAATCGCGATTTAATGCTCCCAATATTAATTTTCACTTGACTGTTGAATAAGGGGTGAATACCCGAAATAAATTTTAGAGACGTACCCTTTACCGCCCATTTTTCTGCCGGTCAACGGAATTACAATCCGGTAGAACAATGGATTTTCATACGCCAACAAATACCTACCCTTTAAACACTTATTTGTCCAATTGTTTCTTTGACAAGGGCAATATCCCTATCCAATCCATCCGTAGGCGTATCTATTAGTAGGTCAAATACCTTTTCCCGTGTTGGATAAAACCCAACTTTTAAGCCGGCCCTGCTCCTAACCGTCAAATAATGTAAGGCGTCCACCTGTGTTCGGTTGAGGTTAATGAGAAGGTCAAACTCTAATTCCGGAAGCGCCTCCAATACTTTTTCTTTTGGTATGAAAAGCCAGTTTAGGTCCTTACGAATCAACAAATACATAGAATCAGGAAGTTCGAAGTCGGGAATCTTATCTGCATAAAGTATCATCTCTATAGATTTCTCTTGAGCGATGAGCCAGGTCCTAAATCGAAGGAGTGAAGCGAATTGATTTGGATTGGATAACTTGAAAAATAGACAAATCCGACTGGAGGGATTAATCGGACCCTTTCTCTGTGTCGTGTGGGGAATACGATCTATTTTGCGATGGAATAAGTAGGTCCTCAAACGGGTAAGTATTGACATGTGGCTCTATTCTCCTACTATTTCATACTGGCCAATTTGCTCAAATTTTTTCACTCGCTGTTCTAACAACGTGTCGATAGGAATCTCCGAAACCTCCTTCAATTGTTTTTTTATATGTTTTTTAAGGAGTTTGGCCATCCCTTCCGGATTGAAATGAGCACCGCCCAATGGCTCTTTGACAATATCGTCGATAATTCCAAATTCAAGCATGTCTTTAGCTGTCAATTTAAGGGCTTCTGCTGCTTGTTGTTTGTAGTCCCAACTTCTCCATAGAATAGACGAGCAGGATTCAGGTGAAATAACGGAATACCAGGTATTCTCCAGCATGAATACGCGATCTCCCAATCCAATTCCAATCGCCCCTCCGGATGCTCCTTCTCCGATCACATAGACCAAAATAGGAGTGCGCAATTGTGCCATTTCAATGAGATTTTGTGCAATGGCTTGGGCTACACTTCTCTCTTCGGCCTCTAGGCCACAGGCTGCACCGGGAGTATCGACAAAGGTAATGACAGGCAGCTCGAATTTCTCTGCCATTTTCATCAGACGCAAAGCCTTGCGGTAACCCTCTGGGTTGGCCATCCCAAAGTTGCGACGCTGCCGTTCCTTCGTGTTGATGCCTTTCTGCTGGCCGACAATGACTACCGGCATATTATCGATCATGGCTAGACCACCTACAATCGCTTCATCATCCCCAAAACACCGATCTCCATGCAATTCTTCAAACCCCTTTGTGATGTTATTGATGTAGTACAAGGTATAGGGGCGCTCAGGATGTCGCGACAATTGTACTCGCTGCCAATCTGTTAGATTGCTATATATTTCTTTTTGTTTCTTTTTAATCTTCTGCTCCAGTTCCTTGATTTTATCCGACATATCAATCTCTCCATCTTCAATAATCTCTTGAAGTTTACCCAATTGACTGTGGAGCTTTTCCAAAGGTTTTTCAAATTCCAGATATACCATAACGGATTTGTTTTTTAAAGGGTTATAGCTATTCTTCCTCTACTTCTCTTGATTTAACGTTTATTGCGCAATATAAACTTGATATATAATTAAATATCCATATAAAATATTAAATATTAGTTGCAACTCATAATTTTATTATGTATTTAGGGAATGGTTTAATATAGATCAAATTACCTGTGACCTTCACACCAATGTTCTTCCCTATTCCTTTTAATACATGTTTTGGGATAAAAGGGAATGCAAATTACGGACTTTTTACCAAGTGGAAGCTCCTATTTCCTTTTTTTTCATACTAATGTACCATTGGTTTTCTTATCCAATGTGTAATGAGCTGGATGTTAGTATACTACAAATGCGCTGTAATCATTTAAGGTAAAGTATTTCTCTTTTCTCGATTTCCATTAATAAAACCAAATATACAAGCTGTTGACCCTATCGATTTCTCCCTGTTTGAACGGGGTTTTGGTGGAGAAATACCCATATCCTCCAAACGTAGAAGCTTTCTATCAAAAGGTTCAGGTCTATATCCCGACACTAAATAGAGTCAATGACATGAGACAATTTCTCTCTAACTTCCTTTGCAATATGTCCTAAATCGGGATTCTCTATTGCCTTCATAGATTCAAGCGGATCCACAGCTGAAACTTCTATTATCCCGGGTTTCCGTTCTTGTACTATGATATTACAAGGCAGCATAGTACCGATTTTATCTTCGGCGAGAATGGCCTGGTAGGCATAAGTGGGATTACAAGCACCAAGGATTCTATAATTGTATAATTCGGCGTTGAGTTTCTTTTTCATAGTAGCGCGTACATCGATGTCTGTCAAAGCGCCAAATCCTTCCCCTTTTAATGCTTCTAAAGTGCGATCAATTACTTGTTCAAAAGTAGAACCGTCCTCTACAACAGTTGAGATATAATAACGCATAAGTATCGTTTTAGTCACTTTATAAATGGAATACCACTGTGCAATGCACTGGTGGTCTCTCAATTCAATCAATGCTTAAACAACAAGAATGAGCGCTTGTTTTATCTATTTGATAACTAAAATAAAAAACCCGTTCTCTGCCTTTTCAGAGAACGGGTCGTCCATTCGTAGTGGTAATGAAATTATCGTGATTTTATGAAAGAATACCCCATAATGCCTTGCTGTGTTATCAGTCGGACAAGATAATATCCCGCAGGTACATCTTGAACCGAAAGTGTATGGGTCCCGCGTATATTTTTTTCGTTCAATAGCATTTTCCCTTCTAAGTTGAGGATTTGAACTTGGTAGGGTTCGAGGGTTTGCCTTTTGATTCTCACAGAAGTATTTATCCAATTATAGTTTACTTGGGTTAGTGCCTCTTCCGGAGATGCTGTTGCAGTATGGCACTTTAATGCTTTAAACTCAAATTCGGCACAACAATCCGGATGATCATTTAGACAAATTTTGATGTATTCATGTTCTTTTCCACTAATAGGAAAATGCTCTATTGTTATATTACCAACATCATTACTCCTGAAGAATCCAAGGAAGGTATCCCTGTTAAATATATCATAGGATCGATTGGGTCCCGTAGTAACATATAGGGAAACTTGTATAGTTTTTTCTCCTTCATTGCATTTTACGGCGCGTACTATCACACTATCCTTCAAAGGGCAGCCCATCATACTGTCGCAACACACCTTACCTATCTCTACTACTGCTCCACAGTGTTCTTGCTTTGTGTCATACACGACAAATTCGTATTCTGTATGACAATCGGCCTTTAAACCGTCTATTTTTATTGGAAAATCCGAATATTTATAGGTTCCGTATGAATGCCCATTTCCTCTTACGTGGAATTCTGTTCCTCGACCTTTATGAAATCCCTTTAAAACTACCGAGAAGTTGCCATCTTCATTACAAGGTAGTATCTCAGCGTGAAGGTCACACAAGCTACAGCCTTTTTCTTTGGGTTCACAACATACTTTCCCTAAATCAATAGCGGCAGTGCAGTTATCCCCTCCTTGATCGAGGATAACAAATTCATAGGGTGTCCTACAATCTCCTTTGAGCCCCTTTATAATATAGGGTTGTGGGTCGGAATAGTTAAAGTTGCCGTAATCATGTCCATTGCCTGCGACCTTGAAGAAATCGCCTGTATTCCTATGCTTGAAGAAGATCTTAGCATCAAAGGTGCCGTCGGGTCTACAGTCTGAATGCTTGACCTCGAGATCCCAAATACGGCATTCTGAAGAATCAACGCAGCAGACCATTCCGAGTTCTGTTGCCGCAGTGCAGTTATCCTCTCCTTGATCGAGGATAACAAATTCATAGGGGGTCCTACAATCTCCTTTGAGCCCCTTTATAATATAGGGTTGTGGGTCGGAATAGTTAAAGTTGCCGTAATCATGTCCATTGCCTGCGACCTTGAAGAAATCGCCTGTATTCCTATGCTTGAAGAAGATCTTAGCATCAAAGGTGCCGTCGGGTCTACAGTCTGAATGCTTGACCTCGAGATCCCAAATACGGCATTCTGAAGAATCAACGCAGCAGACCATTCCGAGTTCTGTTGCCGCAGTGCAGTTATCCTCTCCTTGATCGAGGATAACAAATTCATAGGGCGTTTTACAGTCTCCTTTGAGCCCCTTTATAATATAGGGTTGTGGGTCGGAATATTTAAAGGTACCGTAATCATGTCCACTGCCTACGACCTTGAAGAAATCTCCTGTATTCATGTGGTTAAAGAATATTTTTACATCAAATGTTCCGTCGTGTCTGCAGTCTGTCCGCTTGACCTCAAGATCCCAAATCCGACATTCTAAAGCCCCCTGAACCCCCTTAACAATGGGGTAAGAAGGAGGAAAGGGTATGAAATGGTCTAGCGAAGAATACTTGATCAGCTCCCGGTGATGAAAAGCTCCCTTATTGGCAAACGAATGGCCTGTGTTCAAAAGCCACAGAAGTAGAAAAAGGCATAAGAATCGTATTGATTTCATAGCGTTAAGGTTTTATTAAGTTAAGAAATATACCCCTAATAGAGTCTAAAAACCTCAAGTGCTACAAAAAACAAGCATTTTTTTTAATAAATCAAAATAAATAGGTTGTTTTAACTATTTTATAAATGGTTACTATTGGTGTTTCCAGTCGTATTGGTCCAAATGTAGTACTGCTTTTTTTAGTAATTCGATAGCATTTCTGATATCTGCTTTATGAGCCATTTCAATGACTTGATGGAGGTGCCGCATGGGAACAGATATGGCACCCGCTATTGCACCGTGTTTGCCATATCTCTGAAGAGCTGCAGTGTCCGTTCCTCCGGCTGGAAGTATTTCCGATTGCCAAGTGATCTCATGTTTTATCGCTAAATCCTTTAGGAATCTCACCATACGAACATCGCATATCGTAGCACTATCCATGATTTTAATAGCAGCACCTTCACCGAGTTTAGTGCAGTATTCATGTGCTTGTGCACCTGGCAAATCAAAGGCGACAGTTCCGTCAATAGCAAGGGCAAAATCCGGATTTAAACTATGGGCAGCTGCCATAGCTCCTCGTATTCCCACCTCTTCCTGAACTGTAAATACTCCATAAACATCGTAGGGGACGTCTTGCTCAGCGAGCTCTCGCATCATTTCAGCAATAATATAAACGGCCACTCTGTTGTCGAGACTTTTGGAGTTGACACAATCTCCCATTTCTATTAAGCTGCGTTCGCGCGTGACGGGGTCTCCTATACTCACAATGGCTTCTACCTTTTCCTTAGGCAATCCGGTATCGATGAAGAAATCTTTAATTTGTAGGGGTTTATTCATCTCTTCTTTACTCATCATGTGGATAGGCTTGGTTCCCATTACGCCGATGATATCCTCCTTGCCATGGAGGATTACTCGCTGTGCTGTTAAGGTCTTTGGATCAAACCCCCCTAACGGGTAAAAGCGTATAAATCCCTGGTCATCGATATGGTTCACGATAAACCCAATCTCATCCAAATGTCCGGCTAATACTATTTTTTTGGAACGATCTCGTCCCTTTTTTAAAGTAATTAGATTGCCCATGTTATCAATATAGTACTCATGGACATAATCCTTAATCCAGTTGATTACGGTATTGCGGATCGGGTGTTCGAAGCCGGGTGCGCCGGGTGTCTTACAAAACAAACTTAAAGCCTGTACATCAATCATATGTTCTTATATGTTTTTATAGATCAATCAATGTAATGTAGAATTCTACTTTCTCTTATATAAAATGAAGGCCGGTGGAATATTCTTAAGTACAAATTTGATCCGAATTCCATCAAATATCTCTTTATAAATGCTTTTGAGAACCAGTGAATAGTGAATTTGACTAAAAACTCCACCCTCTTTTAATGCCTGTTGGCATGTAGTAAGAATACGGCGGGTAACGGGTTTACTTAACGCTACAAATGGGATAGCAGAAATAATCGAATCCGCTTGTTTCATTTGGTGTTTTTTCATGTATTCGTCTAATTTTTCGGCGCTATCTTGAATAACGATGAGCCTATCATCTTTGATATTTCTCAGCTGTTCACAAAACAAATCGTTCACTTCAAAACAAAGGAGTTTGGCATCGGGATGCATTCGTCTGAGAATATGATGAGTTACTACACCATCCCCAGCCCCGAGTTCTATAATATTGCGTGCGCTATCAAAATCTGTAAATGAAACCATGGCTTTACACGCCGCTTGTGAACTGCGTGTGATCGTCCCTGTGGTACGAAGATTTTTAACGCTTTCCTTTATGAAGGACAGATAACTCATATCAGTTGTTTTCCTTTAAGTAGTTGTTTAGGTCGGGGTATTTCAAAGCATAATCCATAATTTCGCTTCTGTCTAATCTCCTCCCTTGGTAATAAGGGATAATCTTCATTGATCGGAAACGATTAGCATTCAAATTCTTTATCCCATACTTGGCAGCAGAATAAGTTGTAAAGGATCCGATGAGATAATCGACCTTTCCCTTACCGTCAATTCGTTCTATGACGGCTTTATTTTGCTTAGAGATTAGGGGGTTGATAAACATCTGTCCGGAAGATTGCAAGTATATTTTGTAGTATACCCCATTTGGATATACTTCAGGATATCTAATCGCCAAATAATCCGGGACCTTTGGCTTTTCATACTCTATTTTTAAATAATCTGCCTTTCCAATCAATGTAAATTCTATTCTGCTATTGAATCTGCGTCCCACCTCACTTGGGTGGTCGTTTATAGAATTTTGGGCGACCTCAAATCTATCTCCGAAGCCTCTTGTAGTTATTCGCTCCGAAGCAATCCCCAATTTGTGTAAATAATTGCGTACTACTTCTACCTTTTGAAAGGAGTAGTACATTGTTTGCCAGGGTTTGATTTTAGGAGAGAGATAACCGTTTACATCCAGATGCAAGTTGGGGTGTTTTTTCATTACGGTAGCTAATTTTTCCAAAAAGCGAAGTACACGGGGATCGGATAAATAAGCATCTGCTTCTATATAAATCGGGTGCAGGACAAGGTGGTATTTTTGCGCTTTTTTGTTCTTAATTAAGTTCAATTTTTTCTTTTTATACAGATATTGAAAGGTCTCTTGCCAAGTAGTACCCAATTGTTTTAATTCATCATAGAGTATAGCAAAAACAAAAGGGTCATTGCTGTAAAATTGGTCGGTATGCAAGGTGTTAAAAAAGACATTGTAAATATCTTGGCCTCCCTGTCCACCGGGACGGTCCGAAGTAACCAATGCTCGGTACCCGTCTTTATTAATGCGGAAATGAGTGTCGTTGGCTCCAGAGTTAATCGGTATCCCTATATTTTGGGGTTTTTGCCAACTTAAAGTTCTTTCATCCAGAAATGTACGCACTACATCATATCCCCCCATGCTCAATGCTGAATTTGTACTATAGTAAAGTGTCCGGGCATCATTGGCTAGGAAAGGCGTTATTTCATCCCACTCTGAATTGATTTGAGGACCGAGATTAACGGGGTAATCCCATGTACCATTTCTGAAAATAGACATATACAAATCATAACCACCATAACCTCCGGGTTTGTCAGAGGCAAAGATCAATATCGAATCTTTAAAAATATCGGCTCCCATCCGGCCATCGAACCCGTAAGCCTGAACCCCTAATAATGTATTTTCCTTCGTAGCAGAGGTGTATGGTCGGATATAAAGGTTGCCATCTTTCCACGTATTGCCGGAATAATACAAGAGGCTTTTTCCCAGCCCTCCGATGTCGATAAGACTTTCTGTTGGTTTTTCTGATGGTGTCAACATGACCGGGTCAGACCATTTGCCTTGAAGGTCCAACGTGTAAAAGATACGGGCATTCCATTTAGATGAGTTAGTTACCCGGGTAGTCGAAGTAAAGTAGATTTTTCCTTCTGTAGAATAACTTGGGAGTGCACCAAACTGAGAAGATGAAGTATTAATCCCAGTATCAAATGGTGAAATTAAGGCCATTTCACCTTCTTTGAGTTTCCAAATTCCAAGATCAGATTGGGCGATATAATTTTTCACCAAAGGACGTTTTGGGTCTTTCCGGTTTGCATGTTTAAGCCAGGTTTTATAAACCAGAATAGCATCATTGAATTGATGCTTTCTCTGAAGTACCTGCCCCATTAAGAAATACGCATTCAATTCTTTATAACCTTTCCGTTTTATAATTTTATCCAACCATTGATAGGCGTGCTCTACATCTCCTGCCTTTAGACTAACCTCGGCTCCTTTAAGGAGCCAGGCAGTATTATCTTTCCCATGTCCATCAATAGATTGGATGAAGAAAGGAAGGGCTTGAGTAAACGCTTTCTTTTGGTAAAAAGTCTCGGCTTTTCTCGATAGCTTATAAGAGGAGTTGGCCGAACATGATAAGAGTATCAATACGGCAAACCCACTAACAATCCGATCTAACCATCTATCCATAAACGATCATTTGAGGATAGATTAAATAGCTTGATCTATATCCCAATGTTCTAAGTAGTATTTTACTTTATTGGCAAATGACCCACCTAAGAATCCATCGATTACTCTATGGTCATAGGAAAGACTTAAGATCATCTTATATCTAATCGCGATTACATCTCCTTCCGGGGTCTCCAGGACGGCTGGCATTTTGCGGATTAATCCCGTTCCTAAAATAGCCGTTTGGGGGAAGTTGATGATCGGGGTACCGTATAAATCTCCATATGAACCTACATTAGTAATGGTAAAGGTTCCCCCTTGGATATCATCGGGTGCGAGTTTATTGTTTCTAGCTTTTGTTGCCAAGTCATTCACTTGATTAGCGAGCCCTGCCAGATTGCGTTGATCAGCATCCTTGATGACCGGCACGATTAAATTGCCATTGGGCAGGGCTGTTGCCATTCCGATATTAACGCGTTTTTTGAGCAGTATTTTATCTCCGTCTATCGAACTATTGACCATCGGAAAGTCTCGCAATGCTTTGGCTACTGCTTCAAAGAAGATAGGTGTAAAGGTGAGCTTCACCCCATATTTATCTTGAAACTCCTTTTTTACTCTATTTCTCCATTGCCATATAGCTGTAACATCTGCTTCTACATAGGAAGTCACATGAGGTATTGTTTGCCATGAGTTTTGCATGGCTTTGGCGATGAGTTGACGCATCCTGTCCATTTGTACTACTTCTACATCCGGTCCGTAGTCTTTTGTCTCGGCTGCCGGGGGAGTACTTGCTTTCGAAGCTGGAGAAGGGGTGGGTTTCGGAGAGGTATGTACAGGGGCTGGGGCAGTCGTTTTAGTCCTATTTTGAACATACCCAAGAATATCATTCTTCGTAACTCGTCCGTCTTTACCCGTTCCTGCAATGGATTCCAACTCTTGCATACTGATCCCTTCTTTTTGGGCAATAGATCTAACCAATGGAGAATAAAATCTATTGCTTGACCCTCTTTTGACAATAGGCGTACTAGATGGTTGAGCTTGCGCCGGAGTTGGGGCGGGAGGAGTTGGTGAAGGAGAAGTTGAAGCCGTAGGCGCAGATGCAGGTATATCCTGTGTAGCAGTAGAAGATGGCTCTACAGGTGCCGAAGCATCCGTCTCAATCACGGCGATTACTTCACCGATCGGGACCACATCACCTTCGTTATAACGGGTTTCAACCAGTACTCCTGATTCCGGAGAAGGAACTTCAGAATCTACTTTATCTGTTGCGATCTCCAAGAGGGTATCATCTGCTTCAATTTTTTCTCCGGGTTGTTTCAGCCATTTAAGCACCGTAGCTTCAATGATACTTTCCCCCAGTTTGGGCATGATTACTTCGACTTTAGCCATAGTTTTATGTTTCTATTTAGAATAGTATTTGTTTTGCGGGCGCTAAATTACAACAAATGCACCAATAGGAGTGCACTCCTCCTACTTTGTAAAGTACAAAAATCAATCCGAAGTCCAATGGACTTCATTGCAATAGGTGAGCTTCGGATTAGACGGTCATTATATCTTTCTCCTTAGCTGCCAAAAGTTGATCAATTTTATCATAATAGCTTTTGACAAGATCTTCGATTTCTTTTTCCTTGCGCTTCCCCATATCTTCCGGATATCCTTTTTTAACTTCCTTTTTGACGAAATCAAGCATTTTATGACGAGCATTTCGTACACCTATTTTGGCTTCTTCTCCCTCGTGCTTAGCTTGTTTTACCAGCTCTCGTCTTCTATCTTCCGTCAGTGCCGGAATCGTAATGCGAACAATTTCGCCATCATTCTGAGGGGTAAGCCCGAGATTGGCGCTGAATATAGCTTGTTCGATCGGGGCCAGCATAGATTTCTCCCAAGGTTGAATTACGATTGTTTTAGAATCTGAGACCGATACATTGGCCACTTGGCTGAGAGGCGTCGGTGTGCCGTAATACTCTACTTTCAAATCGTCAAATAGAGAAGTAGAGGCTTTCCCGGTTCGAATTTTAACGAGCTCATGGTTGAGGTGAGTAATCGCTTTGTCCATGTACTCTTTGCCTAATTCCATGTATTCTTCGACGGTATATTCCATATTATTATTTTTAGTTTTTTTAGGTATGAAATGGTGACTTTTCTGTATAATTTCTATTTTTGAAGGGTTGTGTCTCCTTCATTTATATCTAATTTCTGCTATTGTATTTCGACATAAGGTACACGACCATCACGAGTGCGGACAAAGCTGCAGCGACATAGGTCATAGCTGCCCAAAACAATGCGTCTTTGGCGCCACTAAAATCTGCTCCTTGGGCAACACCTGATTCTGACAACCAGTTTAGTGCCCGTTTGCTCGCATCAAACTCTACGGGCAAGGTGACAAATGCAAAAAAAGTAGTAATTAAAAAGGATACAATAGTCAAGAGCATTAATTGCGGAAAGCTATTTAGAAAAATGAAGGCTCCAATGAGTAAAAACTGCTGCGCTCTAGCGGCAAAACTCACTACGGGAACCACAGCCGAACGCAATTTCAGCATAGCATACGCCTCTTTATGCTGTACGGCATGCCCGCATTCATGCGCTGCTACTGCAGCTGAGGCTACATTATTTCCCCTATACACATCCGGACTGAGGGTAACGGTTTTATTAAGTGGGTTATAATGATCTGTCAATTTTCCACGACCTTCAATAACTTGAACTTCCGGTATTCCGTAGTACTCCAACATCTTTAGCGCGACTTCCCTCCCTGTCAGCCCATTGGCTAGTTTTTCTCTAGAATACTTTGAGAACTTGGATTTAAGGATACTGCTGACGACCATTCCTACTAACGAAAGTACGATGGTTATCCCATAGAAACCCATATCATAATAGCCTAACATCATGGCAAATTAGTTTACTGAATAATATCAAATCCGGTGAATGGCCGAAGTTTCTCTGGTATAACAATTCCTTTCGGGGTTTGGTTGTTCTCCAAGAGAGATGCCATTATCCTTGCCAGGGCAAGTGCACTGCCGTTAAGTGTGTGCGCTAAGTGAATTTTTCCTTCCTTATCCTTGAATCTCAATTTTAGACGGTTACTTTGAAAAGTTAAAAAATTGGATACAGAGCTCACCTCCAACCACTTCTTCTGAGCAGCAGAATACACTTCGAAGTCATATGTCATCGCGGATGTAAAACCTAGATCTCCTCCACAAAGTCGCACGATACGATAAGGGAGTTCTAGCCTATCCAATACATGACTAACATGCTTGACCATACTATCCAAGGTTTCCCAAGAATGATCGGGGTGTTGTAATTGAACAATTTCAACTTTATCAAATTGATGAACCCGATTGAGCCCTTTCACGTGGGCTCCATAGGAGCCGGCTTCCCTTCGAAAACAAGGCGTGTATCCAGTAAGTTTGATGGGAAAGTCTGTTTCTTTTAGTATGACATCCCTATATATATTCGTAAGAGGCACCTCCGCTGTTGGAATCATATAGAGGTCATCCTTGCAAATATGATACATCTGCCCTTCTTTATCCGGCAATTGTCCGGTGGCTCGAGCAGATGCTGCATTGACCATTAAAGGCGCCCATATTTCCTCATAACCTGCTGTAGTAGCTTGATCTAAAAAGAAATTAATCAATGCGCGTTCCAAGCGCGCACCTTTTCCTCTATATACGGGAAATCCGCTTCCGGTCAATTTGACACCGAGTTTGAAGTCGAAAAGACCATATCGCTCTGCAAGTTCCCAGTGTGGTAAGGCATCCTCCGGAAGTTCCGGCATAGGACCTGTCCAGTCTTTATACACGTAATTATCCTCTTCCGTTTTTCCGGGAGGTACTAAATCGTGGGGCACATTGGGAATGGAAAGAAGAAGCTCTTCCAGTTTGGCGTATACCTGCCCCCCTTCCTCATCTAGGGTTTTAATCTGCTTTTTTATTTGTGGAATGGAAGCTTTAATTTGTTCCACTTGTTCTTTTTTCCCGGATTGCATCAATCCGCCAATCTGCTTGGAGAGTGTTTTTATCTCGGATAAAAGTTGGTCTTTTTTATGTTGAATACTTTTTCGTTTTTCATCTAAAAGAAGCACTTCATCTACGATATTAATCTCTTCCGGACTCCAATTTCTCTTTAGCAGACCTTTTTTTACAATTTCTGTATTGTTTCTAATGTACTTAACTTTAAGCATATAGCTCTTTTATGGTCAATCATTCAATTAAATATTTTGCAAAGATACACTACACATTCCTAAATTATTTATAATTTTGCGGCATCTTATTCAAATACCCTACTCTAATTAGTCTTTAAGGTATTCGAAATTCCCTCAGTTATTAACGCTTGAGTTATTAAAATAAGCCTACTTATTTCTATTATTTTGTATTCACCAATATTATTGTGTTATGTATGATATACTCCAGTTGAACGACAAACTCGTTACTGAATTAAGAACCATTGCGAAGGAACTCGGGGTCAAACGCCCTACTACATTAAATAAACAAGACCTAATCTATAAGATTCTCGACCAACAAGCCTTGCTTGCTGATCCGGCGGCGCATGCTGAAGAAAAAGCACCTATAGAGAAGAGCAAACCAAAGTCCAAATCCGGTAGAAAGCCGGCAGCTAAAAAAGCACCCCAAGTTCGAAAGGAAGAGAAAGAACAAAAGGTAAAAGCCGATTCTAAAGAGGAATCCATTCCCAAAAAGGCTGAAAAACGAAAAAAAACTAAAGCCTTAACCCCGGAAGAAAAAGTTCAGATGCTCTTAAAGAAAAAACAAGAGCAATCCCAACAAAAATCAAATCCGGACCCTTCCAATGCCGAAACAGAGGAAAAGGATGTGAACGAGAAGGAAGAAGCTACACAGGTTATCGAAAGTGATGTATCCATTCAAGAAGAAGTTAAAGAAGTTGCCCCTCCTAAGCCATTAAAGAAAAAACTCGATGTAATTGCTGAATTGGAAGGTGTTATAGTGGGCTCCGGTGTACTCGAAATGATGCCGGATGGGTATGGATTTTTACGCTCTGTAGAATACAATTATCTGTCTTCACCGGATGATATTTATGTGTCTCCATCTCAGATTAAATTATTTGGTTTGAAGACAGGGGACACTGTACAAGGAGAAATCCGCCCTCCAAAAGAAGGAGAGAAGTTTTTTGCCTTGCTCAAGGTGGCCAA
>Ga0256841_1001229_pt1 | contig 22947 bp, 6 predicted proteins | sample 356308metaG_FD_185971 | JGI IMG/M metagenome (GOLD analysis project Ga0256841, IMG submission 185971) | Hydrothermal vent microbial communities from Mid Atlantic Ridge, Atlantic Ocean - 356-308 | ecosystem: Environmental > Aquatic > Marine > Hydrothermal vents | place: Atlantic Ocean: Mid...
ATACAGATAGTATAATAAGTCACTATAACGGAAAACCTTCAGTTCTATTTCAATTTTATCCTCAAAAACACTTTTTCTATGCTGGAGATGATTACATTTTTAATTTATTTAAAAGCAAAGGGAAAGAATTAACGTTATACATGTTTCCTCCTTTTGAAGGAGACTGGGAATATTTTTCAGGATACGATGGGAACAAAAATGAGATATGGAAACCATTCAAAAAAATAGAAAAAATTATATTGAGAAAACCTACTGAAAAAGAACTAAAAAAAGCAAAAGAAATATTAACAAAGCTAAAAAATGTCAATTCAATTTCTGAAGGGAATAAGCTATTAAACAATCTAAAAAAGTTAGAAAATAACTTAATTTACACAGAAAAAAGGTATTACAAAATAGAAGGAGAACCAATTCAGAAAAAGGAAATAAACGGAGTTAAAACTTTCTGGATAAGAACAAAACTAAAAAATTTCCCAATAAAAGCAAAAAATGAATTCAGCATTTACGGAATTTCAGGAATAGATACACTTTTTTATAATGATATTCCTTTAAGCATAGAGGATTTATTAAAAAATAAAGAAATTTTACCGTTTGGAACTGAACCAAAGGTTGGAGATACATTTTATCTTGCTTCAGATGAAGCTTTTTCAAAAAGGAATGGAAACATAAAAATAACTTTTAGCTTCAGTTCAGATTCTTTTTTTTCAAAATATCTTTATAAAAACGAGTATAAAAATACAAATATTTCCTGGGAATACTGGAATGGAAAAAGCTGGAAAAGTCTAAATCCTGAAATAACTGTACTCAACAAAAACAAAGTAGAAATATTACAGTTTTTATCCCCTTCAGATATTTCAAAAACAGAAGTAAACGGAGAAAAACATTACTGGATAAGAGCAAGAATAACAGGCTTAAGCTACGGCAATTATGAAGTAGTTAACAATCAGGTACAACCTAATTTCTACCCTCCAAAATTAAAAAACATAAAAATAGATTTTAGTTTAGAAAACTCTTCACCAGAATATTCTTTTAATTATAACAACCTTGAATTTGAAGAAGTTAAAGAAATAATAAAAAATCCGTACAAACCTATACCAGATGAAAATCCATCTATTTACTTAGGTTTTGATTCTGATTTTGGAGAAGGAAATATAAATCTATTTTTTTCACTAAAAAATCCAAACTGGAACGAAAGTAAATATTTAATATGGAAACACTGGGATGGAAAAATATGGAAAGAATTATCTGTTAAAGATAAAACACAAAATCTGAGAGAAAGCGGAATATTCCAATTTATATCTCCTAAAGATATACAAAAAACAATTAAATTTGGAGAAGAGCTTTACTGGTTAAAACTTGAAATTATTGAAAAATACAAACCTAAAAAAGAAGAAAAAAAATTAGAACAGTCTAACTCCATAAAAACAGAAACAAACAGATGTATAAAAACATTAAACATCTTAGAGAATATTTTTGAAGCAGATAGTAAAAATGAAAAAATCACCCTGTATGGAATATATCCAAATACAGTTTATGCTTTTCAAAAGGAAACAGTAAAAAACGAAATATTAGGCTCAAGTGATGGTTCTCCAAACCAATCTTTTAATCTAAAACATAAACCTGTTATTGATGTTGAAATCTGGGTAAAAGAACAAATCAAACCAGAAGATAAAAGTACTAAATATTTTCAAGAAAAAAACTATTTCTGGGTACTGTGGGAAGAAATAGATGATTTAGATTTTTCCTGTGAAAAATGCAGACAATATTCAGTAGATAGGGTTTCAGGTGAAATCTTATTTGGAAATGGAATAAATGGTAAAATTCCACCAAAAGGTAAGGACAATATAAAAGCAAATTACACAACAGGAGGAGGAATTAAAGGAAATCTACCAGTTAAAGAAATTAACAGACTTGTTTCATCTATTTCGTATATAGATAAAGTTTACAATATAGAGAAAGCCAGTGGAGGCTCAGAACCAGAGAATAAAAATGACATATTAAAAAGGGTTCCTAAAACATTAAGACATAGAGAAAAAGCTATAAATTCTTTTGATTTTGAAAATTTAGTAAAAGAAGCATCAACAAATATTGCAAAACTAAAAATCATCCCAAAGCTAAACAACAAAGGCATTTACCAAACAGGATGGATTACAGTTGTTATCTTTCCAATTTCAGAAGAAAAAGAACCAGAATTATCAAAAGGTTTAATAAAAAATATTGAAAACTATATGAAACAAAAGCTTCCTATTACCACAAAATTTCAGGTTATTCCGCCAGTTTATGGGAAAATAAATGTTAGCTTAACTATTTTTATAAAAGATTTCAGTAAATTCTCAAAAGTCAAAGATAGTGTAAAACAAAAATTAGAACAATTTTTAAATCCAATTACAGGAAATATTAACGGAAATGGATGGGAATTTGGCGAAATACCTTGTTTCTCAGATTTTTTTACAGTTATAAACAGTGTTGAAGAAATAGAAAACATTGAGAACCTTCACATTTTTCTAAAAGTTAAAAACAACACTTTCTCAATAACATCTGACGAAACTTCACAGATAAAAGCACCTCCTCATCTACTTATTGTACCTGGTGAAATAGAGATAGAAATAAAAGGAGCAGAAAATGTCTATACCTAAAAATATACTGGATAATAAAGAATTTAAAGATTTTATGGATGAAGCAAAAGCAAAAATCCCTGCACTGTCAGTTGAATGGACTGATTTCAATATAACAGACCCAGGAATAACAATATTAGAAATTTTAGCATGGTCTCAGGATATAAATATTTACAAACTAAGTAAAATTACAGAAAAACATCTCTATAAATATTTAAATCTTTTAAACACTACCCCAGAGCCAGCAAATCCATCAAGTACAATGATTACAATTAAATCTGATAAATTTTTAACTATTCCTGAAAACACTGAGATAAAATGTATTTCTTCAGGAAAATTCGTTAGTTTTATTACTACACAGGAAACAAAAATTCAAAATTCTGAAATAAAAAAACTGATATTTAATAACGAAAGAGGGTTAAACGAATACAGTTTAAACAAATCAAGTTCACTTCCAGAGTATTTCTATCTTTTTGGAGAAGAAACAAAAAGGAATAACCTTTTTTATATTGGATTTAATAAACCTTTAAAAGACACCTTCAGTATTGGAATAGAACTCTATGAGGAAGACCTTCCTGAAAAGAGTTTCCACAACAAAGAAAAAATAAATTTCATACCAGATGTAGAAATAGAATGGAGCTACTGGGATGGAAAAAACTGGGAAACTTTAGAAATAATAAAGGACAACACAAACAAATTTTATAAATCTGGAACAGTAATACTATCACTGGAAAAAAAGATAGAAATGAAACTTAAGAAAATACCTGTAAATTCTAAGGAACAGTTTTATTTCTTAAAATGTAAATTAAAAAAGCCAGATTATGAAATATCACCAAGGGTTAAGGCAATTTTTATAAATGCTGTTAATGTAATCCAAAAAGAAAAACATGAAAATGAAAATTTAGGGAAAAGTAATGGCTTTCCAAATCAAATCTTCTTTTTGAAAAATACTCCCGTAACATCTGATGAGGTTGTAATTAAAGTAAATGGAGAAATATGGAAAGAAACAAAAGATTTAAAACACCACTCACATAAAGAAAAAGTTTTTTATATAAACAGAAATATAGGTGAAATTCAATTTGGAGATAACATCAACGGGAAAGTACCTTCCCCATATTCAGAAATAACTGCAACGTACTTCTCAACATTAGGAGAAGAAGGAAATATAAACGAAGGAAGTCTATGGAAAAGTGATATAGACAACATAAAAATATCAAATCCTTTCCCAGCAAAAAAAGGAAAAAACCCTGAAACTCTAAAAGAAGCTTTTTTAAAGGTGAAGAAAGACCTAAAAATTCCATACCAATGCGTAACAGCTGAAGATTTTGAATATATTGCCTTAAATACTCCTGATTTAAGAGTTGCAAGGGCAAAAGCCTATCAGGTTGATAATAAAAATCTTGTTAATGTTATTGTTGTTCCTTTTTCTTTTAAAAGAAAACCTTATCCAAGTAAAAACTTTATAAAGACTGTATGTATTCATATTGAGAAGCACAGGTTAATTACAACAGATGTTAATGTTATTCCCCCTGAATATGCAGAAATTTCAACTTCAGCCAATATAAAAGTGAAGGAAGATTTTAATACAGAAACCGTTTTAAATACAGCCTATGAAAATTTAGAAAAATTTTTCAATCCAGTTTTTGGATGGAAAAATGGAAAAGGCTGGAAGTTTGGTTATCCTGTTTATCTTTCAGATATATACGAAATTCTGGAAAATACAGAAGGAATTGAGTGTGTATTTAATCTTCAGGTTTCATCAAAAGGTGCATTCCTGAGATATGAAAAAGGAAATATTATTTTAAAACCCTATGCCTTAACAGTTTCTGGAAAACACAACTTAACTGTAATACCTTCTTATGAAGAATGTAGGAGTTCACAATGAAAATAAAAAAACCTGTATTTCTTATTTCTTATCCTTCAGATTTAAAGGAAAGTGAGTATAAAAATTTATTTATAAATTCTAAAAAAGAAAAAGCTGAGCTATTTTACACATTTGGACATTTTAATGAAATTGAAATAAAAGGTAAATGGAATAACATAATCACTTTTTCTGTTTCTGAAAACTGCCCTGTAGTTTATTTAATAGACAAAGATTTCCATATATGGAAATACGATTTTATTAACAGAACTTCTGAAAAAATAAATAAAATTGTATCAGGAACATTTAAAAACATAAAAGATTGCGAAACAACAAAAAACCTTCTTATCATCGCTGATGAAGATAAAATACAGGCTTTTTCTACCATTACCTGGCAAATTTTATGGGAAATTAAAGACGGAATAGACAGTAATAAAAAACCATTTAAACCTGAAAAAGAAACAGATTATAAATTCAAACCTATCAAAGTAAGAGCAACAAATGAATTTATTTATGTTTATGAACAGTACAGAAAAAGGATTTTAAAATTTAATTTAGGAGGTGAGTTCGTCAATGTTATTACAGAAAACACCCAAATAATAGATTTGGCAGTTTTTAATGACAACATTTTTATAATAAAACAAACTGATATTCCAGAATATCTAAAATTACCAGAAAACACAACTATAAACTCTGCTGATTTTGATAACTATTTACATCTTTACATTGGAACAAACTATTTTGATGATGAACAGGGAAGCATTTTTATTTTAGACAAAGAAAAAAAACACGTAGACAACCTTACATCTTACAAAAAAGAAGTAAAAAAGTTAATTATTGATGGCAAAAACAGATTGTATGTTCTTGGAAAAATAGATAATAAAACAGTTTTATCAATTTTCAAATCTGAAAAAATTTACAACCAGAATGGAGAATCAATTTTTACCTTTGATAGCACAATTCCAGATTGTCAGTGGCACAGGTTAGTTTTAGACTGTGAAATTCCAAAAGGAACTAACTTGACTGTTATTTTATATGCAGACGATGATAAAAACCAATCAATCAAAAAAATAGACACTAAAGGAATTTCCTTCCAAAATCCAACAGATATCTATATTCCTGATAATTTCAAAGGACAGTACCTTTCAGTAAAACTGAAATTCCAATCGGATTTTACTAAAAAAAATTCACCTGTACTTAACTCAATAAAAGCCATATTCCCACGGAAAACCTATTTAGACTATCTTCCTGCCTTTTATCAAGAAAACAAAGAAACAAAAAAAATATTGGAAAGGTATCTTTCTATTTTCCAGACTTTAAACGAAGAAATTGAAAAAGAAATATTAAATACTCCTTATCTTATTGACCCTTTAACCACAAATCCAGAATTTTTAAACTGGCTATCAGGCTGGTTAGGGATAATAAGAGATGAAAACCTTGATACGAACAAATGGAGAATTTTCCTGAACAATGCCTACTCCTTTTATAAGAAAAGGGGAACAAAAGAAGGAATTAAAGAAGTTTTAAGAATACTCCTGAACGAAGAACCAATAATAGTTGAACCTTTTCAAATAAAGCAGTGTGGAGGACAGCTTTTTGAATTTAAAAATCCAGAACAGGAAATAGATGATTTTACATTTTGTATTTTTCTAAAACCAGAAAAAGAAAAATCAGAAAATTATTTCCAAACAGTTAAAAAGATTATCAACACATGGAAACCTGCCTATACAGAAGCAAAAGTTGTACAGTTAAAAAATATGATTCTATTGGGAGCATTTACAGGATTAGGAATAAACAGCTACCTTTATGAACCTCAACCTTTAGCTGGATTAGCAGTAATTCCATTTGACACAGTTTTAACAGATACAGAGGAAAATTTACAAATAGAAATTCATTCCCGTTTAGGCGTAGATTCAAACCTTAAATTTTAAAAAAAGAGGAGGATTATCATGTCAGAACAAAACTGCAAAAAAGAAATTCCAGCATTTGTAAGGAACAAATATTTTTATGGAAAACTCCTAACTGTAAGGGATTTTAATTTAGAGCAAGAATACTTTTTAAACAAAATCAGGTTTGCAAATAAAATGCTTCATGGTTATGGAACAGTTTGTGGATTAGAAGCATCTATAGTTGTGGCAGATGAAAACAAGTTAGAAATATCACTTACTAAAGGTGTCGCTATAGACTGTTGTGGAAATGAAATAACAGTTATAGAAAACAATCCAGTAGAAGTGGAGAACTGGGATAAAGTTGATAAAAACAAGCCAATTTATATCTATTTAAAATATTCCGAATGTGAAACAGAACCAGTTGCCAGCATAAGTAGTTCATCAACCTGTGAAGAGGAATGCTGTAATAGTAGAATAAAAGAAACATTCAGTTTATATGCAACAAACGATGAACCAGAGTTAGACACAGTTTTTACAGTAGTTTCACATAAAGACAATACAACAGACATTTTAAATGAAATAAAAGAAAAATTTTATGAAAACAAAAAAACAAAATGTAGTGATTGCCAGGAAGAAGGTGTTTTAATTACAGTTTTAACCAAATCTGGAAATTCTTTTCAAATTGATAAAATAAAAGAGACAGAATTAAGACCTCTTATCTTTACAAATCCAATGTTAAGGGACTTAATTATCAGCCATAAATCAGATTTTGATAATCCCCATAAAACAACAGCTGAACAGATAGGAGCACTAAAAACAATAAATGGAATTGGAAATACAGAAGAAAATAAAACTACAAACGTGAATATAGTATCAAATGATGCTACCATTGAAATAGAAGGGAACATAGAAGAAAACGAAATAGATTTGAAACTTTCACCAACTCTCCAAAATCAGATATTAGATATCCAGAGATATCTGAAAAAGTTAGAAACTGTCTTTATGTATATAAGAGAAAGGGCTTTAAAATGTACAGTTATTAACTTTAAATTAGCTGGCAACGAATTTAAAAATAAGATAGCTTTAGAAATATCTAAAGAAGCTAAAAAAGCAGTAGATGAAAAAATTTATGAAAATGAAGAATTATTTTTTAAAACTTTAAAATCTTTATCAAAAAAAGAAATGGATTTAGTAAATTCTTTAGAAGGTTCTGTAACTGAAAAAAGCCTAAAAGAATTATCAATAACAATAGAAGAACTTATAGAGAATCTTAACAATGAAGATATTTTAAAAACCGCAACACTACAAGATGAAGTTTGCTTTTATCTACTTCAATTAGAAAAAATAAAAGAAGAAGAAACAATCTGTGAAAAAACCTTAAACTGCATAGAAGTTGCTTTTAGAAATGTATCAATAAAGTTCGGAAGTCAAACAGCAAAACAAATAGAACGGAAAATAGCAGAAGGTTTAGATAACAAAATCTGTAAAGATGAAAACAAAACAATACAATTAATAAAATCTTTAGCATTTAAAAACGTTTTAAAAGAGATTAAAGAAACAACAACAGAAAAAAGTTTGAAAAACTTAAAAAATGCAGTCAATCAATTAGATACTGCTCTTTCTGAGGGAACTTTTGAAGCAATTTTGAATACCCTATCTAATATATGTAATACAGCCTCTAAACTTGAAAAAATAAAATCAGTTACAGTTCCAGAATTAGTTGGTAAAAATGTGAATGAAGCCAAAAAAATAATTACAGAAGCAGGCTTATTAGTTGGAAATATAAGCAACAAAGTTGATTTAACAAAACCAATAGGAACTGTATTAAGTCAAAATCCAAAAGCAGGTATGAAAGTAAAACCAAATACCCCTGTTAACCTTGTGACTTCCAAAAAATTAGAAGTTATAACACCTCCTATTAATTTAGGAGGAACAGTAATTGGTGGCGGAACAGTGTTTACCCCGAAAAAACTAACAGATGTTCCCGGTATTGGTTCCACTACAGCAAAAAAACTATCAAATGCAGGAATTAAGACAGCTAACGAACTTATAAACAAAAAACCTGAAGATATAGCAACTATTTTAGGAATAACTACTAAAAAAGCAGAAAAACTAATCAACAATGCGAAAAAAATACTATAAATAAACTTGCCTGCCTTTTTACAAAAGGGCAGGTTCTATATCTTTAAAATCGAGTAAATCAGGAAAACTTAAATTCTGTACTGCCTTTATAAAAAAATTGTACCTTTTATAAAAATTATTTTTGGTTACACCTAAAATTTTCATTATTCTTTCAACTGGATATCCCATTTCAAGAAGGTGAACAACAAAACTATCCCTCAAATTGTTAAATGTAAATGAGCCATCTACACCAGATTTTGTTAAAGAGTTCTTGAAAATCTTTTCAATAGTCCTTTCTGTTATTTTTCCAGTTTTGTTTTTCTTTGACTCTGAAAAAAAGAGATAATCAGAATAACCATCTTTGTCTCTGTAATAACTTGTTATATAAGATTTTATTTTTTCAGCAAGACTGTCTGATATCGGTACTGAACGAACAACTTTTAAATTTTTATCTCTAACATAAATAATTTTTTTCCCTAAATCAATATCAGAAACTTTTATCCTCCTTAATTCACTTAGCTTTAAACCACAACTATACGCAATTTCTATTAAAAGTCTGTGTTTTGGATTGTCTATACTTTTAATTAATTCATAAATTTCCTGTCTTGAAAAAATTTTTGGAAGTTGTTTTCTTGTTTCAGTTTTTAGAGTACTGAATGTATCTATATCTAAAGAATTTTCATAAAAAAATTTTAAAGCATTTACAGTTGTGTTTAAAGTAGAGTTTTGTTTTCCTTCTTTTTTTAAATATCTGATATATCTTCTTATATCTTCAAAATTTACATTTTCAGGTGATTTTTTAGAAAATTCTAAAAATCTTTTATTTACATAAAAGTATAAGTCCCGGGTAGAAGGTTTTAAATTTTCATTTTTCGATTTTTCTATTAAAGGGTATAAATGACAGCTTGGTTCTAAAAAATCTGCAAATTTAATTTTTAACTTTATATAGTTATCTTTAGTCCCTTTTATATAGTAGCTGTTTCCTCTTTTATACATCTCATTTTTAAATTCTTTTTTTAATTTTTCCTTTCCTTTTTTGTTTTCAAATACAAACACTCCTGATTTTTTTAATTTTATCATTTTAACCCTTGTTAAATATTTGATTTGTTAAAATATTATACATTTTTTAGCTGAAAATTTAAAAAGAAAGGGGAATTTTCCCCTTTAATGTTTATTTTGAATGAAATGTTCCTAAAATCCATATATCTTGCAAGTTGTTTTTATCAAAATAAAATCTCCAATCTCCCATAGGCTCGCTTGGTTTTGCTTTTTCTAATTCACCAACAAGTAAATTCCCAAAAAAAGTGTCCTTATTGAGTATATCACCTTTTCCATTTGAAGGATTTTTGTATATTCCAAGTGTCCCTTCATTCGTTTTAGCTATCATTATTATTTGTTTTAAGGATTTAGGCTTTCCTTTGCTCCAGAATGGATAGTATTCTTCTTTCAAGTTAAGAAACAATTCATAACGTCCATTGGTTTCGCTCTGAGGGGAAGTAAACTTTGCCCATTCAGAGGGAAATTCGTGCCTGATATCAAACAGGCGGGTACAGCCAGGGGCTGTGCCTTCCATTATTTTATTTTTTAAGTTCTCCATGGCGGCATTCCGTAAAGACTCTCCTCCATCACGAGCTGTATATTTGATGTGCAGAATCACATCGGTGATAGTGCTATAGTCAAACTGGGCAGGTTCATCTGCAGAAGGATTGGCCGGAAGTTCAATCATCCACTCGCTTATGACTCCAGAGTTCTCAAAGGGGAGATAGCGCTGGTCGTGAAGGTTTGTCTCAAAAAGTCCACTGTCATTCTGGGCACTGCTTGCAACAACAGACTCAAGACTGCCCAGGAAATCACTAAAGCGAGGGTCCTCCGGTCCCTGACGGGTATATTCTGGATCAATAGCAGGACTTTTACGGATGCTGCTTTTTAACAAGGTGAACTTGCAGTTTATGCCTGTGTAAGGACCTGTCACGCACGGTATGGTTATCGCTAAGGTCTTTATCCTGCGGAAGTAATGTCCCGGGCCGTCCATGTCAAAAAGTTCTTCTGGAAGCTTAACGATACATCTTCCTGTTTCGCGGAGCTGGATCAGGGCAAGGGGGTCAACCTCACGCAGGCTCACATGTTTTGTAAGTTCATATTCCCTTCGGTTGTTCTCATGATAGGCCATCTCCATCCGCTTGATGTCAAGGTGTAGTTTTTCTCCGGCAAGCAGGCCTTCCTTTCCTGCAAGGTAGTCGTATTTGATAAAGCTCAGGTTTGTATCACCCAACTCGTGCTGAAGGGCCCTTTCCGCCTTCTTTGCTATATCAAAGGCCATCTGAAAGGCTTTGGCGTAAAGCCCCTTTGCTTCCCTCTTCATCCATGCATAAAGAGCCTTATTTGTTTTCTTGCCGTGTTCTTCAGTTCCTTCTGGATTTAGAAATCGCTCGATCTCTTCAGCGTGCTTCATCTGGAGGCGGTGGGTTTTGAGCTCCTGCTCGGCTATGGCTTCCCTTATCTGGGCAGCCCTCAGCTGTTTCAGGATCTGGTTTATCTCAGCAGCAGCTAAATTGCTCTGGAAAGCCCATTCCTGCTCACGACGGTAAAACTTATTCATTCGGGCACTTCTTCTAGCTTCGAAATTAAAACGATCAGCAACTGTACGAAAAGCTTTAGCCGTTGAGGATAAACTCCAACCAAAGTGAGAGCCTCCGGTTTCTACTGTACCTCCAACACCTAACGGCATTCCATGAATTTTGACCTCAGGAATAGTATGTATGGCAGAACTGATTGTATCTATTATGTTTGCTGTATCAATAGCTAACTGAGCTACTTCCAAGAAAAAATCTTCTTTTACTTCGTAGGAGCTTTGAATTTTACCACCACCAAGGGTTTCAGCCACTTCTTCAAATAAATCCCTAGCAATATCCACCTTAATATCTCTCTGTTCAATCTCAGGCTCATCCTGGAAATAATCCATCCTTTCAAGTTTTTGCTTGTCCAGTTCACCGAAAGCCCCGCTTATATCTAGAATCTGCTCAAAAATTTCATTCTCCTTTCTTCCAAGCTGACGCTCGTAGTATATGTAACGTGCGAGGGCAAGGGCAAGGGATTTCTCTATTGCTTCTTTTGATTTTATTATCTCCTGAAGCTGGTTGTATTTTACATGCTCAACCATCTCCAGCACCGCACGCTCATGCTTTGCCCGAAGTATGGCCATGGCCTCAGCATCCTCCTTCTCCATGGCGGAAAGGAGCTGATTTCCGAGGGATTTTACCTCCTGGGCTATCTCTAAGGCCTTCTGCACAAGGAAGCTGAACCGCACAATTGGAAGAGGTTGATTCAATCCGCTTATTATTGCTCCAACATCAAGACTGGATGCCGCAGCTCTTGCAAGAAGGGCAGGATCAATGGGTGGAGAAAAGAGGGGTAGCCTGCGGAATCTGCCCATAATGTCAAGGCTGTTTCTTATCTTAAAGAGCCTGTCGGCAACCGTGTCCCAGTAGGCAAGGAGCTTTTCGTTCGGTGGGACGCAGAAATAAAGTGTTCTGGCAATGTTATTTATTATAGTAGTTGAGGTTGCTGTTGCCTTATCCTGAGGGAAAAAGAAAACAAAGGGAATATCTGCCTCAAGTTCAACCAATGCGTTGCTAAACTCATCCATCTCTTTCCGCAAACTTGCATAGGTTTTTGGAGTTACAGTGCCTTTTCTGGGTACAGGCTGAGGTTTTGGGCCGAGTATGTTTGCTGCCATAACGTAGATTTGGACCGCTTCATCCACACTTTCAGGAGTGTCCTGCCTGAAAAGGAAATCGCCCCAGGCAATGAGGTTATCAAGATAGGCCATGACTGTCTTATACATGTACGCCCACTGTCTGAAACGGGCAATCAGATGGGGACGGAAAGGATTTTCCCTCCAAACTTCGATAGAATTAAGTGTACCCTTCTTTAGATCAGTATCTTTGTCTGTTGAAAGATTGGTCAAAACCTCTTCAATCTTTTTGACATCCATCTCACGGAAGGGATAAACCTTCCAGAAACGCTGAGGAGAATTGTCATCACTATCATCAGTAGGATCAAATACATAATGGAACCATTTCTGTGCTTCGGCAAAGCGCTGGTTTTTGCTTAAGTGAATCGCTATGAGAAAGGGAATATGATAGAAGATCTCCCAGTTATAGACTGAATAAGCACTGCCTGTGGAGAAATCGAGGTTTTCTACAGGATAGGGTTTTTTGACAACTTCTTCGTTAGGTTTGTAATTATCAAAAAATTCCTTGTAAAGAACAGGTTTTCCATCTTTGAATTCCGTATCAGCATCAAGAAACTCCTTCACCCCTCCCCTTATAAGTTTCTGTATCAGCTCCCGAATATAGGGATGCTGGTAGAGATAAAACTGGCATTTCCAGACTTCTTCTGCTTTAAAGTTTAGGACGCTTTCTAATATTGTTTCTTCACGCATTGACGGTACAAACAAATTGTTATGAAAATTTTTATTGCTCATCTTATATCCCTCCTTAAATAACTAAAACCAGAACCAATTAATCCTTTATGCCCGATGAGGTTAATTCCTCTTTCCTGGATTCCTGTTCTTCCCGGTTCTGCAGAAACCTTTCCCATCTCTCCTATAGGTGTTTTTCTAAAATCAAGCACTGTGGTTGGATTAACCAGCCAGTCTTCGTAGTCTTTAATGGTGTATCTACTTCGGGGGTCAATCGGAGGTACAAATTCCAACACAGGGATAAAGGAATTGATGACTACCTCTTTTCCTAAATCTCTAAATCTCTCAGCTATGATAGAAGGTTTATCTATTACCCAACTTTTCCATACAGGTATAGAGACTTCTTCATATCCAGGCTCGGCAAAAAAGGTGTGCTCATCATCCTGATAGAAGAAGGGACTTTCCGGGGCATGTAGAGCATTGTTGGGAAGGACAAGGTTGTATTTTTTTACTTGGGATAATATCTCTTCAGATATTTCATATGATATTATTCCAGACAAAGAAGGAATCAGAATAGAAAGAATCGCAGCAAGATTTTCTGAACTATCCGTTTCATATTGTGTGCCCCGTTTTAGGGATGGGGTGTAATGGAATATTCCAGAATCTCTTTCCCCAGGCAATAATTCCGGTTTTGCATTTCGGCCTGCCATGTAGAATGCACAAGTCTTTTCTTCGGATATCAGATTGTTTTTATAAGTAGTCGTTTGCTCAACGTTATCAGTTTCTGCAATAATAATGGACAGATGTATCGGTATGTTGAGAACAATGTAAATCCCTGATCCATCTTTATCCGTATCTTTGGCAATGGAAATAAATATTTCTTGAGGTTTCACCCAAAAAGAATAATCAACAAAATTATAGAATTGTTTTTCAAGGTATTCTTTTATCTCATCATAAGAATATAGAGGAACAAAATTACTCACCTGTGGTGCACTCCATTTCCCCCTGTCATAGATACTCCAGTGAAGTTGGGCGTGGAGTTCCTTCTTTCCAGACATTCCTGAGATTGGCTTATCTGCTAAATTTTTTATTGTCTCAGATTTATTCTCATCAGACTTTTCAGGAGAAACAGGCTTTTCCATGAATGTCACCCAGAAGAGCCAGAGCCTGTCGTGCCAGACAACGGGTGCAAGGTGGTCTCCCTGAACCTCAACATTTACAGGCTCCCAGGGAGTCCACTCGCCACGCTGATACCTGCGGTAGAAGTATTTGTGGGGCTGGTTGTAGGTGCGGCCAAACACATGAAGAACATTGCCTTCGGGATCATCTTTATACTCTATGTGTGAGGCGACAATATCAAGCCTTGCCAGTTCATCAAGCTTTTTCAGGTAGTTGAGAAAGGCATCTTCAACAAGCTCCTCAGAGACATCTCCCTGAAGGAGGGTACCTTCAAGCTCCTGAAAGATGTGGGTCTTGTCGTCCCTGAACTCAGGCTCAAGCCAGTTCTCTGGCCAGAGGAAGATCTTTCTGTTTGCCTCCCAAACCCTGTATCGCTTCATCCACTCCCATTCTTTTGTATTTATGGCCGAAGGAAAAACATTTTCCTCAAGATTCAACAGGCAGCGCTGGATGAATAGTTGCACAGAAGCGATGGCAAGCCTTATCCTTGAGGTCCAGACCACAGGCTCCATTCCAGGGTCTATCAGGAAGTGCTCGTAGAGCTGTTCAATCCGTTCATAGCCAAGTTTGTGAATCACATAGGCAGATAGGGCATCCCTCTTCTTCTTGCGCAGGCGGTCGGAAATAGGTTGGACAATCTTGAGCCAGGTAGCTCTGTCAAAGCGAGCCTTTATGGAGTTTCTAATACCTTGTGTAATCTTTGGCCTGTATTGGTCGTTGTTGACAATCCCTCTCCAGTCTGCAATTTCCTCAGGGGGAACACCGAAGCGGTGGACAATTTGAAGGGCATCCCAGAGCCTCTTAAGCTTATGCAGAGGCTCATAATTCGGAGAAGATCCGAACAGAATCCCTGCGGTTTGCTTTACTGTATCAGGGTCACGGCGGGTAAGCTTGGCAAGCCTTTCGTAATAAGCTTCGTCTTCTTCTGCATCAAGCACATCCACAAGGTCTTCCGTATTTCCCGCAAGGTCTTTCTTCAAACTGCTGTATAAGCAAAGGGAAAGGAATTTGGAAAACAGCTTTTGAGCTTTATCAACCGATACCTCCTCAGCACTTACAGGCATCCTGAGGTTGCCAATATGGGTGAGGATGTAGCGAACCTCCTTCTCCTTAAGCTCAAAGGTCGCAAAAAGCTGAAGGACTTTGCTCAACAGGACATAGGCCTTTTCTGCTTCATCCATCTCTTTTGCAGGGTAGAGGTTCAGCCTGCTGATACTACCCTTTGGCAGATTTTCACCGCGAACAAGGAGCCTTGCATTTTTGCCCCGGAGATCTTTAAGTTCAAGGGTAAATCTGTAAGGGATGTTTGCCTTAAATTCGGTGTATACAGAGGTTTCCGCCTCAGAATCATTATTTGAGAGAAGTGGTTTGGATAGATGGTCAAACCTCAGTTCATATTTAACCCCTTCATCCGCCTCGATGTAGAATCTATAAGATCCGGGGGTTGGAACAACAATGTAGCCCTCAAATCTTGCACTTCCTGCCTGAGTATCTATAAGGGCGGTATCAGCATCATCCACAAGCTTCATGGTTGAATCCACGATGGCTGTGACTCCCTTTTCTGCAGAGGAAACAAAGTTATCAAGAAGGCTTTTGCTATCGGAAAGCGAAAGCATATTTTCATCTGTTACAAGCATCTCCACAAGGGAAGGATCAGCACCTGTTTTTTCCGCCAGGCTCTTTACTACCAGGTCTTTTATCAGCCTTGCCTGAATGGCTGGGAAGACCGCCTTAGCAACCTTCAGAAATTTTTCCTTTTCAGACGTTTCCATAGAAAAAAGTACCTGAAAGTCCTCTGAAGCGAAAAATCCCCCTGTATTGTTTTCTTTCAACAAATTATTATCAAAGAATTCTCTTGCTTGATTCTGGATATTGTTAAGTAATTGGGAAAAGAGATCCTTTTGCTTATCAGTTAGTTCATTTTCAAATTTAGCTATCAGCTCATTCTTTTTGTCCTCAAAAAGCACGCCTTTGTAGGTAAGTCTCTGCTCTCTTGTTACACTATTATAAGAAACATCTATGATGGAAGACTCATCCTTAAAGGTTTCCGGATCAAGTTTATTGCTTTCATCGGCCTCCTTTACTGCGGCAAATTCCGCCCTTCCAGCAAGCATAGCTAAGAAGCGGTCAACCACCTCTGGGGGAAAAATGAGTCCGAACTTCTGTCTGAGGACATCTTCACTTAAAGTGTACGGGTCATCCGGAACCGCATGCTCTGCTTTTATGGAACGAATGCCATCAGCAATGGTTTTTAAGAATAACCTTATTCCTGCTTTATCGGGACGATATTTCCCCGTGGGGTCAAACTGGTGGAGGAAGAGGTAGTTCAGATCCTCCACTTTGAATCCGCCCTCCTTTACCCTTTCCACCATTTCAATGAATCTGATGGTCTGGTAGGGGGCATCTTCCTTAAGAGAGTTAAGTGCATTTTCAGAAATTGGCATGAAGGGGTCTATTCCGGAAAGCTTTTTCAGGGAGATAAGTTCACCTACCGAGATCTTAAGAACCTTTGCGAGGAGTCCGTAACGGTAAAGGAGAGAAACAGTGCTCAGGGTGAGGAAGGCATTATCAATTGATTGACCGTTATCCTCAAGAATAAGCACTATCTCTTCTGCAGTAAGCCCTAAGGCTGACTGAAGGGCGGGTAGATACTTTTCGAGTTTCTCGGCATCTTGTAAATAATGACCCAAAGAGTCATCAAATACCGGAGCTGTATTCAGAATATCGGGTTTTAAGAAAAGCTCTGCATAAAGGGAGTGTTCACCGGTTGTGGGTATGTCCGACCAGAGGGTAAGAAGCTTGATGCGTTCATCTTTTCCAAGGTTCAGTTTTTCTTCCAAGGCTTTTAGATGGGCAAGATAGATTAAGGCAGTTTTTAGCGGTTGTTGAGACACGTGGGCTTCATTAAAGGGCACATTTTTCGGGATAAAGGTTTTGAGGGCCTGGTCAAGCTCCTCTATGCTCCAGCCGAGTTTTCTCCATAACCTTACAAAGAGATTTATTTTTAAAAAATCAATTGGCTTGATATGGGAACCATCTGCATACATTACCTTTGTCTTTCCAAAATCACAGGTTGCCTCTTCATCTGCAAGAACCAAAATTTTATTAAGTGGAATATTCTTTAGATTATCAAATAATTTCTCCTTTTCTTCATCTGTTAATCCTTTCTCTTTGGCATAGTTTTCTACAATATCCTTTAGTTCTATCTCCTCAAGAGAGGATAATTCTACAGGTTTAATATTTAGTTTATATAAGATAGCTGCTTCATAAAGTTTAGGATTGATAAACCATGTCTCGAGGATATTAACTAATTCTTTGTAAGTAACTCTAAGTTTATTAGCTAAATTTTTTGCAGAGAATAGTTCAGATAGAGCTTTATTTTCTTCATCGTATCCGTAAAGCTCATACCAGGTGTTAAGGATATTTCCATCTGTGAAGAGCTCAAATTCAGAAGGTGAAAGACCGAGCTGTTCCGTAAAAATCTTTGAATAGTCACAGGGTTTTCCGGAATCAAAAAGTTTATCCGTTGGTCTGAATACCTCAAGGAGTCTCCATAATGGGACTTCAAAGTAGTTATAGAACTCCCTTGCAGTCTCTATCCAGAGGTCAAAGGGAAGATTTAAGGGATAACGTACCTCTTGAAGGATCTCGTATGCTTTCGGTTCTATATACTGGGGTTCGGCAATAAGCTCTTCAGAAGTTACATTTCCCGTATCGTGGGCAGCACCTTTATCAAGCCTGTTGTGGACAACCCAGTATTCCAGGATCTCGTTTACGATGTCTATGTAGGGCATTGTCGTATAGGTGTTTTCGCAGGTAAGCGGGATGTGGGGAATATCCGGTCGTCGTTCGGTAAGAACATCGTAGGGCTTTTTGCCATTCTTAACGGTTTCTTCCCAGCGCTCAAGTGAATGGAGTAAATCCACAAGGTAGGCGGCAGGGCTTAGAACAGAATGGCAATGGTCACACTCGCAAAAGTCAAGAGAACCAAATAATTTTTCCAGAGTTGGAAGTTCTTTGATAACTTTCTTCCTAACTTCACCAAAGTATGGAACAACAGACATAGATGGTGTAATTCCAAACCAGCGTGCTGTAGTAGAAAGATTTAAAATTGCACCTTCTATCTGCTCCGCCTTTCTATAAATAAGCCTTGCCACATCTTTTGGAGGTTCGTCGTTGTATATTCTTTTGTATTCCGCCTCAAACCTTTTAACAAACTCTTCTTCAGGGATGGCCGTTACCGCCCGGGAAGAGGTAAGCTTCAGGTTGAAAAGTACGGGTATGGCCTCATCTGTTGGCGTGATCTGATAGACCCGGTGGAGATCCTTGAGGTGGTTTTTTATCTCGTTGTCAATTTCAATCCCCTGCTCTTTAAGAAATTTCTCAACCGGATTCTGGCCTATACGGAATCCTTTTTTGGCCATTTGCCTCAGCGTTTCAGGAAGTGAGTCGTTCTTCACCCCAAAGTGTTCCGGCTTTACCTCAATCATTCTTGCCACAACCTGGGTGGGATAGCTCCGCCTTATCTTTAATGCCATGTCCCTAGCATAGGCCTTAAGTTTTTCTTTTGGTTTTCCTTCATAAATCAGTGGGATTATCTTTTCTATCTCTTTTTCATTATTCTGAGCCAATTTACGGATCGTTTCTTCCCATTTTTCTGGTTTATAAAGATCCCTTTCCACAAGCTCTTCAGGATCTCTTACTTTTTTTATGAGATGGGAGACAAGGGGACGGCTGTTAGCTGTAAGAAAGGCAAGCTTTCCCTGAAGTTTCAGTTTATGTATTTGCTTTTTACTAAAACCTGCTTTTTCAACTTTTTCCCAGAAAATTTTTTTATCCCATCTGTACCTAAAGAGAATATTAAGAAACTTAATTTGCTTTTTTCTATCTTTTACTACATCACTTAAAAATTTTCCATAAGTCGCAGTTGAGCCATATATGTGGACTTCAAGTCTCTCTTTTGTTATAGCCTTCCAAAATCTCCTTTTGAATTCTATAATTTCTTTATAAGAAAGCCTTACAATGTTTTCATCTTTGGACTTTTTTAATGTCTCTTCTACAGTTTTTAAATCTATCTGTACAAGAAGTTCTTTGTCCCTCGGAAGACCTGATCTCAAAAGGGCATAGACCTTTTCTACATCCTTTTCTGGAAGCTTTAGTTCTTCAATTAATCTCTGTGCATCTGCTACAAGGGCAATAAGTCTTGCATCCCAGCCTGTCGAACGGCTTAAGAAGCTTAAATCCTGCCTTTCTTCGTCTTCTTTAGCATTTTTTAAACTTCTTAAATTTATTTTGAGAGTTTTAAGTGCATGATGCAAACGGGAAAATTCTGATTCAAGGGGCAGAAGATTTGAAGGGGCAGCCAGATTAATTTCAATATTTTCTTCTTCAGATAGAGTAATAGGTTTTGAAAGACTTACTTCCTTATTTTTATGCACGGTTCTAACTTCAATAATAAGTGCTCTATTATCCTTTTTTAGTGCTATGCGATAAGCCCCTTTTTCATCTGTTTTTGTTTGACCGATTTTTGTAGTTTTTCCACCAAAGATATATCTGTAAAACCTTAGGGGGATATTCCCTGCGGGTCTTCCATCCTCTAAAATTATCTTTCCATGGATTCTTACCATTGTTAACTCCCTTATAAGATTTAATTCTTTAAGTTCCTTGTTAATTGTATTGGCCGTGGCCTCGTTCACCACGCCGGTGGGCGGAAGATCGAGGTGATATTGGAGGTTTGTTACCAGCCACCTAGTCGTCTTGCCGAAATAGCTTTTCATGCGTTCCCGCTTGAGGCCCGATTCGATCTCTCGCCAGTCCGGCGGTCGGGGGACGTGGGTCGTCACCGGGCGCGGGGCCAGCAGGTCGCGTCTGTGCTCTAGGAAATAGAGGAGCACATCATGAAGATCGGATACCTTTTTGCCTTTCATGCGGGGTCTTAATGGAGAGATGATTTTGTTCATATTGACATCTCCTTGTTCTCCGCCCTCTCGGGCAAAATTGGGGGTGCGTTTTACGCGTCGCGTTTTCAGCGAGCGTTCATTTCATATTTAATGTCATTGCCATGTCCAACGTTGTTTTATGCATGAGATGCACCCTACCTAGCTTATAGGTAATTCACCTGTTGAGTGTTGTCGAAGGCTTGCTCGAAGGCATCACCTCATGAATCAGTGGAGGCTGGCGTTTTTGTTGTTCGTTTAACATGAATTGAAGCATCTGTATCTCTCTCTTGACATCAGTGATTCTCTGTTTTAAGAATTTAATCAAACGCCTCGCCGTATACACTCTGTTCCGCACTTCCTGAGATAGCATTTCCCACCATTCATGCTTCTCCATTTGCCCTGCCCTTATTAAAAGGGCTTGTAAAAATTTTATCCGTTTTTGTCGAATCAAAATCCGAGACCGGATGTCCTCTATCGGAATAAAAACCCACTCCGTCCGGATATAATCACCGAAATATTTGGCGCTCGCATTATAATAAATATAAGAACGCGGATATAACTCAAACCCTAATTTCTTCGCCACCTCTGCCAATTTTCTAAACGCCCTATTCCGTTTGATTTGTTCGTAAGTCTTAAGATAAGACAAAACAGGTCCCGTTAGCTTTGATAAGGTTTCACTAACTTTTGACACCTTTGATATAAGCCAATGCAGGTTGTTTCCAGAAATCTGTCGTAATTTTTCTAGCCGCTCTGATAGCTTTTCGTTCCTAGAAAGAATTGACTTCAACCATGCCCATCCACTTCTAGCATTCTGTCTATATCGCACAATAGCACGAAGTAATTGCTGATATCGTACAACTAGGGCATTTTTTTTCTGCGGGGAAAGTCTTTCGAAAAAACGTTTCTGAGAACACTCCAATTCTGAAGGACCTGGGACACCGCATATGGCTTCACTTTGCGTGCCTTCTCTATCTCTCTTTGTAAGGGGGGTGTCCATTGAATAAGAATAGATATTGATATCGTTCTTTATATCCACTGGATCACAACTCACCCACCTCCCAAGCCACAGGGCATAATATCTCGCTTTGTGATAATTCAGCCCGGTCTCCTCGTCCCGCTCCTGGCCGGTGAACCGGTACCTTTTGGCCGCAGCCTTGATAGATTTGTCCACAGCCTGATACACCGTGCTTCCGTACGGGCTGTACTCCTCGTAGGAGATGAGCCGAGCGTTATCATCCAGCTCCAGGATCACCGAGCCCAGATGGTTGCCTAACTGGTAACGAACGAGTTGTCTGGCCGAGCCGTCGTCGCCTACGGTTCGGGTCTCCACCAGGGCGATGCGCTCCTGGTCGTCCAGGATGTGTAGCGTCTCTCGCTCCAGGTTCATGGTGGAGCCGCTGCCGTTGTACTTGCGGTAGATCTCGAATCCACCCAGATAGATGCGATCTTCCTTGCGGGCGCCATTGTCACGCTCAGTGACCTTGCGCACCCGCTCACCATCGCTGTTGTAAACGTAATAGGTTATCTCAGGTGTTCCCCCATCCGTCCTAACCTGCCTTGAGGTTGCCTTAAGCCTGTCCTCGTAATCCCATTTCATCAGGCTTAAGTGAGGCATGGTGGTCATGTTGCCGTGCTCATCGTAGGTGTATCTTTCAACCCTTTCTCCAACCTCTGTTTTTGAAAGCCGGTTGCTGAATTTATCAGGCTCAAGGAAGCTTTCTTCTTCATAAAAATATTCCCTCGTCCAGCTTCCGTTGCTGTTCGCCTTATGTATCATGCGCAGAATGTTTCCCACCTCGTCGTATTCATACTGCTCGGTGTATCTTCGCATGGCATTTCCGTCATTGGGATGTGCAAGCTTTACGCGGAACCTGTCGTCCCAGGAGGAAGGAGTGGGCACTCCAGCCTGACCTATATGTTCTCTTCCTTTTGCCTCAACAAGCCTGTAGAGAGCATCGTAGGTGTATTCTGCATCAGGCCTTACAACGGAATTTCTGAAATAAATTGTCTGCTGAGCAGCATCCCTTATGTGGGTTATGTTTCCATCTGGGTCATAGGTATAATAGAGGTCCTGAAATACCTCCCTACTCCGGGCTGTTTTCAGATGCCTGAGCCTGAAGGTGAGGGAATCGTATTCGTAAAGGGTTACTGCACCGTTTCCATATTCTATCAGCTCCCTCTGCCCCTTTGCATTGTAGTTGATATTCTTCACAAAAACTTTCTTTTCTTCTTCACCACGAAGCCTTACTTCTACCTTTTCCAGCAGATTCGCCTCGTTGTAGCCCGGATAGGTAATGCTTCCATCAGGGGTTGTGATTTTGATTGCCCGGTTCAGGGCATCATAGTCGGTAAAGGTTTCAAAAATCTCTTCCTCTAACTGAACCTCTCCATTCCAGTCAACTGTTTCTTTGTATTCAACCGCAAGTCTTCTTTCGCTCTGAATCAGGTTGCCCTTAAAATCATACGCCCTGTTCGTTACAACCCCTGTCTGGTCATACTGCCTGTAAACCCTGGTGCGGAGGTTGTTTGCATCCCCCTGCTCTTCGCCATAAACCGTGCGCTCAACGAGATATTCAACTCCATCTTTTGCAACATAAAGATCCGTTGGTCTTCTAAGCTCATCGTAGCATATTCTGCGGACAAATCCCCTGCTGTCCCAGATGCGGATGGGATTCCCTTCAACATCGCTCAGAATCCAGCGCTCACCCGCTTCCATGCTTGCCTGATGGATGAAATGGATGTTCCTTCGCTCTTCGTCCTCATCTTCCTCAGGCCCTGCCATATGGTAGCTGTAGCACATAACGATTCTTCCCTTTGCATCTATGACCCCAAGCACATTCCCCTCTATGTCAAACTCGATGAGGGTTCTGTATTTCTCATCCTTTACTGTTCCATCCGGGGCTTTGAATCTGTTGTGGGAAAC
>Ga0256841_1001230_pt1 | contig 22944 bp, 24 predicted proteins | sample 356308metaG_FD_185971 | JGI IMG/M metagenome (GOLD analysis project Ga0256841, IMG submission 185971) | Hydrothermal vent microbial communities from Mid Atlantic Ridge, Atlantic Ocean - 356-308 | ecosystem: Environmental > Aquatic > Marine > Hydrothermal vents | place: Atlantic Ocean: Mid...
ATAGTTTGTTGAATTTCCGGTAGCACTTGCCAGTCCTACAGCTATTAAAGAGCCTAAAAAGATACCTTTTAAATATTTTTTTATCATATAATTCCTCCTGTCTAATAAGGTTTATAGTGAGATATTTTCAATCAAAGCAATTATAATGCCATATTTTTATAAGTCTCTGTATTTATGTGTTTTTCCTTATGCATAGATTATATAAATCGCTTTTACCTTTGTAAAAGAAATTTACATTATTTTTTATGAATGAATATTAACTTTATGTTATTCAAAGAAAAATTAAAAAAAACTCGATTTGTAAAATTTTTTTACAGTTTGTAATGAATTTTTACATTAAGTTTAATAGTGAACATATTGATTTATATTCATTAAAGAACATAATATAATTTTGTTTTGCTGTGCTTAGATATATTAGGGAGGTAGCGTTTTAATGAAGATTGGTGAAAAGGTTCCTTATTTTGAGTTTTTAGATGGTATAAAGGGAACCTCTATTTATGATTTAAGACAGAAGTATCATCTTGTTATATATAACACAGAAAATTCAGAAGATTATGAAAAATTAGAGAATGAGTTTGAAAAGCTTGGAGCTAAACTTATTGATTATGTTCAGATAATAACAAAAGATTTTTGTAAAAAATTTGGATGTGATGAAAACAAAGAGTTTATCTATGTAATTGATAGGTTTGGAACTCTTCAATACAGAAGCATTGATTATGTACCTCCTGCAAAAGAAATTTTAGATTTTATTTTTTACATAGAAAATGAAGGCTGTTGTGCAATGTAATATGGATAGGCTAATAGATATTATAAATGAAGCGCCTGAAACATCAGGAGTTTATCTGTTTAAAAATGAAAGCAAATATATATACATAGGAAAAGCTAAAAATATAAAAAATCGTCTAAAACAGCATCTTCAACAGGTTTCTATAAATCCTAAAGAAGAAAAGATATTTTTAGAAAGTACACATATAGAGTGGTTAATTACTAAAACAGATTATGAGGCTTATGTTTTAGAAAATGAACTGATTAAACAGTACAAGCCAAAATATAATGTTCGTCTAAAATCAGGAAGCAGTTATCCAATGATAGTAATTACTGATGAAGAATATCCGACTATAAAAATTAGCCGTCAATATGGTGAATTTAAAGGTACGTATTTTGGTCCTTTTATTCCGGCTAAAACAGCAAGAGCTATGAAAGATTTACTTCACAAACTTTTTAAACTTAGAACATGTGATCCTATGCCTGTTAGAAATCTTGTTTGTTTTGATTACCATTTAGGTTTATGTTCTGGTCCATGTGCAGGAAAGATATCTAAAAAAGATTATCAATTTGACGCTAAAGTGGCTAAAGAGTTTTTATCAGGAAATGTAAAGAACGTTATATATCAGCTTTACGATAAGATACAAGAATATTCTAACAAACTCATGTTTGAAAAAGCCGCTGTCGTAAAAGATCAGATAACTGCTATTGAAAATGTTATCAGAAAACAAGAGGTTTTAGGATTTAGTATAAACGAAGCTGATATATTCTATTTTATGGAAAATGCCGTTTTCCTTGTAATCATAAGAGGAAATAGAATAATAGGTAAAGAAATTTTAGAAATTAAAGGTAGTATGTCAGATAATCCTGAACTAAGCATTCTGACAGACTACTATAGTAAAGGAAATCTTATACCAGAGAATATTTATTTAAATAAAAAGTTAACACAGATTTCTAATTTTAAAAAATGGTTAAAGGAGTTTAAAAAGTCAGATGTGAAAATTTTCTTTGAAATTCCACAGGAAGTTAGAGGTTTTATTAACAGAAATTTACCTGAGGATAATGTTTCAGAGGAATTAAAGTCTTTATTTTTTGATGTTTTTAGATTTAACATACCACGTAGAATAGAAGGGTTTGATATATCTACTCTTCAGGGGAAATTTACTGTTGGTTCATGTGTTGTATGGGAAAATGGGAGGATGAACAAAAAAGAATATAGACGTTTTAAAGTAAAAACTGTTGATGGGATAGATGACTATGCTTCCTTAAGAGAAGTTTTGTTTAGAAGATTTAAACGATATAAAGAAATGGAAAATCCGCCAGAGCTTGTATTGATAGATGGAGGTAAAGGTCAACTTAAACAGGGTTTGATTGTAAAAGATGCCTTAGGTTTAAGAAATCTTCGAATATTTTCAATAGCGAAAAAGGAAGAAATTATCTTTACTGACGATGGAAAAGAAGTTTATCTATATAACTATCAGCCTTTACTTATACTCTTTACAAAAATAAGAGATGAAGCTCATAGATTTGCCATTGCTTATAATAGAAAACTTAGACAAAAAGAAACACTAAAGGATGTTCTTTCTCAGATAAAGGGTGTTGGAAAAAAAAGAAGAGAAATTCTTTATAGAACATACAAAACTATAGAAAATATAGCATCAGCTCCAGAAGAAGAGCTGATAAAATTAGGAATACCAAAATCTGTAGCTCAAAATATAAAAAAATATCTTGGTTCTATCTAAATAGTTTTCCTATAACTATGTCGTATGTAGCATAAATTAAAATCTCGCTTAATGATGGATGGAAGTATATAAACTCGTGTAAATCTTTGGCTGTATATTTATCTTTTATAGCAAAAGCCAATTCATGAATTAATTCTGATGCTCCAATCCCAACAATAGAAGCCCCAATTATTCTCTGGGAATTTTTCTCAAAAACTAATCTTATAAACCCTTCTGATTCGTGTTCATCTACAGCTTTTTCATTATATGTATAAGGATAGTATCCTGTTATTGTTTCAATTCCTTGAGATTTTGCCTGTTCTTCATTAAGTCCTACATGGGCTATTTCATATGCAGTAAATATAGCCCATGGAACAAGGGAATAATCTGCTTCTTCCTTCTCTTTATTAAACATATTATTAACAGCTATTCTAGCTTCATAAGAAGCAACATGAGCTAACATTGGAGAGTTAACTACATCACCACATGCATATATATTTTCAAAATTCGTTTGCATATATTTATTTACTTTAATAAATCCTTTCTCATCTTTCTCTATACCTATTGTATCTATATCTGTATTAGGTTTTCTTCCTACACTTAAAAGTATTTTATCTACCGTTATTTCTTCACCATTTGAGAGCTTACACTCTATTTTACCGTCAGATATTTTGTATTCTTTTAAGGTAGTATTAAAGTAAGTTTGTATTCCTAATTTTTTAAATTTTCTGTGCAGAAATCTTGATATTTCTGTAGAGATTATAGGAGATGGAAGTAGCCTATCCATAAGTTCTACTATATATACTTTTGTTCCATATTTGTTCATTATATAACCTAATTCACATCCAGCTACACCTCCTCCTACAACAAGTACTTTTTCTGGAAGAGAAGTTAGCCTGTCCATGTAATCTTCTGTAGAGAGAACATTTTCTCCATCGATTTTTATATTACCTATATCAACAGGAACAGAACCAGTAGCTATGAGTATATATTTTGCTTCTATTGTTTCCTTTGAACCATCTATTTTTGTTATTTCTACTTTGTTTTTATCTATTATTTTTCCTGTTCCTTTGTAAACAGGTGTTTTTTTGGCTTTTAAAAGCTGTTCTAAGCTTCTTCTTAAAAATCCTATTGCTTTTTCTTTACCTTCCCATGCTTTTGTATAATCTAATTTATAATCTCCTAATATAATTCCGTATTCATTTACTACAGATAGTTTTTCTACAAGGTGTGCTCCTGTTCTAAAATATTTTGTTGGAATACAGGCTCTGTTTAAACAATTACCACCTAGTTTATTTTTTTCAACAACCGCTATTTTTAATCCCATTCTAAGTGCTGTCATTATTGCTTCATATCCACCTGGACCTGTTCCTATAATAACTAAGTCGTACATTAAATTTTCCTCCTCTACTACAAAAAATAGTTAATTATGATTTTATACATAGAATATTTTATTACAAGAAACACATTATTATCATAACCTCTGTAGGAGGTATATTATCATGGAGTTTTCAACAGCTCTTTTAATGGGATTAATAACAGGTGCTTTGTTTGGTGCAGTATTACATAAAGTAGGTGCAGTTAGATATTCAAGAGTAGAAGGAATGCTTCTTCTTACAGACCTTAAGATTTTAAAGTTTGCATTTGTGGGAGTAGCTACAGCATCTATTTTGTATGGGCTGGCTTTTGTTTTTGGTGTAAATGAAGCTCTTAATATTCACCCAAGAATAATGCCGTATATGGGGATAGCACATCTTATAGGTGGATTTTTATTTGGAATAGCTTTTGCTGCTTCTGGACTTTGTCCTGGTACATGTCTTGCTAGAGTTGGTTCAGGTAAGTGGCTTGCTAGTGCTGCAGTTATTGGCTTAATGTTAGGTATAGTTGCATATGACCTTATGTATCCGTTTCTTGTAGATACTGGTATTATTGCTAAAAAAGAACCTCTTACTATTTATGGTATCCTTGGTCTTTCTTATGGAGTAGTAGCTATAGTATGGGGAATATTATTCCTTGTTTTTGCAGTAGTTGCTGATTGGTTTGACCCTGCTAAAAAATATGAAAGCTCTAATAATAAGCCAAAAAGCATTGTTGAAGTTTTAAGAGGTGAATGGCACTGGTTTCCTTCAGGTGTTCTTGCTGGGATTTTGATTGTATGGGCTACTATGCAGGGACAATATTTAGGTTTTTCTGGTTCTTTACTTGCTCTTGTTGCATGGATAGCTGATGGTATAGGACATCCATTAACTACTGTTCCAGCTATAAATGATACTATTTTATGGAGAGCTGGACTTGCTATCGGTGTTATACCTGGTGCTTTTATTAGCTCTCTTTTATCTCGTACACTTAAGTTTGATGTAGTTCCACCATCTTTTGCAGAAGCAGTTACACCAATACCTTGGGTTAGAATTTCTCTTGTGTTCTTTGGTGGATTTTTCCTTGCCCTTGGAGCTATGATTGGTGGTGGATGTACTACTGGAGCATTTTTAGCAGCATATCCTACATTATCAGTAGGCTCTATAGCTATGTCTGGGACATTCTTTATTGTAGGAGTTTTAACTGCAAATATTATTTACTTTGGTAGATGGAGCAGATTTGTTAAATCTAAACCTGTTGCAGATATGGTCTATGATTAAAACTTTCCTTTTAGTTTTTTGTAAATGTCTGGCAGTTTAACCAGAACTGCCAGCACTCTTTTCCATTTTGACCATTCCATAGCAGGAATATTAGAGCCATACATTTTACCAGATTCTAAGTTAGACCATACTCCAGACTTACCAGTCACTATTACATTATCTCCTATTTTTATATGGTCAGCTACTCCAACCTGTCCTGCCAGTATTACATCATTTCCTACTTTTGTACTTCCTGCTATTCCTACCTGTGCCGCAAATATAGTTCTTTCTCCTATAACACAGTTATGTGCTATCATTACAAGGTTATCTATTTTTGTTCCTTTTTTTATAACTGTTTCATCTAACATCGCTCTATCTATAGTTGTGTTTGCTCCTATTTCTACATCGTCTTCTATTATTACTTTTCCTATATGTTTTATCTTTATATGCTGATTATTTTCCCTATAATAACCAAATCCATCTGCACCTATTACAGCTCCAGAGTGGATAATAACTCTATTTCCTATTTGGGTGTTTTTATATATAGTTACTCGTGGGTAAATAATAACATCGTTTCCAATTTTTGTGTTTTCTCCAATATATGAGAAAGGATATATAACTACATTGTTTCCTATTTCTACGTTATCTTCTATTACAACATAATCTCCTATATAAACATTTTTCCCGATTTTTACTTTCTTTGAAATTTTTGCAGTTTTTGCTTTTCTTGGTTTTAGCTTTTTATCTGGATAAAAAATATCTATAAGTTTATAAAAAGCACTTTGGGGATTTTCAACGATAATCTGTGGGATTTGAAGGTCTTCTATAGGTTCTTTTACTAATATAGCAGATGCTTTTGTTTGCTTTGCAAGGTCATATAACTTCTTATCTACAACGAATGTTAGGTCTCCTTTATCTGCTGTAAATAGACTTTTTAGACCTGTAATTTCTATATCTTCTTTTAAGTTTATCAATTTTCCATTAAATAACTTTGCTATTTCTGAGACTTTCATTATTTTTCCTCATTGTACATTTTTAAAATAATATCTGTTATATCAAGGTTTTTGTCAGCATATAAAAGAGCACTTATTTTTCCTCCAATGAATACAAAATCCAAGTTTTGTTTTTTTGCATATTTTTCTACTATTTTTTTTATGTCCTCTAACATTTTCTTTTCTGCTTCCATTTTCATCTGGTTTAACTCTATTTGGGCTTTTTGCTGTAGTATTAAAAATTCTTGTTCAATCTTTTTTAATTCTTCCTGTTTTTTCTTTTTACCTTTTTCACTTAACGCAGGACTTTCTATTTGTTTTTGAATTTGTTTAGCTTTTTTTTCTAGTTCTTCAGCTTTTTTCTTGTAGTATTCTAATTTCTGTTCTATTTCCTTTCGTAGTTTTTCTCCTTTTTTAGATTCATTCATTATTCTCTGAACATCTACATATGCGAATTTTTGCTGTGCAAATGAGAATGTAAAAACAGAAATTACAAGAACAACAATTAAAGTGATAAGTTTGTTCATCTCATTTCTCCTTTAAAAGAATGTTCCAAGTACAAATCCTATTCTTGAATCACTAACTCCTTCTGGAGCATTTAACACTTTTCCATAGTATATATCAATTGGTGCCATTGGTGTAATAATTTTTATTCCAAAACCTACTGAATAATAAAGGTCTGTAAATGGGTCTCCTTCATCAAATCCTTTTCCCATATCAGTAAAACCATAAGCCCACAGAAATCTTTCTGCTATTGGATGAGATAATTGAAAGTTTAACACAATTTCCTGTTTGGCTCCATTTGGGTTAAAGTTTGCATCATAAGGACCTGCCATACCATAATCAAATCCTCTGATAGTAAAATCTCCACCTACAAAAAATAGTTCGTCAATAGGTACTTCTTTATTTATCTTATCCATAAATCCGTATCTTCCTTTAAAAGAAAAAACAAAATCTGTGAAAAAAATCCTATCTGGAACATATACAGTTCCACTTAAAACAACTTTGTAAAAATCCCATGTTCCTGTTCCAGTTTTGAAATTTATAGTAAAGTCAGTTCCTTTTGTTGGTATTAAAGGATTATCAACAGAATTTCTGTTTATATAGGTATATATAGAATAAAGGTAATAACTTCCTGCCTGTCTTTTTATGTATTCTGGTGCTTCATCCTGTATATTTGAATATTTTCCTCTTATTGCAGATATACCTACTCCTGTTCTCCAGTATTCTTTAAATTCATAAGATATGTTAGTAGATACACCCTGTTTTGTTGATACAAATGTTGCATAATCAATTTTCCTATCATAGATAGAAAATCCAAGGTCTACAGGTTTATAAAAAGCCCATCTATGTAGATATGATATTTCGTTATTTCTGTATTCTGAACCTATACTTAAAGAGACGCCAAAAGTATCTCCTGTACCTAAGAAATTGCCTTTTCTTATAGATGCAAATAAAGAAAAACCTGTTAACTGACTGTATCCTGCTCCAAGTGATATTTGCCCTGTAAATCTTTCTGATACATTAACATCTAAATCCATTTCTTTCTGTGATTTCACTCTTGGCTGGAAACTTACCAAATCATAAAAACCTAATCCATATAGTCTAGAATAAGAACGCATAAGTTTCTTTCTAAGGAATAAATCACCGGGAGCAAGTCTTATTTCTCTTCTAATTACATAATCTCTTGATTCATAGTTTCCAGATATGTTTATCTTATCTACGTAAAATCTGCTTCCAGGGTTAATGATAAACTTTACAACAACCTGTTTTTTTTCTTTATCTATGAGTTTTTCAGTTTTTACATTCGCAAATATAAAACCAAGTTCTGCATATTTGTCTGATATTAATTTTTGTAGTTTTCTTATTATCTTTCCATTATAGAAAGAACCTTTTTTTAGAGGTTTTTTCAGTAAAGATATTATCTCTTCATGTGTATAGTATAAGTTATTTACAAATTGTATATCTTTTATTTTGTATCTTGGTCCTTCTTTTATTTTTATTTTAATAATGTACCTTTCGCCATCTTTTAGTTCTATTATAGGCTCTTCTATTTCAACTTCTAAAAATCCTTTATCTATATAAAGCTGTCTAATTGCTTCTAAGTCTTCATATAAAACATCTTTTTCTAATCTTGGGTGAAATCTCAAAAGAAATACATTTCTTTCTTTTGTTTCCATTACAGATTTTATTTCTCTATCTGATATAGCTTTGTTTCCCTCTATTATGATTTTATCTATATATGCTTTTTGTCCTTCATCTATCTTAAAAACAAGTGTGTTCCCTTTAAAGTAGTAATAAACTTTTACGTTATAGTATCCTTCCTTTTCATATAGTTTCTTTATCTTCAGTATCATCTGATTTATCTCTTCTATAGAAAAAACTCTGCCGAGTCCTTTTTTTAAACTAGCTAATTTCCTTGCAAGTTCAGGACCAACAGTTGCAAATGGTAAGATTTTGCCTGTTTCCGTTCTTGTTTGTGTTTCTATACCAAGTTCTTTTAATAACTCTTCATCAGAAAAGGCTTTATTTCCTTCAAATTCTATTTTTTGTACAACTGGAAGTTCTTTAAATACAAAAATAAGGTCAATTCCATTTTCTGTAAATCTTGTATATGCTTCTACATTTTCAAAATAGCCAAGTTTGTACAGTTCTTTTAATGTGGTTGCTAACTGGTCTCTTGTGACAATTGCTCCTTTACCAAAAGGTATTAAAGGTTTTATTATTTCTGGTTTAAAAAACTTCAGACCTTTTATTTCTATTTTTTCTATTTTATAGACTTTTTTTATTTCTTCTTTTAGGGAGGGGGTTTTTATTTCTGATGTTTCTTGAGCTAAAGTTTTAAAATTAATGGTTAATAGAATAAAGACAAAAAAAAGGAGAGGGCTAATGCCCTCTATAAGATTTTTTATGTAGTTACTGTTTCCTTCTCTTTTTTCTTTTTCTTCCTTGGTTTTCTTACTTTCAGACCAACATTGCCATCTTTCTTGATGACTATCTCTGCTGTTGAACCTGGTGGAAGTTTTCCTTTTAATATTTCTTCTGCTAATAAGTCTTCTACTAGTGATTGTAAGGCTCTTTTTATACTTCTTGCTCCATATTCTGGTCTGAACTCTCTGTCTATCAGATAATCCACGAACTCTTTGGAGAGTTTCACAGTTATATCCCATTCTTTTAACCTTTTGTTGATTTCTTTTAGCTGCAATTCAATTATACCTTTTATTATTTCTTTATCCAATGGTTTAAATACTATGATTTCATCAAGCCTGTTTATAAATTCTGGACTGAATGCTTTTCTAACCTGTTCAAGTACATTCTTTTTCATTTCCTCATAGTCTAGGATTGTAGATTTTCTTTCAAATCCAAGTTTATTAGAATCAAGTATTAGTCTTGCTCCTAAATTAGAAGTCATGATTATTATCGTATTACTAAAATCTACTACTCTTCCAAAAGAGTCTGTAAGCCTTCCATCATCAAAAATTTGTAGGAAAATATTAAACACATCTGGGTGAGCTTTTTCTATCTCGTCAAACAGTAGAACAGAATATGGTCTTCTTCTTACTGCTTCTGTAAGTTGCCCACCTTCTTCATATCCAACGTATCCTGGAGGTGCTCCTATTAATCTTGATACAGTATGCTTTTCCATATATTCAGACATATCAAACCTTATAAGTGCATCTTCACTTCCAAACAAGTATTCTGCTAACGCTTTAGCTGTTTCTGTTTTTCCTACTCCTGTTGGTCCAAGGAATAAGAAAACACCGATAGGCCTGTGTCCACCTTTTAATCCTACACTGTTTCTTCTTATAGCTTTAGCTATTGATTTTATAGCTTCATCCTGGTCAATAACTCTTTTATGTAGTTCTTCTTCTATATGTAGTAGTTTTTCAGCTTCTGTTTCTGTTAATCTTGTTACAGGTATTCCAGTCCATTTAGCTACTACATCAGCTATATCTTCTTCTGTAACTTTTGGTTTATTTTCTTTTTTCTTTTCTTTCCATTCTGCTTTTAAAGTTTCAAATTTTGCTCTTAGCTTTAGCTCTTCATCTCTTAGTTTTGCAGCTTTTTCATAATCTTGTTCCTTAGCTGCTTTTGCTTTTTCCTCTTCTATTTTCTTGATTTTCTCCTCTATTTCTTGAATTTCTGGAGGTAGAGCTAACTCTCTTAGCCTTACCCACGCACCAGCTTCATCTATAAGGTCTATAGCTTTATCAGGAAGCTGTCTGTCTGGAATATATCTAACTGAATAATCTACAGCCTTTTCTATAGCTTCTTTTGTGTATTCTACACCGTGGAACTCTTCAAATTTTTTCTTTAGTCCCATTAATATATGTACAGTATCTTCTGGTGTAGGCGGTTCTACAAGTACTGGTTGAAATCTTCTTTCTAAGGCTCCATCTTTTTCTATATATTTTCTATACTCATCTATAGTAGTTGCTCCAATTACCTGTATTTCTCCTCTAGCTAGAGCAGGCTTTAACATGTTTGAAGCATCTATAGACCCTTCAGCTGCACCTGCTCCTATTAAAGTGTGAAGTTCGTCTATAAAGAGTATGATATAAGGTGCTTTTTCAAGCTCTTTTAGTATATTTTTTAGTCTTTCTTCAAATTGACCTCTATATTTTGTCCCTGCTACTAAAGAAGCAAGGTCTAATGCTACTATTCTTTTTCCAAGTAAAGGCTCAGGAACTTCTTTGTTGGCTATTCTTTGGGCTAACCCTTCTACTATAGATGTTTTTCCTACTCCAGGTTCTCCAATCAGTACAGGATTGTTCTTTCTTCTTCTTGTCAATATCTGAATTACTCTGTCAATTTCTTTATCTCTACCGATAACTGGGTCTAACTTTCCTTCTTTTGCTAGTGCTGTAAGGTCTCTACTAAATCTATCAATATTTGGAGTGGGAACCTGTTTTACTTGTTCTTGCGGTGGTATTTCTCCTAATATTTGCAAAATTTCTCTTCTTATTGAGTATTCATCTATTCCAAACCCTCTTAGTACTCTACCACCTAAACCTGTCTTTTCTCTTACTATTCCAATAAGTAGGTGTTCTGGTCCTACAAACTGGTGGTGAAGTATTCTTGCTTCTTCTACTGCATGTTCTAATACTCTTTTTGCATCAGGGGCAAAGAGTACTTCTCCAGTATGAGAACCTTTAACCATTTGGGAGGTTAGAGTTCTTTTTACTTTTTCTACAGTTAGTCCAAACCTTGAAAGGACTAAGACTGTTATATCTTCATCTTCTAGAAGAGATAAAAGAAGATGTTCACTTCCAAGATAGTTACTTTTATATTCTAAAGCTTTTTCTCTCGCATCTAATATTATCTTCCTTGCTTTTTCAGTAAATTTTTCAAACATCTTTATACACCTCTTTTTATTCGCTTTTATATAATTGCCTAATAAAATTAGCCATACCGTGATTTTGTCAAGTCTAACTGATACTAATTATACTTATTTAGCTTTATAAAACTATGATATAAATTCCTTATCTACAATTTTACCATCTTTCATATAAAGAATATATCTGCAGTATTTAGCAACTTCCTTATCATGAGTAGCAAGCACTATTGTTGTATTATTATTTTCGTTTAATTGCTTTAAAATGTTCATAACTTTTTTTGTGTTATCACTATCTAAATTACCTGTTGGTTCATCAGCTATAACTACATCAGGAGCATTTATAATGGCTCTTGCTATTGCTACTCTTTGTTGTTCTCCACCTGATAGCTCAGAAGGAAGATGATTTATTCTGTCTTTAAGTCCTAAATCTTCAAGTAAATTTACAGCTTTTTTATAATCATCTTTGGTTTTTCTGTATAGTCTGGCTGGTATAAGTACATTTTCCAGTGTTGATAGCTCTGGTAAGAGGTAATGAAACTGAAATACAAATCCTATTTTTTCGTTTCTAAATTTTGCAAGTTGGTTGTCATCTAAAGAGTTTATATCCTGATTATCTATATAAACTCTGCCTTCACTTGGTTTATCAAGCCCTCCTAGTAGGTGTAAAAAAGTACTTTTTCCAGAACCTGAAGGTCCCATAACTGCTACCATATCTCCTTTTTTTATGTTTATTGATATTCCTTTAAGAGCATGAACTTTGTCTGTTTTTGTGTGATAAATTTTGTGAAGATTTTCAGTCTTTATTATGTAGTCATTCATATCTTAGTACATCCACTGGAATTTCTTTTGAAGCCATTTTAGCAGGAATAAAGGATGAAATAAATGAGATAATTATTGCTGATATTACTACAGCGAAAATTTCAATGGTGCTTATTTTTAATGGCAGATAACTTATCATATAAACATCAGGGTTTAGTTTTATAAGTTGATATTTGTCTACAAAGAATATTGTAGATAGCCCAATTATAAGGCCTAATAGTATTCCTATACTACCTATTATAATACCTTGCCATATAAATATTTTTAGTATAAATGTATTGGTTGCTCCTATTGTTTTTAGGATAGCTATTTCTTTTCTTTTTTCTCTTGCTTTTGTTATAAGTAAACTTGCTATATTAAAAGACGCTACAAGAACTATAAGTGTAAGTACTAAGAACATTCCAAGTTTTTCAAGTTGTAGTGCTTGAAATAGGCTTCTATTTATATCAATCCATGATTTTACAATATAGTTATCTGGAAGAATTTTTGTTAATTGTTCTTTTGCTTTATCTGCATTAAATGGGTCTTTTAATCGTATTTGTATACCAGTTATGTGGTCTTTTAGGTTAAATAGTTTTTGTGCATCGGTAAGGTTGACTGCTACGAAGGTAGAATTTAACTCATAAACTCCAAAATCAACAATTCCTGCAATTTTAAAAACTTTTGTTTTTGGTACATATCCAAAAGGGGTTTTTTTACCATATGGTGAAAAAATTATAATTTTATCTCCTACCCACACATTAAGTATAAATGCTAAATCAGAACCTATTATTGAAAATCCATTTTTTTCCAAAAGGGAAAAATCTCCAGCAATCAATCTATTGATTACACCTGAAACATTTTTGTCTTTTTCAGGAAGAATACCTTTTACAAAAACTGGTGTTATTGTGTTTCCTTTTTTTGCTACTGCTTGATTGTAAATAATTGGTTCTAAAGCTTTTACCTGTTTTACTGATTTAATTTTTTCTGCCAGTGCAGGATATTCGTTTATAGGAATATTACTTCCTAGCTTAAGTATTAATATATGAGGGTTGTTCTCTGTTATTTTTGATTTTAGTCCATATTCAAATCCACTCATTACAGCAAGAGTTATAAGTAAGGCACTGACACCAACGGTTATACCTATAATTGATATAAAGGTCATAAAAGAAAGGGCTTTTGAGCGAATTGAAAATAGATATTTTAAGGCAAGTTTTATATATAAAGGCATAAGGAAAAAGCAGAGAAAAACTCTGCTTTAGTTTAGTTTTTCTGGATAAACACTTACTACTTTTTTACCTTTTGATGTTTCAAATTTTACATAACCATCTATAAGAGCAAATAATGTGTAATCACTTCCAAGACCTACATTTTTTCCCGGATAAAATTTCGTTCCTCTTTGTCTTACTAATATATTTCCTGCTTTTACAAATTGACCATCGTATCTTTTTACTCCAAGTCTCTTTGAAATACTATCTCTTCCATTTTTCGCAGCACCACCACTTTTTTTCGTAGCCATTGTATAACCTCCTTAAGATACTTTTATGTCTTTGATTTTAAGTAGTGTATAAGGCTGTCTATGCCCTCTTTTTCTTGAGTATCTTTTTTTTCTTTTAAATTTAAAAACTATAACTTTTTTGTGTTTGCCATGTTCTACAACTTCTGCTTCTACTTTGCCAGAGAATGTAATATCTCCACTGTCATCTTTTATCATTATAGCTGGTATCTCTACAGTTTCACCGGGATTTGCGTTTAGCTTTTCTACTTTAAGCTGTGTTCCTGGTTCAACTCTGTATTGTTTTCCACCAGTTTTTATAACAGCGTACATATCCTACCTCCTGTTTGCAGATTGAACTTTATATTATAAATTCTTTTTTTTACTATTTCCAGTTTTACACTACTTTTGTTTTTTCTTAATTTTTTCTCTAATCATTGTTGGAACTTCGTGAACATTGTGGCATTTAGAACAGTTATTCATGTTTATCCATGCAAAAGTCTGGCTTATTTTTTTACCGTCTAAATTTTTAATTGCTGTTTCCAGCTCTTTTACTTTCTGATTAAACTGTTTTCCAAAATATATTTCTTCAGAAAGTTTATTAGTATGGCATTCACTACACATCTGGGTTAGTCCTTTTAGTCTTTTAACAAAGTTCATTCCAGCTTTTTTGGCTTTTTTTGTTAGTCCATCACTCATATAGACGTTTAAGAGTTTAAACGATGTTGTCATTTTAGCCATATAATCTGCAACTTCATAGTCTGTTCCTGTTATTGGGTCTTCAAGTGTAACTGTATCAAAATCTGGGAAGTGATAGAGTAATTTTGTTGAAGCCATATATCTTTCATGGCATTTTGAACATGTTCTCCCTACAGCATTTGCAAAAAATTGTATCTGTCTTATGTTCCTTTCTTTTACAGCTTTTACAAGTGCATTAGCTTCTTTTTTTCTTAGCACTTTATCCCATTCTGGAACAAGCTCTCCTATTTTCAGATAAGCATTTTTTAAACTTTCTGCCCATTTCTCAGCTCTTTTCCAGTCTTGTTCTCTTAGGCTTGTTGAAAGTCCTGTAAATGATATAGAAGCTTTATACATATTCATAAGATATTCATATTTTTCTGAGTTTGGTGGATAATATTTGTCTAATGATTTTGGAGGAACACCAAGTCTTACATCTTTAGCAAATGCAAAACTTATACCTGTTAGTATAGCAAGACAGATTATGTATAATTTTTTCATATCTTTTACCTCCTTTTATTTTATTTTGCTCCAAATTGTTCACATGCATCGTAAACATATTTCATATATGCAACGCATGGACCACCACCCATTAGTGTAGCTACCATAGCAGCCTCTATTATTTCAGATTTTGTTGCTCCTTGTGCAATAGCATTTTTTGTGTGGAAAGCTATACAGTATGGACATTGGGACTTTACTGATAGAGCTATAGATATTAGTTCTTTGGTTTTTGTATCTAAAGCTCCTGGTCCTTCTGTTGCTTTAAAAAATCCCATAAATGATTTGACAAAAGTAGGATAGTCTTTTTCAATTTCTTTAAATAGTGTTAAGAATTTTTGATAGTATAATTCCATATTTTCGTGTAAATGGTCTTTTTTTGTTTCCATTTTTTCTCTCCTTAATATATTATTCATTAATAATGTTCATTAATAATGCTGAGGAAGTCAATGGAAAATCATATCTATCTTGATAATGCTGCTACTACTTTTATTTTTGATGAAATATTATCTCAGATGCCTGATATTTTCAGTAAATATTACGCAAATCCAAACAGTATATATTCTGATGGACAAAAATCAAGGAAAATTATAGAAGAAAGTAGAAAAAATATTTGTGATGTTGTTGGCTGTAGTTTTGAGGAGATTGTTTTTACTTCCTGTGCCACAGAAAGTAATAATACTATAGTTCGTGGTGTTGCTGAAACTCAAAGTAAAAAAAGAAAAATATTAATATCTCCTATTGAACATAAATCTGTTCTAAATCCTGTTAAATTTCTTGGAAAAAAGGGTTTTAAGGTTGAGTTTTTAAAGGTAGATAAAAATGGAGTTGTTGATATTGATGACCTAAAGAGAAAATTAGATGAAGATGTATTTCTAGTTTGTGTAATACATGGTAATAATGAAACTGGAGTGGTTCAGGATATAGAATATATAGGGAAGATATGTAAGGAAAGACAGGCTTTATTTTTTTCTGATGTTGTTCAATCTTTTTTAAAAGAAGAAATAAATTTAGATTTTATCGATTTTTTTTCAGTTTCTGGTCATAAACTAAATGCTCCTAAGGGTATAGGATTTTTTTATAAGAAAAGGGAAATTGATATTGAGCCTCTTTTGTATGGAGGTGGACAGGAAAAAGGACTTCGTTCTGGAACAGAAAATACGCAGTTTATAAAGTTTATTTCTGATGCAGTGTATATATGGAGTAAAAAGCATGAAAAGTTTTATAACCATTTACTTAGTTTAAGAGATTATTTTGAAGCAAGGCTAAAAGAGGCTATACCAGATATTCATATAGTAAGTGAAAATGTTAAAAGGCTTCCTCATATTAGCTGTGTAATTTTTCCACATATTGATGCACAAACTATGATACTTTCTTTAGATTCTAAGGGAATTGCTGTTTCATCTGGGTCTGCATGTTCTTCAGGAACTCCTGAACCGTCTCATGTTCTTTTATCTTACGGATACTCTAAAGAAGAGGCTTTAAGAGCTGTAAGATTTTCTTTTGGAATTTTTAATAATTTTGAAGAAATTGATAAAACCATTGAAGTTATAAAAAATATATATCATAATTACATGAAATTTATTTATTCTTTTTGAGAAAATCTAACATTTTTTCGGCTACTTCTTCTGGAGATACTGAGTACTCTCCATTTTCTATCTGTTTCTTTATTTTATTTAATTTTTCGTTTTTAGGCATATACTTTTCCTCCACAAACATTTTTTCTAATTTTTCAAATTCCTTATTTGAAAGATATTTTTTTAAAATTTTCCTCAATTTTCCTTTTGCCATTTTTTCTCTTCCTGTGCAGATTTTCGGTATAATTTTAGTAATACTTTAATTAAAATAATAGGAGTATCATGTACTTAGCAATAGATACATTTTCTGAAATTTTTGAAATTTGTATTTTTTCGCAAAATCAGATACTTACAAGGCAAATGTATTTTAAAAAGCGTCAGTTTTCAGATTTTCTACCATTTAAATTAAAGCAGATAAAAGATGAGCTTAATATTGATTATTCTTCTTTAACTGGTGTTATAGTCAATAAAGGTCCTGGTTCATATACAGGGGTAAGGGTTGGTGTAAGTGTTGCAAAGTCTATAGCTTATTCTTTTAATATACCAGTTTATGCTTTTTTAAGTGTTGATGCAATAGCTTATAAGTATAGGGTTTACCAGGGTTATATAACTGTTATTTTAAATGCAGGAAAAAAGGAAGCTTATTTTAGACAGTATTTATCAGATGGTTCTAATATAGAGCCTGTTTCAAATCTAAAACTTGTAAAGCAGAAAGATATATATACGGATATTTCAGGATTGGTAGTTTTAAAAAATCTTCAAATAGAAAATCTAGTTTCTAATGAAGTTGTTTTTTTAAATGAGTCTGTAGCTTATGAAGGAGGACTATTTGCACTCAAGCATAATCTTATAGAAGATATGTATAAATTAGAACCTGTTTATCTAAGAGGATTATAACTTATTTTTGATTTTTTCCTACTTTGCGATGTTATTTTTTGAAATTCTTTGAACAATTTTAAGGCTTTCTGGTTTTTTAAATTTTCTTTTGCTACTTCTTTTGCTTCTTCAAAAGATGAGGTTTTCCCACTGGCAAAAATTAAAAGGGAAGCTGTATCTACAGCCCATATAGATAAAGGGTGATTTTTACCTTGTAGTATCTGATAACATATTTTTGCATTTTCTTTTATAGATATAGGTTTTTCTTGAAGGTTTATAGGTTTTTCTGGAGAGAATTTTATTTCTTTTCCCTCTTTATCTAAAATAACTGTTGGTCTTAAAGGATTTGTTTCTATGCCACCTTCTATACCTTTTATTACAAAGAATTCTTCAAATTTTTGAAAGGATAAAAGCTCTTTTAGTTTTTTAAAGTAAGGTTTATGAAATATACCTGCTATAATTTTTTTTGTGTTAAATGGGTTTAATAATTTTTCAAGAACATTTAAGTAGGTTCTAAGATGAAATTTTCTCCTTTTTGGTAAAAGAGAAAATAGTTTCCTGTTGAAACACCACTGTGGGAAATATGCAAATCCAGTATTTTCAAGAGCATTGATAATATCTTCTTTGTCTTTTAAATATCTGCATCCCATTTCTACTAAAACATCATAGTAGCCTGTACCGTACTTTGCAGGGACACCTTCACTTCCATGTCCTGTAATTTTTATTCCAGAAGCTGTAGCTATAAATATAGATACAGGAAGAATATGGGGTGTTCTGTTTTTTCCATCATATGGGACAGATATATCAATAGGATTTAAGTATGATACATCTATAATGTTTGTTTCTTCATTTAAAGCTTGAAGGAAACCTTTAAGTTCTTCTATCTCTTCTCCTTTATATCGCATAGCCATCCAGAATGCGCCAGTTTCTATATCATCACTGTTTCCATTTAATATTATTTTCATTACTTCTTTTGCTTCTTCAAAAGACAAAGATTTAGAACCGTGGACACCAACGCCCACGGTTTTTAGAAACTTTTCCATTTTTCTGTTAATACGTGTAATTTAGTTGAAGCCAGTATTTATTTACATCTGTTTTTCCTTTAAGATTTCCTCCTGTATAGTATCCATCATCAGCTCTGTAGAATGCTGCTTTTGCAAGAAAAGATAGATGTTTTGTTAGTTTTTTAGTATATAAAACGTCAAGCTCTTTTCCTATATCTTTACTTACATTAGGGTCTGTTGGTTCCTGGTCTGATTTAAATATCAGATATACGAGCATAAATTTACCAAAGTCTGGTTTTTTGTATCCCAGATAAAGACTTAGTTCATTCATACCATAATCAAATCCATTTGCAGCACCAGGTAAAAGAACATCTGCCCATCCATCGAATTTGTGTAATGTGGCTAAAGGTGTGGAAAATCCAGCATCTTCATCAGGGTCCTTTCCACCAAAGTGGGTATACATAAGCTTTCCAAAGAATCCTTTAGAACCTGTTCCTATACTTAGCCTATAGTATTTTGTGTCTATATTTCTATTGTTTGGACGATTGTCTAAAGCATAAGGGTCATTTTGAATAGCATATTCTCCAAGATATGAAATTTTTGCATCTCCAAGCTTTACTTTTCCAGAAGCTTTTATACCAAATGTGTCGTGGACATCTGTTATCATGTATGCAAAAGCTTTTAGTCTCAAAGATTTATGGGCAGAATAGTTTACGTCAAGAACTATAGGCATTTTATTGAGTCTCCAATCAGCATTAAGTGAGTCTACTATTCCTTTTCTTTCATATATACCAGCAAGTAATATACTGAAATTTTTAATAGCTTTTGATGAAACACCAAGTACTCCAAAGGATTGGAACATCTGTCTCCATGCTACGTTTCCTATAAATCTGTGGTCATCGATTATTACGTAAACTCTACCTGCTATAAATGTAGTTTTATCTTTTGTATAGGTTAAAGCAAACTGTGAAAATCTTGTGTTTGGTGGGTCTGCTACCAGTTCGTAGTCTGGTTTTTGAGGTGCATAGTTGTCTAAAATAGCCCCAACATTTACTGCTTCGATAAGTGCGTTAAATCCTTTTGTGCCAAATAATGATTTTAGTTTTAAAATGGCGGCGGTTCTAAGTGTTAGGGCATTGGCTGTTTTCTTTCCATTTCCTTCTACATAGACATTTTCCCATCTTGGTCTTAGCTGTATGTGTCCTTCTACGCCATTGATAAATGAAGAATCAGCATAGGCTTTTTGAAAATTAACATTGTTTTGATGAAACGAAAATAAGCCTAGTGTACTAAATAATAAGGTTCCAAGTGCTAAAGTTTTTTTCTTCATGCTTTTACCCCTCCTGTATGTAATAAAAGTTTTCTACCGCTTCTTCTAATATCTCAACAGGATGTTTATTTAGTTTTTTTGATAGCTTATTTAACCTGTCATATGTTTTTTTGTTTATGTAAATTACTACTCTAACATTTCCTTCTTCCTGTTCTCTTTTTATATCATAGATATCTTGCATCTGCTTTTTTAGCTCTTGAGGCATTTTATATCTCATTGATTTGTAGCCAATAAGTTGACCGTTTTTATATATGCCAGATATTTCTGTTTTAACCCAGTAATAGCCTTTATCTTTCCTTAGATTTTTTATATATCCTTCCCATTTTTTTCCCTGTTTAATTGTTTCCCATAAATTTTTAAATACTGATTTTGGCATGTCTGGATGCCTTATTATGTTGTGTGGTTTTCCTATTAATTCATCTACAGAGTATCCTGATATTTTTGCAAATGTTTCATTAGCATAAGTTATAATTCCTTTTAAGTCTGTCCTTGATATGATAACTTCGCCTTCTGGAACTTCTGTTTCCCAGAACATATTAAAAGTTTTGTCTATGATTTTTTTATGCATCTTTTAAAGCATCTGGTACATATTTTTCTTCAAGTTTATGAAACTCATTAATTGCATCTGCTAATTCTTCTTCGCTGTAGCAGTAAACAAGGTCTACAGAGAGTATATGAGGAATTTTAGAAATCTGGTCAAATTTTTCCATTTCACTGTTTACGTTCTCAGCTTCAACTGTTATTACTATTCTTCCTTTATCATCATAAAAATGGACTTCACATAGGTTAGAATTTTGCAGAGCTTCTAAAACCTGTTTCATATATTTTGGAGGTACTTTTACTATCGCACTTGATATATTCATTGATTCAACCTCCACATAAGTATTTTCCTTGATTCATCTGTTGTAATAAGGTGTGTATCATCTATAAAAATGATATTGTTTAAAGCATATGAATGACCTTTTAGTAGGTAATTAACTGTTTTTAATGGAAGATTAAATACAGCTATATCACTTTTTTCATTTATTCCATATGCGCCGTATTTTAAAGAAGGGCTAAGTCCAACAGAATATACAAAGAAATCTGCTTTAAATATGTATTTTTCACCTGTTTTTGTGTTGTAAAGAGTTGCTTTTTTATCTCTACCTCCTGTAAGGATGTAATTACCTTTAAAATCAATTTTAAATGTTTTATCAAGGTTCATTTTTGGTATTTCTTTTTCTACTTTTCCTGTTGGAATATCTACGATATAAACAATTCCTGATTCACAGGCTACTGCTACTTTATCTTTATTTATGGCAAAGTCAGAAAATGGAGAACGACTTATATGAATTTGATATACTTTTTTTCTATTCCTTAGGTCGTATAGTATAAGGTCATTTGCAGGTAATCCTAGAAGGATATATCTGTCTTTATATAGTTTTGCCTTTATGGCTAAGATTTTTTCATTTTCCGAAATGATTAAGTTTAGTTTTCCATGTTGGTAGCTAAATAGCTGGGAAAAACCTTTTGTTGACTGTACAAGCATATAGATTGTGTTATCTGATGAAACATCAACAGAGTAGACTTTTGGTCTTATTTTTTCACCGAAAAAGTCTTCTATATCTGGCAAATTAATCTGTTTTATCTTTTTTCCAGTTTTTAGATGAAAAATTTCTACGGTTCCAACTTCTGTTGCTACATACAAATAACCTTTTTTGTATACAGCATCTTTTACACCGCCTTTAGCTAAAAGAGTTTTCTGTGGTGTTAGTATCGTTTGAGCATAAACAGTATAAAAAAGTAGTATAGCTGGTAAGAACTTTTTCAATTTTTTACCTCTGCTGGTTTTATTTTTATTGCAGTAGCAGGACACTTTACTACACAGAAACCACAACCTGTACATTTGTGGTCTAAAATTTCTGGATTGAACAAACCTTTAAACTCAACAGCAGAATATATACATATATCACTGCAGGAATTACATATTATTTTTTCCCATGCAAAGCATCTTGATTTGTCTATAAAGATTTTTACATTTAGTTTCTCATCTGGGTATTTTTCCATATTTATCACGTTATATGGGCAGTTTTCGCTACATTTTTGACAGAAAGTACATCCACTTTTTTCAAATTTTATAAATGGAATACCATTTTCTTCTTTAAAGATTATTTTTTCTTCACATGCTTCGATACAATAACCTTCGCAGTTTTTACATATATCTGCTTTGCTATAGTCAAAATAAGGTGGTCTTATTACAGTTTTTTCCTCTTGATTTTTCAAAATTTCTCTACTCATATGTGGAAGTTTTTTAAAGAATTCTCTTCTGTTCATTTTTTCCCAAATACATTTTCAATAGGTGGTTTTACATTTGCCTGTGGAACGTGACAGGATACACAGTAATAGTTTGACCCGGCTATTTTGTACACAGGTTTTCCTGTTTTAGAAAATCTTCTTTTAAAGTGAGATGGAGGTATTGGTGTTGCTCCCATACCTTTTGCTACTTCAGGCATGTGACAGTTTAAACATGCGTTTTGTTTTGCTGTAATTGGGAGAAAATCTTTTATACTGTGAGGTATCTGTGGAGGAGCTGTAGGGTATGCTCTTGATAATTTTTTTCCTGTTCCTGGTGGTGTTTCTGGATATTTTGCCTCAGGTAGTGTGGTATCTTCTGTGAAAACAGAATGTTTTCTAATTCCTAATTCTTCAGGAGATATACTCTTTTCTCCTGCTACCAGTACTGTTCCTACAGTAATTACAACACCTATAAAAATAGATATACTTTGTTTTAACATCTTTTAAACCTCCTTTTCTTTTTTTAAGTATCTAAGGGAAAATTTGAGAGCATCATCATCACATACTTCTATACATCTTCCACAGTTAATGCATTCTCCAAAGTTTATATATCCACTTTCTTTTCCAACGATTGATAATACTTGTTTTTCTGGGCATATATTTTTGCATTTCATACATAAAGTACAGTGAGGTTGAATGTGATATACTCTGAGTATTGATTTAGATGTTGTAAGTGAATAAAATGCACCTAAAGGACATAAATGGCCACACCATCCATTTTTGGTAACAAATAAATCAAATAAAAATACTGTCAAAACTGCAGCCCAGCCAAAACCCATACCATATATTAGACCTCTGTGGAGCATGGATATAGGACTTACAAACTCAAAAACTGGAACACTCATAACTGCAGACATAATAAG
>Ga0256841_1001231_pt1 | contig 22940 bp, 22 predicted proteins | sample 356308metaG_FD_185971 | JGI IMG/M metagenome (GOLD analysis project Ga0256841, IMG submission 185971) | Hydrothermal vent microbial communities from Mid Atlantic Ridge, Atlantic Ocean - 356-308 | ecosystem: Environmental > Aquatic > Marine > Hydrothermal vents | place: Atlantic Ocean: Mid...
GCCGTTCCAATCCGCTACGCGGATTGGTCGAACCTCAAGGTCCGAACCCTGCCGCCTTCCGGGCAACTGCACTACCAGTCACCCCGTGACAACAACTGCCCAAAAACTATGGCTGGGGCGGCAGGATGATTCGCCGCTGCGCGGCTCACCCCTCCGGGGCCGGCTCCGCTACGCTGCGCCGTTCCAATCCGCTACGCGGATTGGTCGAACCTCAAGGTCCGAACCCTGCCGCCTTCCGGGCAACTGCACTACCAGTCACCCCGTGACAACAACTGCCCAAAAACTATGGCTGGGGCGGCAGGATTCGAACCTGCGCATGCCGGCACCAAAAGCCGGTGCCTTACCGCTTGGCGACGCCCCAGGAAACTTGTTGGCCCGTGGCCTGTTCCAGCCGCGCCAGCAGGGGCGACCGGTTGCAGCCACGGGCCACGAATCCTGTCCAGGGCGGGGGCAGCGCCCGCAGAACGGCACGTGCCCTCGCCGCATCGGCGAACGGTGCGAACACGCAGGCACCGCTGCCGGTCACGCGGGCCGGGGCATGCCGGGACAACCACGCCAGCGCTGCGCCGACCCCGGGGTGGCGCCTGACCACCACCGGCTCGAGATCGTTCCTTCCCTCGCCCGAGAGAAAGTCGGCTATTGTGATCCGGGGTGTATCCCGTGTCAATCCGGGATCGGAGAAAATCTCAGCCGTTGATACGTTTAGCGCCGGCTGCACGACCAGGTAGCAGGGCTCGTCGAGACCTTCCACCGGTGTCAGCCGCTCGCCCACGCCCTCGGCCCAGGCCGCCTGGCCATGCACGAACACCGGCACGTCGGCGCCCAGGCCAAGGCCGATGTCGGCCAGGTCCCGGGCGGACATTCCCAGCCCCCACAAGTGGTTGAGCGCCACCAGGGTGGTGGCGGCGTCGGAACTGCCGCCACCCAGGCCGCCGCCGGCCGGCAGGCGCTTGTCGATGCGGATGGCCACGCCCTGGTGGCAACCGGCAGCCTGGGCCAGGGCCTGGGCCGCCCGCAGCACCAGGTCGTCGGCCGCGGGGACGGCCTCGTTGCCGGCCAGGCGGCGGATGACGCCGGCGGCCTCCGGCTCGAACCCCAGCCGGTCACCGTAGTCGAGAAACTGGAACAGGGTCTGCAGGTCGTGGTAGCCGTCGGCGCGCCGGCCAGTGACGTGCAGGAACAGGTTGAGCTTGGCCGGCGCCGGCCAGGCGGCCGCGCTCACGCCCCGTCCTCCGGCCGCCACGCCTGCACCACCAGCTTTACCCGGAGATCGGGCTGCACCAGGGTGAGGCGGTCGGGCAGTTCCAGGCCATCGACGCTGCGGTAGCGCCGGAAACGGATGCGCCAGCCGTCCTGCTCCAGCTCGGCCAGGCGCCCCCGGGCATCCAGCCGGTGCTGTTCCCGGCTGCCGGGCCGCGGCACACCGCGCAGCCAGTAGCCCAGGCCGCTGACCGGGAGCCGCCAGCCGGTCTCTTCTTCCAGCAGGCGCTCGGCGCTGGTGGCCAGCCGCGGCGGCTGGCCACCGCGCTCGAGCACCACCACCTCCCCGTCGCCGCTCAGCCGCAACACGCCGCGCCCGAACGGCCCGCTGAGACGGATGTCGAAGCGCCCGCCCTGCTGCCGCCAGTCGAAGGCCGCCTGCCAGCCCTCGTCGCCGGCCTGCACGCCGACCCGGCCCCGGGCCTGCCAGGCGGCAAGCGCCTCCACCCGCGCCCGGTGCGCCTGCCAGCGCACCTCACCGGCCGTCGGAGACAGTGACGGCGGAGTGGCACAGCCGGCGACCAGCAGGCCCCCGGCCAGGGCCAACAACAGCGGGAATCTGGACAGGACGGCATTCATGGCAAGGGTTGTTCCACTCGTTCCTGGGTACGGGTCGGTGACCGCCGCTGTTCGCGGCCAGGGCCGCTCCTGCCGGTGGTGGGCGACCCGGGAGGCCGGGCGGCCGGCAGCGGCGGCTTGCCCGCGAACCCGGCACAGCCGGGGAAATTCGTGGCCTGGGGCGCGCCTAGTGGACGAGCCGGCGTACAGTGTCTTCCAGGACCCTGTTGCCGGGTTTCTTCTTGCGCGCCTCGTCCCACAGCTTGCGGGCCTGCCGGCGGTAACCCTGGGTCCAGAGCACTTCGCCGAGGTGGGCGGCGATCTCGGGGTCGCCGGTCATGTCCCAGGCGCGCTGCAGGTATTGGCGGGCCTTGTCCAGGTTGCCGAGCTTGAACTGCACCCAGCCCATGCTGTCGATCACCGCCGGGTCGTCCGGAGTCTTTTCCATGGCCTTCTGGATGTACAACAGAGCCTCGTCGTAGCGGTTCGTGCGGTCCGCCAGCGTGTAACCAAGGGCATTCAGGGCACGGGCATTGTCCGGATCGGCCTTGAGGATACGCAACAGGTCCTGCTCGGCGATGTCGAGGCGATCCAGGCTCTCGGCGACCAGCGCGCGGGCGTAGAGGACATCGGCGTCGTCCGGGTGCGACTCCAGGTAGCGGCTGTAGAGCTGGAAGGCCTCCTCGTTCCAGTCGATGCCGGACAGAATGCTGCCTTCCACCAGCAGCAGGCGCCTGGCATTCTGCGGCTGCGCCAGGCGCAGCTTCTGCAGGCGTTCACACGCCGTCTTGATGCGGCCGGCATCGGCCTCCAGCTTGGCGATGCGGATCTGTGCTTCCAGCCAGTGCTCACCCTTGCCGACGCGGCTGTACCAGCGGATGGCCTCCTTGCGGTCGTTGCGCTCCTCGGCGATGGCGCCCAGGTAGTAATAGGCCTGCTGTACCTGGTAACCGAGCTTGAGCAGGCGCTTGAAGAGTTTCTCGGATGCGTCCAGCTTGCCCGCCTCCAGCGACAGCAGCGCCAGCGAATAGACGAACTGGCCGTTGTCGGGCTGCTTCCTGACCAGTTTCTGGTACTGCCGGCGGGCGCCGTCCAGGTCATCCAGATCCACCAGCAGGCGCGCGTAGGCCGCGCGCAGCTCGGTATCGTCCGGCTGGCGCTCGAGCGCTTCGGCCATCTGCCGATGCGCCAGCTCCTTGTTGCCCTGCCTGAGCTGGATCTGGGCCCGCAGCACCAGCGCGGGCACCCAGTCGGGGCGCAGCCCGAGCGCCGTCGCCACCTCGTGCTCGGCGAGCGGCCATTGCCGGGCCTGGGCGGCCAGCCGCGCGTAGGCGAAATGGGCGTCCGGGTCCTGCGGATGGCGGGCCACCAGCTTCTCCATCAGCGCCAGGGTCTGCTTGCTGTCCGGCTCCCGCACCAGCAGGCCGAGCAGTGACCGGTAGGTCTGGGCCGGCGTCGCCTCGCCGTGTTCGATCAGGTACTCGATGTTCTCCAGCGCCTCGTCCTGCAGACCGCTGCGCAGCGCCAGGGCGGCCAGCGACTGGCGCGCCTCCTTGTTGTCCGGTTCCAGCTGGACCCAGCGCCGTGCCGCGGCCAGGGCCCGCTCCTGATCCTTGGCGAACACCGCGATCTTGAGCGCCCGCTCGGCGACGCGCGGATCGTTGGTATAGCGGGCCGCCTCGATATAGGCGCGCGTGGCCACATCGAGGCGACCGCGCTGGCCGGCGATCTCGCCCAGCAGAATGTCGTACATCAGCGCCGGGGCGAGCTGCTCCTTCTCACCCGGTGCCGGCACCGGCCGGAGCGGCGTCTCCGCGGCCGGTGGTGCATGGGGGGTGGTCACCGCACCTTCCCCGCCGGCGGGCGGCTGCGGCTGGCGCAGCGTCGTGCAGGCGGCCACGGAGGCCAGCAGGAAAACCAGCGCAACCCGGACCAACCGGGGGTTTTTGCTCATGAAACCAGTCATCTTCTCAGGTAGTCTTCATTTTGATGTGTGCGCGGATGGCATCGCCACTATACGCAATTCCCCAGCCGCTCGACAGCCGCCGCCCGGCATCGCTTGTATTCACCCAGACCATGCCTCAGAATTTCCCGTTTGCATAGACCCAGCAGCCATATGCCCCTGATCGCGCTCGGAATCAACCACCGCTCGGCCCCCATCGAGCTGCGGGAACAGATCGCCTTTTCCGGCGAACGCATGAACGACGCGCTGCGCGAGCTGGCGGGCCTGCCGGCGGTCGAGGAAGCGGCCATTCTGTCGACCTGCAACCGCACCGAGCTCTATTGCCGTATCAGCGACAACGACGCCGGAAACCTGACCGAATGGCTGGGCCATTATCACCGTATCGAGCCGGCCAGCCTGGAACCCCACCTCTACTGCCATCCCGGCGCCGAGGCCGTGCGCCACCTGCTGCGGGTGGCCGGGGGACTGGATTCCATGATCCTGGGCGAACCACAGATTCTCGGCCAGGTGAAGGAGGCCTACCAGCGCGCGGTGGCAGCCGGCACCCTGGACACCCAGCTCGAACGCCTGTTCCAGCATACCTTCGCGGTAGCCAAGCAGATCCGCACCGACACCGCCATCGGCGAAAGCCCGGTGTCAGTGGCCTTTGCAGCGGTCAGCCTGGCGCGCCAGATCTTCAGCGACTTCGAGGAACACACGGCGCTGCTGATCGGCGCCGGCGAGACCATCGAGCTGGCGGCCCGGCATCTGCACGACATGGGGCTGGGCCGCATGATCGTCGCCAACCGCACCCTGGAGCGCGCCCACGACCTGGCCGCCCAGCACGCCGGCTACGGCATCGGCCTGGACGAGATACCCGCCCACCTGGCGGAAGCGGATATCGTCATCGCCTCCACCGGCAGCCGCGAACCGCTGCTGACGCGGGCGCAAGTCAAGCAGGCGCTGCGGGCACGCCGCCACAAGCCGGTATTCATGGTCGACATCGCCGTGCCGCGCGACATCGAACCGGCGGTCGGCCGGCTCGAGGACGTCTATCTGTACTCCATCGACGACCTGCAGGAAGTCATCCAGGAAAATCTCAAATCACGCGAGCAGGCGGCGGCCCAGGCCGAGGAAATCGTCGACATCCAGGTGGACCGCTTCATGGCCTGGCTGCGCGGCCAGGACGCGGTGGCCAGCATCCGCCGCTTCCGCAGTCACGCCGAGCGGGAGCGCGGCCGGCTGCTGGACAAGGCGCGTCAGCAGCTGGCGGCCGGCCAGCCGCCCGACAAGGTGCTGGAACAGCTGGCCAACGGCCTGACCAACACGCTGATACACGGCCCGACGATACGCCTGCGCCAGGCCGGCGAGGAAGGCCGGCTCGACCTGCTGCAGGCGGCCTCCGAACTGTTCGGGCTGAAAGATGAGTGAACTGAACCCGTCGCTGACGCGCAAGCTGGAATCCGTCGTCGAGCGCGTGCAGGAAGTCAGCGCCCTGCTGGCCGAGCCCGACGTCATGGCCGACAACGAGCGTTTCCGCAAGCTGTCCATGGAGTACGCCCGCCTGACGCCGGTGGTGAACTGTTTCGAGGCACTGCAACAGGCGCGCGAGGAAGAGGCTGCCGCCAGCGACTTGCTCAAGGATCCCGATCCCGAGCTGCGCGCCATGGCCGCGGAAGAGCTGGCGGCGGCCCGCGCGCGGCGCGAGCAACTGGAACTGGACCTGCAGAAACAACTGCTGCCGCGCGACCCCGACGACGACAAGAACGTGTACCTGGAGATCCGCGCCGGCACCGGCGGCGACGAGGCGGCCCTGTTCGCCGGCGACCTGTTCCGTATGTACTCGCGCTACGCCGAGAACAAGGGCTGGAACGTGGAAGTGCTGTCCGCCAGCGAAGGCGAGCACGGCGGCTACAAGGAGATCATTGCGCGCATCAGCGGCCAGGACGTATACGGCCATCTCAAGTTCGAGTCCGGCGTGCACCGCGTGCAGCGGGTGCCGGAGACCGAGTCCCAGGGCCGCATCCATACCTCGGCGGCCACCGTGGCGGTGCTGCCCGAGCCCGAGGAACGCGAAGAGATCGACATCAACCCGGCCGACCTCAAGGTGGACACCTACCGTGCCTCCGGCGCCGGCGGCCAGCACGTCAACAAGACCGACTCGGCGGTGCGCATCACCCACCTGCCGACCGGCATCGTGGTGGAATGTCAGGACGAGCGCTCGCAGCACAAGAACCGGGCGCGCGCCCTGTCGCTGCTGGCGGCGCGCCTGCGCGCATCCGACGAAGAAAAGCGCCGCGCCGAGGAGACCGCCACCCGCCGCAGCCTGGTCGGGAGCGGCGACCGCTCGGAGCGCATCCGCACCTACAACTTTCCCCAGGGCCGGGTCACCGACCACCGTATCAACCTCACCCTGTACAAGCTGGACGAGATCCTGCAGGGTGGCCTGGACGCCCTCATCGAACCGCTGCTCGCCGAAGACCAGGCGGACCGGCTGGCGGCCATGAGCGAGGCGGAGTAATGGTTCGAGTCCGGCCGGACTCCGTGTTCGTCCCTCCATCCCCAACCTCCCCCTGCAGGGGAAGCGGCCATTCGGTGCGGGCGTGATACCGGTGCGACAGACGCGGACCATAAGTGACAACCTGCGCCAGGCGGCCGGACGCCTGGGCGAATCCGACAGCCCGCGCCTCGATGCCGAGGTGCTGCTGGCCTTCGTGCTCGGCAAGCCGCGCAGCCACCTCATGGCCTGGCCGGAGCACGAACTCGCGGCTGCCGAACAGGCTGTTTTCGACGAACTGATCGAACGACGCCGGCAGGGCGTTCCGGTCGCCCACCTGACCGGCGAGCGCGAGTTCTGGTCGCTGCCACTGGCCGTCGAGCCGCACACCCTGATACCCCGGCCCGACACCGAACTGCTGGTCGAACTGGCACTGCAACGCCTGCCCCCCGACAGCCCCAGCCGGGTCGCCGACCTCGGCACCGGCAGCGGCGCGGTGGCACTCGCCATCGCCTCGGAACGCCCACGCAGCGAGGTGTTGGCGACCGACCGTTCGCCGGCCAGCCTGCAACTGGCGCGGCGCAACGCGCATCGTCTCGGGCTGCGCAACCTGGCCTTCGCGTGCGGGAACTGGTGCGATGCCCTGCGCGACGCCAGCCTCGACCTGCTGGTCTCCAACCCCCCCTATATCGCCGAGGCCGACCCGCACCTGGCACGCGGCGACCTGCGCCACGAACCGCGCCAGGCCCTGGCGGCCGGCGCCGAGGGCCTGGATGCGCTGGGCGTGCTGGCCGGGCAGGCGCCGAGGGTACTGCGGCCTGGCGCCTGGCTGCTGCTGGAACACGGCTGGCAGCAGGGCGAAGACGTCAGACAACTGCTTTCTGAACAAGGGTTTATAGAAATACAGACCTTTCCCGACCTGGCCGGGCGGGCGCGGGTCACGGGGGGCCGCCGCTCTTCCTGAGCAAACCCTCGCATTCTCCACATGTTTCTTATAGGATTTGGTCATGAGCACCGGCCACCCGGACCAGATCAAGCACCGGGAGATCTGGTTCCGCGATCCCCACCCGGACCCCAGCCAGGCGCAGAGCGCCCTGCTGGTGTTGAGCGATGTGCCGGGCATCATCCACCTCGACATTCCCGACCCTGACCGCAACTGCATCCGCGTCAGCTACGATCTCGCCGAGATCAATCTGCAGATCATCGACTGCCTGCTGTCGGAACTCGGTTTCCATCTCGACAACAGCCTGATGTCCCGGCTCAAGCGAGCGCTCTACTACTACACCGAAGAGACCGAGTTCGAGAACCTCGGCATTCCCCGCGATCAGGATCACACCACCCGCGACATCTTCATGCGCTGCTACCGCTGCAAGCGGCACGGCTGCCGGGACGACCGGCCGGAGTACTGGCGGCACTACCTGTAGGAGCGGGCTCGCCCGCGAACCCGGCGCAGCCGGGACGACCCGTTCGGTGGTCGGCAACGTTCGCGGGCAAGCCCGCTCCTACAACAGGGCGCCTGGTGGTTAAAGCCCGGCAACCCCGGTACCCTTGGGTTCATGGACGACAGCCAGCTGCTTCGCTACAGCCGCCAGATCCTGCTGCCGCAGTTCGGCGTGGAAGGCCAGCAGCGCCTGCTCGACGCCCGGGTGCTGATCGTCGGCGCCGGTGGCCTCGGCTCGCCGGCCGCCCTGTACCTGGCGGCGGCCGGCGTCGGCCACCTGGTGATCGCCGACCACGACCGCGTCGACCTGTCCAACCTGCAGCGCCAGCTGCTGCACGGCCAGGCCGACCTGGGGCGGGACAAGGTCGCCTCGGCGGCCGACACCCTGCACGCCATCGATCCCGACCTGTGCGTCACCCCCATAGCCACGCGCCTGCAGGGCGAGCGCCTGCGGCGGGAAGTGCAGGCAGCCGACATCGTCGTCGATGCCAGCGACAACTTCGACACCCGCTTCGAGGTCAACGCCGCCTGCGTCGAACAGCGCACGCCGCTGGTGAGCGGCGCCGCCATCCGCTTCGAGGGCCAGCTCGCGGTGTTCGACAGCCGCCGCGACGACAGCCCCTGCTACCGCTGCCTGTACCGGGAAGGCGACCAGCCGCAAGAGACCTGCGCAGACAACGGCGTACTGGCGCCGGTAGTGGGCGTCATCGGCAGCCTGCAGGCGCTGGAAGCCATCAAGGTACTGACCGGCATCGGCCGCAGCCTGTGCGGCCGGCTGCTGCTGTTCGACGGGCTGGCCCAGGAATGGCGCAGCCTGAAACTCGCCAGGGACCCGGCCTGCCCGGTCTGCAACCCCTAGAGAAACACCATGGAAACCGTCACCCTGCCCCGCCCGCTGGTCAACCAGATGCTGCACCAGGCCCAGGCGTCGCCGGATGCCGAGGTCTGCGGCCTGATCGCCGCACGCAACGGCAGGCCGGTACGCTTCATCCCGGTGCCCAACGTCGCCGGCCGGCCGGCACAGCTGTTCAGCATGGACCCCGTCCGCCAGATCGACGCCCTGCGCCGCATGCGCGAACAGGGCGAGGAGCTGTTCGGCATCTTTCACTCCCACCCCCACAGCCCGGCCGTTCCCTCCGACCGCGACCTGCGCGAAGCCGGCTACCCCGATGCCCTGTACCTGATCGCCTCGCTGAGCACCAAGGGCGTACTGGAACTGCGCGGCTACCGCTTGCGCGACGGACGGGCGGAGGAAGTGGTGCTGGAGATTTAGCGGGTTAGAAAAAACAAATAACCGCCAAGACGCCAAGAACGCCAAGAAAACCTTGTTTTCTCGTATTCACGGCCGCGCGCGAAGCGCGCTGGCCGGAAAAATTTCCTTTTCTTGGCGTTCTTGGCGTCTTGGCGGTTTATTCCGGTTTACTCCAACTGATTCTCCCGCCCCTTCCGACTCAATGCCGCGTACGCGGTACTTCCGGCTGGTCGCTGGCGGCGAACAGGCGTTCGGCGTCGACGGCATCGAACTCGTAGGCCTGGTTGCAGAATTCGCAGTTGACCTTGATCGATCCCTGTTCCCGCAGAATGTCCTGCACCTCGTCGTAGCCCAGGCCACGCAGCACGGTCTCGATGCGTTCGCGGGAGCAGGAACAGCGGAAGCTCACCGGCTCGGGTTCGAACAGGCGCACGTCTTCCTCGTGGTAGAGGCGATGCAGCAGTTCGCGTGTCGGCAGCCCCAGCAGTTCCTCGTCGGTGACGGTCTCACCCAGGTGCACGTCGCGGTTCCAGGCGTCGGCGTCCTCGGTGACGCCGGGCAGCTGCTGCAGCAGCATGCCAGCGGCACGCCGGCCGTCGGCCGCCAGCCACAGGCGCGTGGCCAGCTGCTCGGACTGGGCGAAATAGTCTTCCAGCGAGGCGGCCAGGCTGGCGCCCTCGGCCGCGACGATGCCCTGGTAGCGGTCGCCGCCTTCACCCGGGTCGATGGTGAGCGCAATGCGCGCCTTGCCCACCAGCCGCCGGAAATCGTGCGAGGCCAGGTCGCCCTCCCAGTGGGCCAGGCCACGCAGGGTGCGGTCGGCACCGGCCTGCACCACCAGCAGACTCACTGGGTTGCCGCCCTGCAGCTGCAGGGTGAGCGAGCCGGAGATCTTGATGGTGGCCGACAGCAGGGCAGCGGCCGCCATCGCCTGGCCCAACAGGTCGCGCACCGGTTCCGGATAGGCATGACGATCGAGAATGGCCTGCCAGGTGGCATCCAGGTGCACCAGTTCACCACGCACGTTGGTGTGCTCGAACACGAACCGATGCAGACTGTCGGTGTCACGGAGGGTCATGGTCGTCCGATTGTAGAGCGCGGGTGTGGCGACGGGAAGGTGTGGTGCAATTACCGGAAGAAACAAGAAACCGCCAAGCGCGCCAGGAAAATCAAACTCGTTTCTGCGGCTGGCGCGTTTTGTGCGCAGCCACAAACAAAAGAAGGTTTTTTCTTGGCGCTCTTGGCGTCTTGGCGGTTTTTCCCTCTACGACCCCGGCTCGCCCCTACCCCTGCAGCAGTTTCCCAAGAAGCTTGTTCACTTCGCCCGGGTTGGCCTTGCCCTGGGTGGCTTTCATGACCTGGCCGACGAAGAAGCCGAGCAGTTTTTCCTGGCCGGCGCGGTACTGTTCGACCTGCTTGGGATTGGCTTCCAGCACTTCGCGTATGATCTTTTCGATGGCGGCCGGGTCGGTGATCTGCTTCAGGCCCTTCTTCTCGATCACGGTGTCGGCGTCACCCTCGCCGGCCCAGATGGCCTCGAACACCTGTTTGGCGATCTTGCCGGAGATGGTGCCGTCCTGGATGCGTTTCAACATGCCGCCGAGCTGCTCGGGGCTGACCGGGCTCTCGACGATGTCCAGGCCTTCCTTGTTGAGCAGGCCGGACAACTCCCCCATCACCCAGTTGGCGGACAGCTTGCCCTCGCCGCCGGAGGCCTCCACCGTGGCTTCGAAGTAGGTCGCCATTTCGCGCGTGGCGGTCAGCACCGAGGCGTCGTAACGGGACAGGCCATAGTCACTCATGAAGCGGTCGCGCTTGGCGTCCGGCAGTTCCGGCAGCGTGGTGCGCACTTCCTCGACGAAGGCGTCTTCCAGCACCAGCGGCAGCAGGTCCGGATCGGGGAAGTAGCGGTAGTCGTTGGCTTCTTCCTTGCTGCGCATGGGTCGTGTCTCGTTCTTGTCCGAGTCATACAGGCGCGTCTCCTGCACGATCTCGCCGCCGGCCTCGAGGATGTCGATCTGGCGCTCGATCTCGTAGTTGATGGCGCGTTCCACGAACCGGAAGGAGTTGATGTTCTTGATCTCGGAACGGGTGCCGAAGGCTTCCTGCCCCTTGGGCCGCACGGAGATGTTGGCGTCGCAGCGGAACGAGCCCTCCTGCATGTTGCCGTCGCAGATCTCCAGGTAGCGCACCAGGGCGTGGATCTTCTTCATGTAGGCGACCGCCTCCTGCGCCGAGCGCAGGTCCGGCTCGGAGACGATCTCCAGCAGCGGCGTGCCGGCCCGGTTGAGGTCGATGCCGGTCTCGCCGTGGAAGTCCTCGTGCAGGGACTTGCCGGCGTCCTCTTCCAGGTGGGCGCGGGTGATGCCGATGCGCTTGGTCCCGCCGTCCGGGAGATCGATGTCCAGGTAGCCATCGTGCACGATGGGCAGCTCGAACTGGCTGATCTGGTAGCCCTTGGGCAGGTCCGGGTAGAAGTAGTTCTTGCGCGCGAACACCGAGCGCCGCGCCACCGTGGAGTGGGTGGCGAGCCCGAACCTGGCTGCCATGCGCACGGCCTCGGCGTTCAGCACCGGCAGCACGCCGGGCAGGCCCAGGTCGACGGCGCAGGCCTGGGTGTTGGGCTCGGCGCCGTAGGCGGTGGAGGCACCGGAGAAGATCTTGCTCCTGGTCGCCAGCTGGGCGTGTATCTCCAGGCCGATGACTGCTTCCCATTCCATGTCGTTACTCACTCACAAATGGATCGTGGATCGGGTTGTTTTCAACCGCGAAGGACGCGAAGGGGTAATACTGAAAAGCCTTTCCTTCGCGTCCTTCGCGGTTGACAAATGCAAGAAAAGGTTTTTCCTCGGTGCGCCTGCGCGCGCCTTCGTGGTCAGACAAAAACATGTCCCCTACTCGAACCCCTCCGGTACCCGGCCGTGCCAGTCGGTGACCTGCTGGTACTGGTGGGCGGCGTTCAGCAGGCGCGCCTCGTCGAAGTAGCTGCCGATCAGTTGCAGACCCACCGGCAGGCCGTCGACGAAGCCGGCCGGGATGGACAGGCCCGGCAGGCCGGCCAGGTTGACGGCGATGGTGTAGATGTCCGACAGGTACATGGTGACAGGGTCGTCGGCCTTCTCGCCCAGGCGGAAGGCCGGCGTCGGCGAGGTCGGCCCCAGGATCAGGTCCACCTGTTCGAAGGCGTCGATGAAGTCCTTGCGGATCAGCTGCCGCACCTGCTGGGCCTTGAGGTAGTAGGCGTCGTAGTAGCCGGCCGACAGGGCGTAGGTGCCGACCATGATGCGGCGCTTGACCTCGGCGCCGAAGCCCTCGCCGCGCGAGCGGACGTAGAGGTCCTCCAGGTCCCTGGGGTTTTCGCAGCGGTGGCCGAAGCGCACGCCGTCGAAACGCGACAGGTTGGAGGAACACTCGGCCGGCGCCACCACGTAGTAGGCCGGCACCGCCAGCGCCGTATTGGGCAGGCTGATGTCCTGTACCTCGGCGCCCAGCTTGCGGTATTCGTCGATGGCCGCCTCGATGGCGGCACCCACGGCGGCGTCGAGCCCCTCGCCGAAGTATTCCTTCGGCAGGCCGATCCTCAGGCCCTGCAGGGGCCTGCCCAGCGCTGCGGCGTAGTCGTCCACCGGCCGGTCGATGCTGGTGGAGTCGCGCTCGTCGAAGCCGGCCATGGCGGCCAGCATCAGGGCCGCGTCCTCGGCGGTCCGGGTCATGGGACCGCCCTGATCGAGGCTGGAGGCAAACGCGATCATGCCCCAGCGCGACACCCGGCCGTAGGTGGGCTTGATGCCGGTGATGCCGCACAGGGCGGCCGGCTGGCGAATGGAGCCGCCGGTATCGGTACCGGTGGCGGCCGGTGCCAGGCGCGCCGCCACGGCGGCCGCCGAGCCGCCCGAAGAACCACCGGGAACCCGCTCCAGGTCCCAGGGGTTCTTCACCGGGCCGTAGAAGCTGGTCTCGTTGGACGAGCCCATGGCGAATTCGTCCATGTTGGTCTTGCCCAGCATGACGGCGCCGGCCGCCGCGAGCTTCTCTGTCACCGTGGCGTCGTAGGGCGCCTCGAAATTGTCCAGCATGCGCGAGCCGCAGCTGGTGCGCACCCCGTCTGTGCAGAAAATATCCTTGTGCAGGAAAGGGATACCGGTCAGCGGACCGACCTCGCCGGTGGCCAGGCGGGCATCGGCGGCGCGTGCCTGGGCCAGCGCCCGCTCCTCCGTCAAAGTGATGACGCTGTTGAGTCTCGGGTCCAGGCGGCCTATGCGCGCCAGCAGGTGGCGGGTGAGCTCCTCGCTGGAGAACTCGCCGGCGCGCAGGCCGGCGGCCAGTTCGGCCAGGGTCTTGTTGTGCATGCGTCGCTTCCTATCTCGACCAGGCGGTCACTCGATGACCTTGGGGACCAGGTACAGGCCGGCCTCGGTGCGCGGCGCGATCTTCTGGAACTTGTCGCGCTGGTCGGTCTCGGTGACCCGGTCCTCGCGCAGGCGCTGCTTCTCGTCCAGCGGGTGGGCCAGCGGCGGCACGCCACTGGTATCCACGGCGTTGAGCTGCTCCACGAAGGCCAGGATGTCGGACAGGTTGCGCACGTAGGTGTCGAACTCGGCCTCGTCCACGCCCAGGCGGGCGAGGTGGGCGATCTTGCTGACGGTCTCGGTATCCAGTGCCATGTCTCTCCCCGGGGTCGGCGAATCCGGCAAGGTAACATAATTGACTGCTTGCCCAAAATCCCCCCCGTTGCTAGATTACAATACTTTATGTAGCTGCAACGGATTTCGCCCTCCATGTTCAAGAGCCTCCTGGGTCTTTTCTCCAACGATCTGTCCATCGATCTGGGCACCGCCAACACCCTGATCTACGTGCGCGACCAGGGCGTGATCCTGGACGAGCCGTCGGTGGTCGCCATCCGCCAGGACCGCGGCCCGGGCGGTCCCAAGAGCATCGCCGCCGTCGGTGCCGAGGCCAAGGCCATGCTGGGCCGCACCCCCGGCAATATCACCGCCATCCGCCCCCTCAAGGAGGGCGTGATCGCCGATTTCACCGTCACCGAGAAGATGCTCCAGCACTTCATCCACAAGGTGCACGAAACGCGCTTCTTCCGGCCCAGCCCGCGGGTGCTGATCTGCGTGCCCTGCGGCTCCACCCAGGTGGAACGGCGCGCCATCAAGGAGTCGGCGGCCGGCGCCGGCGCCCGCGAGGTGTACCTGATCGAGGAACCCATGGCGGCCGCCATCGGCGCCGGCATGCCGGTCGACGAGGCGCGCGGCTCCATGGTGCTGGACATCGGCGGCGGCACCTCCGAAGTGGCGGTGATCTCGCTCAACGGCATCGTCTACTCGGCCTCGGTACGCATCGGCGGCGACCGCTTCGACGAGGCCATCGTCAACTACGTGCGCCGCAACTATGGCACCCTGATCGGCGAGTCCACCGCCGAGAGCATCAAGCAGCAGATCGGCTCGGCCTACCCCGGCGCCGAGATGCGCGAGATCGAGGTCAAGGGCCGCAACCTGGCCCAGGGCGTGCCGCGCAGCTTCACCCTCAACAGCAACGAAATCCTGGAAGCCCTGCAGGAGCCCCTGTCGGGCATCGTCGGCGCCGTCAAGACGGCGCTGGAGCAGACGCCGCCGGAACTGGGCGCCGACGTCGCCGAACGCGGCATCGTGCTGACCGGCGGCGGCGCCCTGCTGCGCGACCTGGACAAGCTGCTGATGGAAGAGACCGGCCTGCCGGTGGTGGTGGCCGACGACCCCCTGACCTGCGTGGCGCGCGGCGGCGGCCGCGCCCTGGAACTGCTCGACGAGCGCGGCGGCGACGTGTTCGCGGTCGAGTAACGGGGGACGCCATCAAGCAGATCTTTACAGCAGGCCCACCGCTCGCAGCCCGCCTCGCGGTCTTGCTGATCCTGTCGATCAGCCTCATGACCCTCGATCACCGCCAGCACCACCTCGACAGCCTGCGCGACAGCCTGTCGGTGGTGGTCTATCCGCTGAAACTGCTGGTCGACCTGCCGCGCTCGGTGGGCGACTGGTTCAGCGAGTCACTGGCCACCCGCCGGCGCCTGCAGGAAGAGAATGCCAGCCTGCGCACCCAGCAGCTGGTGCTCAACACCCAGCTGCAGAAACTGGAGGCGCTGGAGGCCGAGAACCTGCGCCTGCGAGCCCTGCTGGACTCCTCCTTCCAGGTCGGCAGCCGCCACATGCTGATCGCCGAGCTCATGTCGGTCGATCTCGATCCCTACCGCCACCAGATCGTCATCAACAAGGGCAGCCTGGATCACCTCTACGAGGGCCAGCCGCTGCTGGATTCGGCCGGCGTCATGGGCCAGCTGGTGCACGTCGGGCCCTTCACGTCCACCGCCATGCTCATCACCGACCCCGGCCACGCCATCCCGGTGCAGGTGAACCGCACCGGCCTGCGCACCATCGCGCTCGGCACCGGCGCCAAGGACCGGCTGGAGCTGCCGCACATCCCCAACAACGCCGATATCCGCATCGGCGACCTGCTGACCACCTCGGGCCTCGGCGGCCGCTTCCCGCCCGGCTACCCGGTGGCCGAAGTGACCCAGGTGGAGCACGACCCGGGCCGTGCCTTCGCGCGCGTCACGGCACGCCCGCGCGCCATGCTGGACCGCAGCCGCGAAGTGCTGCTGATCTGGCCGCAGGACAGCCTCGGCCCGGTGCCCATGCCGGGCACCCGCAAGGCCGGGGCGGCGAAGTCCGCCGCCGCGACCGGGGACGGTGCCGAATGATCGGCGGACGCCGCCACGGCGGCCTGGCCATCGTGCTGAGTTTCGCGGCCGCCGGGCTGCTGACCATCGTGCCGCTGGCCGATGCCCTGCGGCCGCTGCGCCCCGACTGGGTAGGCCTGACCCTCATCTACTGGGCGTTGATGCTGCCGGACCGGGTCAGCGTCGGCACCGGCTGGCTGGTCGGCCTGCTGCTCGACGTGCTGACCGGTTCCCTGCTCGGCGAGCATGCCTTCGGCCTGGCCGTGGTGGCCTTCCTGTGCGTGCGCCTGCACCAGCGCATCCGCGTCTACCCGCTGTGGCAGCAGGCGCTGACCGTGCTCATGCTGCTGGCCCTGCACCAGTTGCTGAGCCTGTGGATCGAACGCACCGTCGGGCGCCCGGCGCCGGGCTGGATCTACTGGCTGCCGTCCTTCACCGGCGCCCTGCTGTGGCCGTTCGCGCAGCGCTTCATGCGCGGCGTGCAGCGCACCTTCTCCGTGAACTGAACCGATGTGCGGGCTGCATCCGGGCTTCCCATTCCCCACCGCAGGACAGGGTGGTTGATGCCGACACCGCTGACCATCAAGGACTACCTGTTCGAGAGCCGGCTGTTCATGCGCCGCACCGTGGCGCTGCTGGTGATGGCCGGCCTGCTGACGGCGGCGCTGGTGGCGCGGCTGGTGTATCTGCAGGTGGTGGCGCACGAGCACTTCATCACCCTGTCCGACGACAACCGCATCAAGATCCTGCCGCTGCCGCCCAACCGCGGCCTGATCTACGACCGCAACGGACTGCTGCTGGCCGACAACCTGCCTTCCTACCGGCTGGAGATCACCGCCGAGCAGATCCACGACATGGACGCCGTGCTGGAAGCGCTGGGGCGGCTGATCACCATACGCGACGTCGACCGCAAGCGCTTCGACAAGCTGCGCCGGCGCACACCAGTGTTCAAGCCGGTGCCGCTGCGCTTCCACCTGAGCGACGAGGAAGTGGCGCGCTTCGCCGTCAACCGCCACAAGTTCCCGGGCGTGGACATCGTCGCCGGCCTGTCGCGACACTACCCGCAGGGGGCGCTGGCGGTGCACGCCATCGGCTACGTGGGCCGCATCGACGAGCGCGACCTGCAGCGGGTCGACGCCTCCAGCTACAGCGGCACCACCCACATCGGCAAGGTCGGCATCGAGAAGACCTACGAGAAGCTCCTGCACGGCGAGGTGGGCTACCGCCAGGTCGAGACCAACGCCGAGGGCCGCGTGCTGCGCACCCTGCTGCGCGCGGCGCCGGTACCGGGCCGCAACCTCTACCTGACCCTGGACGCGCGCCTGCAGTCCATCGCCGAGCGCGCCTTCGGCGACAAGGCCGGATCGGCCATCGCCATCGACCCCGATACCGGCGACGTGCTGGCCTTCGTCAGCCAGCCGGTCTACGATCCCAATCTGTTCGTCAACGGCATCGATGCCGACACCTACCAGGCACTGCGCAAAGACGACAAGCAGCCCTTGTTCAACCGCGCCCTGCGCGGTCAGTACCCGCCGGGTTCCACCCTCAAGCCCTTCGTCGGCCTGGGCGGCCTGGAACAGGGCATCACCAGCCCACACGCCTCGACCTACTGCCCCGGCTACTACCAGCTGCCCGGCAAGGAGCGCAAATACCGTGACTGGAAGCGCTGGGGCCACGGCACGGTGGATCTCACCAGTGCCATCGCCCAGTCCTGCGACGTCTATTTCTACGACCTGGCCCTGTCCATGGGCATCGACCGCCTGCACAGTTTCCTGTCCCTGTTCGGTTTCGGCGAACGCACCGGCATCGACATCAGCGGCGAGCTGCCTGGCCTGCTGCCGTCGCGGGAATGGAAGCGCGCCGCCCGCAACCAGCCCTGGTTCCCGGGCGAGACCCTGATCACCGGCATCGGTCAGGGTTTCGTGCTCACCACCCCGGTGCAGCTGGCCAGCGCCACCGCCACCCTCGCCCGCTACGGCCACCGGGTGCGTCCGCGCATCGTGTCAGCAACCCAGGGGCCGGACGAGGACGGGCTGACGCCGCAGCCGGAGCAGACCGTGCTGGACATCGAGATCGAGGACCGCCACAACTGGGACGTCGTCATCCACGCCATGCGCGAAGTGGTGCATGGCCGCCACGGCACGGCGAGGAAGATCGGCGAAGGGCTTCCCTACGAAATCGCCGGCAAGACCGGCACCGCGCAGGTGTTCGGCCTCAAGGAAGAGGAAAAATACGACGCCGAGAAACTGGCCGAGAAGCTGCGCGACCATTCGCTGTTCATCGCCTTCGCGCCGGTCGGCAAGCCGCGCATCGCCGTCGCCGTGATCGTAGAGAACGGTGGCAGCGGCAGCGCCGTTGCGGCTCCCATCGCCCGCACCATCATCGACGCCTACCTGAGGCCGCAGACATGAGTTCCCTGCTCGGCGGCAGCCGCGAGGACGCCAGCCGCCGCGACTGGCAGCATATCCTGCACCTGGATGCCGTCTTGTTGTTCTGGCTGCTGGCGGTGTCGGTGTTCGGCCTGTTCGTGCTCTACAGTGCCAGCGGCCAGGACCAGGACGTACTGATACGGCAACTGGTGCGCCTCGCCGTCGCCTTCGGCGCCATGCTGGTGACGGCGCAACTGCGCCCGCAGTGGCTGGCGCGCTGGACGCCCTGGCTGTACGGCGCCGGCATCGCGCTGCTGGTGGCGGTGCTGGTGGTCGGTGACGTCGGCAAGGGCGCGCAGCGCTGGCTGAACCTGGGCTTCGTGCGCTTCCAGCCCTCGGAGATGATGAAGCTGGCGGTGCCCATGATGGTGGCCTGGTACCTGGCCGATAAGCGCCTGCCACCGACCGGCGGCCGGCTGCTGGTGGCGGGCACGCTGATCGTGGTGCCGGTGCTGCTCATCGCGCGCCAGCCGGACCTCGGCACCTCGCTGTTGATCGCCAGTTCCGGGTTCTTCGTGCTGTTCCTGGCCGGCCTGTCGTGGCGGCTGCTGGGCGGTCTGACACTGTTCGCCGCCGCCGGCGCACCCATCCTGTGGCACTTCATGCACGACTACCAGCGCCAGCGCGTCATCACCTTCCTGGACCCGGAACAGGACCCCCTCGGGGCCGGCTACCACATCATCCAGTCCAAGATCGCCATCGGTTCGGGCGGCGTCTTCGGCAAGGGCTGGCTGAACGGCACCCAGGCGCACCTGGAGTTCCTGCCGGAGCGCTCCACCGACTTCATCTTCGCGGTGCTGGGCGAGGAGTTCGGCCTGGCCGGCATCCTGCTGCTGCTGTTGCTGTACACTTTCATCATCATGCGCTGCCTGTTCATCGCCACCCAGGCGCAGGACACCTATTCGCGACTGCTGGCCGGCAGCCTGGCCATGACCTTCTTCATCTACATCATCGTCAACACCGGCATGGTGACCGGCCTGCTGCCGGTGGTCGGGCTGCCGCTGCCGCTGGTCAGCTACGGCGGCACGTCCATGGTGACCCTGATGGCGGGATTCGGTATCCTGATGTCGGTGCAGACACACCGCAAGCTGTTGCCCACCTGAGGAAGCGCCGTGTCGAAAGGAAAGCCCGCCCCCCTGCTGAGGCACATCCTGTTGTCCGCCCTGCTGCTGGCCGGCGTCGTCACCTCGACCGCCTCCACCCACGGCGGCTTCGGCGACGACCCCCAGGCCGGCCACTTCATCGACGAAATGGTGCAACGCCATGGCTTCGACCGCCAGTGGCTGGCCGGCCTGTTCGCGCAGGCGCAGCGCCGCGACGACATCCTCGAAGCCATTTCGCGCCCGGCCGAGAAGACCAAGCCCTGGCACGAATACCGCGAAATCTTCGTCAACCCAGGCCGCGTCGAAGGCGGGGTCGGTTTCTGGCAGAACAACGCCGCCATCCTGGCGCGCGCCGAACGCGAGTTCGGGGTCGACCCCGGCGTGATCGTCGCCATCATCGGCGTGGAGACGCGCTACGGCAGCCATACCGGCCGCTACCGGGTGCTGGATGCGCTGTCGACCCTGGCCTTCGCCTATCCGCCGCGCAGCAGCTTCTTCCGCAGCGAGCTGGAGCAGTTTCTGCTGCTGGCGCGCGAGGAACACGTGGCGCCCGACCAGGCGCTGGGCTCCTACGCCGGCGCCATGGGCTACGGCCAGTTCATCCCCAGCAGCTACCGCAACTACGCGGTGGATTTCGACGGCGACGGCCGCCGCGACCTGTGGAACAGCATGGACGACATCATCGGCAGCGTCGCCAACTATTTCCACCGCCACGGCTGGGCGGCCGGCCAGCCGGTGGCGCGGCCGGCCGAACTGCGCGGCGAGGCCCCGCAGGCGCTGCTGGACGAGGGCCTGAAACCGCAACGCACGGCCGGCTTCTTCGCCGAACGGGGCATCACCGCCCGGCCGCCGCTGCCGGCCGACATGCCGGCCGCCCTGCTGGCGCTGGAGGCGTCGGGCGGCCCGGAATACTGGCTGACCCTGAACAACTTCTACGTCATCACCCGCTACAACCGCAGCCCGATGTACGCCATGGCCGTGTACCAGCTGAGCGAGGCCATCCGTGACGCCTATGAGCAGGATGAGGACATCTGACACCCCGACACGGGTGCTGCTGGCCGTCCTCGGCGCGGTGCTGGCGGCCGGCTGCTCGACGGGCGGCGGCGGCCGCTACTCGCAGCGCCACGACAGCGCGCCCGGCCGCCCGATTGACGTGTCGGCCATAGCGGATGCGGTGCCGCGCGTCGAGCCCCGCAGCCGCTACGGCAACCCCGATTCCTACGTGGTGCGCGGCCGGCGCTACCACACCCTGGACAGCAGCCGCGGCTACGTGGAACGTGGCATCGCCTCCTGGTACGGCACCAAGTTCCACGGCCACCGGACCTCCAGCGGCGAGCCCTACGACATGTACCGCATGACGGCGGCACACAAGACCCTGCCGCTGCCCACCTATGCCCGCGTCACCAACCTGAAAAACGGCCGCTCCGTGATCGTGAAAATCAACGACCGCGGACCCTTCCATGAAAATCGCCTCATCGACCTGTCCTGGGCCGCCGCGGCCCGCCTCGACATCCTCGGCGAGGGCACCGGCCTGGTCGAGGTGCGCGCCATCGACCCGGCCCGGCCGGAACGGCAGCCGCCCGTCACCCGCCAGGCCTCAGCCAGCAGCGGCAAGCGGACCTGGCAGCCGAGCCAGCCCAAGACCAGGGCGGCCACCAGGGCCCCGGCCGCCGCCAAGCCGGCCCTGTACCTGCAGGTGGGCGCCTTCTCCAGCCGCCTCAACGCCGAACGGCTGCGCGCGCGGCTGGCCGCCGCCGACATCGACGGCCTGCGCATCCACGAAGGCAGCAGCGGCAACGGGCGCATCTACCGGCTGCGCATCGGCCCGCTCGATACGGTGGAGGCGGCCGACCGCCTGTCGCGCACCCTGCACGCCCAGGGCATCGCCTCACCGCATGTCGTCGTCGATTGACGACCATTGAAAAAGCCGCCGTCTGCCCCGACAATGGGGCGCTACTCTTCCGCAAGACCGATCCGAGACCATGAAATCATTTGCCAAACTGTTCCTGTTCGCCCTGTTGCTGACGGGCGGCGCCCGCGCCGCCATGCCCGTGCCCCAGGCCCCGGCGGTCAAGGCGCGCGCCTACCTGGTCGAGGACTTCCACAGCGGCCAGGTGATCGCCGCCAGGAACCCCGACCAGCGCATCGAACCGGCCAGCATCACCAAGCTGATGAGCGCCTACGTGGTGTTCCAGGAAATCCGCAACGGCACCCTGTCGCTGGAGGACAAGGTGCAGATCAGCGAAAAGGCCTGGCGCACGCCCGGCTCGCGCATGTTCGTGGAGGTGGGCACCCAGGTATCGGTGGCCGACCTCATCAAGGGCATGATCATCCAGTCCGGCAACGACGCCACGGTGGCGCTGGCGGAAAAAGTGGCCGGCACCGAGGCCAGCTTCGCCAGCCTCATGAACCACCACGCCAAGCGGCTCGGCATGGACAGCAGCCACTTCGTCAACAGCACCGGGCTGCCCGACCCCCAGCACTACACCACGGCGCGCGACATCGCCCGCGTGGCGCGCGCCCTGATCGCCGAGTTCCCGGAATACTACCAGTGGTACTCGGAGCGCCAGTTCACCTACAACGGCATCACCCAGTACAACCGCAACAAACTGCTGTGGCGCGACGAATCGGTGGACGGCATCAAGACCGGTCACACCGATTCGGCCGGCTACTGCCTGGTCACCTCGGCCAGGCGCGACGGCATGCGCCTGATCAGCGTGGTGCTGGGGACCCGGAGCGAGGAAGCCCGCGCCGACGCCAGCCAGGCGCTGCTCAACTACGGCTTCCGTTTCTTCGAGACCCACAAGCTCTACGACGCCAACAGCAAGCTGACACGGGCGCGAGTCTGGAAGGGCGCGACCGAAGAAGTCGACGCCGGTCTCAAGGACACCCTCTACGTCACCATCCCGCGCGGCCGCTACAAGAACCTCGACGCCAGCATGCAGCTGCGCAAGCAGATCCTGGCGCCCGTCGACGCCGGCGAGGTGCTGGGCGAGGTGCTGGTGCGCCTGGATGGCCAGACCGTTGCAGAGAAAGACCTGGTCGCCCTGCAGTCGGTGGGCGAGGGCAACTTCTGGCAGCGCATCGTCGACGAGGCGTTGCTGTATTTCGAGTGAGCCCGCCATCCGCAGGGTGGCGGAGAAAGCTTCCCGACACACACGCAGGGCGGGGTGATCGAAGGGAACCCCGCCACAACCGCCCGGCGGCCACCTCTCGAACGGAGCGCAACGGCGTGGGACATCCCGCTCAAACGAAGGGTTCAGAAGCCATGCCGCCGCGCCCACCGGAGCGGCGTTTCGGTGGGGTTCGCTGCGCTCACCCCACCCTACAGGCGAGACGCAGGGCAGAAAACCGATGACCACCGCCTATCTCAACGGTGAATTCCTTCCCATCGGGGAAGCCCGCATCTCGGTCCTCGACCGCGGATTCCTGTTCGGGGACGGCGTCTACGAAGTCATTCCCGCCTACGGCGGCCGCCTGTTCCGGCTCGGCCCGCACCTCGACCGCCTGCAACGCAGCCTGGATGCGATCCGCATCCGCAATCCGCTCGACCGCGACCAGTGGCAACAGGTGCTGGAACGGCTGCTGGAGGAAAATCGCGCCGAGGCCGGCCCCGACAACGACCAGTCGGTCTACCTGCAGGTCACGCGGGGTGTGGCCGACAAGCGTGACCACCCCTTCCCGGAGGGTGTGGAGCCGACCGTCTACGCCACCAGTTCGCCCATCCGGCCTCCCGA
>Ga0256841_1001232_pt1 | contig 22935 bp, 21 predicted proteins | sample 356308metaG_FD_185971 | JGI IMG/M metagenome (GOLD analysis project Ga0256841, IMG submission 185971) | Hydrothermal vent microbial communities from Mid Atlantic Ridge, Atlantic Ocean - 356-308 | ecosystem: Environmental > Aquatic > Marine > Hydrothermal vents | place: Atlantic Ocean: Mid...
ATCTCATCTGGAAGAAAAATCCCGTGGCAGGTCAGGCTCTGTTCAGATCTCGACCAACGCACCATGCCCGCCCACGACACGGCCAGCCACAGCCGCCGCTTTCTCAAGCGAACGTGGAATATCGGAGCCGTCCAGATAAGCAGATAGAAATCCGGCATTAAACGCATCCCCGGCGGCTGTCGTGTCGACCGGAACACGGATTGCAGCAGGCTGAAGCGAATATGTTTCGCGGTTGGGGCCTGTGGCCAGTATTTCAGAACTGCCATTTTTCAAGACTACGAGATTTGCGCCCGCGTTCTTGTAGCGCTGTAAAGTATCCTGTGCATTTGTATCGTCAAAGCAGGACAATTCATCATTGAGTGATGGCATGATGATATCGGCGACACCGGCAGCGCGCGTTATTTCGGCCCGCATGGTGCTCATATCGTGCCACAACTTCGGCCGAAGGTTGGGGTCAAAAACAATCAGTGAGCCCTTGGCTCTTGCCCGCTCTATTTCAGCAAACAGGGTTTTGCGCCCTGATGGAGGAAGAATAGCAACCGTGATGCCGGAAAAGTAGATGACATCGGTGTCGCGCATCGCTTTGTGCAGGCGGTCTGGATTGTTGGCCAGAAGCCGCGCCGCCGAAGCTTTTCTCCAATAGGAAAAACTGCGTTCGCCTTTGTCGAGGTGAATCATGTAAAGGCCAACCCCTCGATTTGCAAATCGCCAAACATTATTTGTGAGCAACCCCTCCCGTTGAAAAAACTGCAGCATTTCGGCCGACAGCTTATCATCACCCACACCTGTCAAAAAAGAAACGCGCCAATTGTCTCGAAAAAGTCGGCGCAGGTACCATGCTGTATTAAACGCGTCACCAGCATAGCCCATGCAATACGATCCGTCGGAAGATTGAGACATTTCGATCATGCATTCACCGATGGACAACACTGTATTCCTGCGGGGCACCAATATTACTCCTCGGCGAAATACTCTCGGTGCTCGTCCCGAATGCGCGGTAAATCATACTTTATTCTGGATAAGTGCTTGCGCATGCCCTCGACAGCTTTCGCTTGGTCTTTCGCAGCAATAGCCTCATAGATTTCCTTGTGTTCGTTCAGCGCGGTTTCGGTTCCAAAGGAAAGCGTCAGATACCTTACCCGATCCATATGAGCCTTGTTTTCCTTTATGATAGCCCAGACAAATCCTACGCCTGCGGCCTCACTGATGTGTTTGTGAAACAGGTCATCCAAAGTATGAAAAACGATCCGCTCACCCGCTTTTGCGGCTTGCTCCTGCTTTTCAAGCAAAATGGAAAGCTCTTTTAGATCTTGTGGTTGTATCCCCAAGGCAGCAGTTCTTACGACCTCAATCTCCAGTGCGGATCGAATGTACATGGCCTGCAAGACTTCTTTTTCCGATATTGGCCGAACTATTGTTGCCCGTTGTGGCCGTATTAGCAGAAAACCAAGCTTTGACAGCCTGGAAAAAGCTTCTCTTACGGGTTGGCGGGAAACCCCGACCAGAGTTGAGACATCAACTTCCGAAAGCTTTGTGCCCGGCGGCAGTTCAAGTGTGAGGATTTTTTCATGCAACATGTCAAAAACCTGTTCTGCCACAGTCGAAGCTCGTTGTGGTTCCGGCGGCAACATTTGAAATTTTGAGCGCATGACTCCTCCGTTGACTCTTATAGTATACTAGAATACTAGTTTATGGGCCACATCTAAATTTCAGGCTGGAAGAAATATGTGGCTGCCGGAATAGATAGACATGCGACTAAAAAATGAAAACCGGTTATTCCCGTTTGACCCTGCAGCGATGGGTTTGGCTCAAAAACTGTTTGCGGGTGTCTGCTATTTGCCGGTTATCAGCCCTTACGAGGGCATAAAGCCACGCTGGTTTGCCGAAGAAAAATCTTTCGATAAGGTAGCCCGGTGGTTTATTATTCCAGGCCATCATTTTTTCAGAATGCTATTTTCACAGGGGGCAACAACGGAAACGGCTGGTTTTTTTGACACTGCCGGGTTCAAAGATGATGCATGTGCCTTTTGCTCAATACCGACATGCCATGATGTTTCCTGGCATGTGAATTGTGTCTATCCCGCAAATCTTGTGGCAATAGGACGACTAGGCTTGGATGAAGCCCATGAGGCTGTACGCGACCTAGCCTGCAGACTTGCAAGACAAGCATATCGGCTTTGATATACGCCGGTTTTGTCGTTCTGGTCCATCGCAGTTACTGAAAGGAAGATGAATGCTGTTTGTTGAAACCCGCCATGCGGTTGATCCGGAGACTGCCAAACAATTTGATACCCAACACCTGCGCAAAAACTTTTGCCTGTCAGGCATGTTCGCCCGAGGGGACATCCGCCTGACCTATACACATTATGACCGTTTGATTGCTGGCGGTGCAGTACCTGATGGCAAAGATCTGGTTTTGGCAAAAGTTGCGGAAACTGGAACAGAAAGTGTGCTTGATCGCCGGGAAATGACAATTGTCAATATTGGTCCTCCCGGGTCGGTAAAAGCGGGGGGGCAAACCTACGACATGGCTTCCGGTGATATGCTTTACATAGGTATGGGGCAGGGTGAGATAATCTTTTCCGGTACCGGCCGTTATTACATTCTCTCAGCACCAGCACACAAAGAGTACCCAACCCGTCTGGTGACTATCAGTGATTCGGCAAAAGTTGAGTTGGGATCAGAGGGAACATCTAACAAACGTACCATTTTTCAATATGTACACCCGCTGGTGATGACATCCTGCCAGTTGATCGTTGGGATGACCAAACTCGCACCGGGATCCGTGTGGAACACAATGCCCGCCCATACCCATGACCGCAGGAGTGAGATTTACCTATATTTCGACCTGTCGGAAAATCAGAATGTGATGCACCTGATGGGCGAACCCAAGCAAACGCGCCATCTTATACTTCGTAACGAAGAAGGCGCTGTTTCCCCGCCTTGGTCCATTCATTCTGGTGCAGGCACTTCGGCTTACAGCTTTATATGGGCGATGGCCGGCGACAACATTGATTTCACAGATATGGACATGGTTGCAATGGGTGAACTCGAATGAATGAGCAGTTTTCACTTGTCGGGCAACGCGCCCTAGTAACAGGGGCAAACAGTGGCATCGGACAAGCCATTGCTGTTTGTATGGCTTCCGCGGGGGCCACGGTTGTTTGTGCGGGCCGATCACCAATGGGTGAAACACTTGCGCGCATAAAAGAAAATGGCGCCGTAGCTTGCGCACTTGAATTGGATCTTTCTGATCCGCTGGCAGCCGCAAGTAAGGTCAGTGAACAAGACCCCTTGGATATTCTTGTAAACAACGCAGGTATAATCCGCCGGGCGGACGCAATTGATTTTGACGAAAGCGACTGGGATTCCGTGATGGATGTAAACCTGAAAGCTTTGTTTTTTGTCAGTCAGGCATTTGCGCGTTCTGTTTTTGACCGCCAAGGGTATGGGCGTGTCATAAACATTGCTTCGCTACTTTCGTTTCAGGGCGGCATCCGCACTGCATCCTATACTGCATCCAAAAGCGCTGTTGCAGGACTGACGAAGCTATTTGCAAATGAGTGGGGCCATAAAGGCATAAATACCAATGCAATTGCCCCAGGTTACATCAAAACAAAGAACACGGCGGCTCTTCAACTGGATAAAGGCCGCAACAAAGCTATTCTCGAACGAATTCCGGCAGGGCGCTGGGGTAAGCCAGATGATATTGGCGGTGCTGCCGTTTTTCTGGCCTCCCGGGCCGCAGACTATGTAAACGGGGCAATCCTGAATGTTGACGGAGGCTGGCTTGCCCGCTGATTATCCAAGATTACAATTCAGCAACAAGCAGGCGATCCCGATCCGGTATTATACATCTTGAGCTTGGTACTTTTTCTCGCGCCCCTAGCGCAATCTATATTGACGAAGCTATCCGTACGCAACTGCCAGAAAATACTGTTAAGAACCCGCCGGATATCGTGCTGCTTCACGTATCGACCTTTCGGCGTCAGATGGGTATTCATGTAGATATTTATTCGATCCTCCATGATGAGCTTTTGTTTCTACAAACTTCTGTTTTTCAGAGGGGGATCGAATAAGCAACGTGGCGAGAAATCACAGCTCGCGCTGCAAACAGGCAAGCAACGCGTTTCGGTTTGCTTTTTTCCGTGCCTGCGATCACGTTACTCTGCTGCGCTGCCTGTATTCGTCATAGTCCCAAAGATCATTCCGCATCACATCCGCAATCACAGTCGCCGCCACATCCACATCCGCCGCGTCAATATAAAGCGGAGTAATGCCGAACCGCATAATGTCCGGCGCACGGAAATCGCCGATCACGCCACGGGCGATCAGCGCCTGCATTGCCGCATAGCCATGTTCGAACCGGAATGATACTTGCGAACCACGTGCCTCCCCGTCCCTCGGGCTGGCCAGCGTCAGGGCGGGGCAGGTGGCCTCGACCCCGGCAATGAACCGGTCACACAGGGCAATCGAGGTGCGCCGCACATCCGCCATATCCACCCTGTCCCAGACATCCAGCGCGGCCTCGAGCGCGGCCAGTTGCAGCACCGGCGGGGTGCCGACCCGCATCCGTTCAATCCCTGCACCTGCGGCATAGTTCAGATCAAAGGCAAAGGGCGCGCTATGGCCCAGCCAGCCGGACAGGGCAGGGCGCACCTGATCCGTATGGCGCGGGGCGACGTAGATAAAGGCGGGGGCGCCGGGGCCGCCGTTCAGGTATTTATAGGTGCAGCCCACCGCAAAATCCGCACCAACGCTGGACAGGTCCACCGGCAAGGCCCCCGCCGAATGGGCCAGATCCCAGATCACCAGCGCGCCGGCTGCATGGGCCTGCCTGGTCAGCGCCCGCATGTCGTGCTTGCGCCCCGTGCGGTAATCGACCTCGGTCAGCATCAGCACGGCGACATCTTCGTTGATATGCGCTGCCACGTCTTCGGGTGCAGGCGTGATCAACTGATGTTGGCGGCCTAGTGAACCGATCAACCCTTCGGCCATATACAGATCGGTCGGAAAGTTGCCATTGTCCGACAGGATCACCCGCCGGTCGGGGCGCATTTCCAAAGCGGCGGCCAGTGCCTGATAGACCTTGATCGACAGGGTATCCCCCATCACCACATGCCCCGCCTCGGCCCCGATCAGCCGGGTGATACGGTCGCCAATGCGGGTGGGCTGCTCCATCCAGCCGGCGCGGTTCCAGCCGGTGATCAGCATCTCGCCCCATTCGTCCTGCATGGTCTGCCCCATCCGCGCTACGGCGGCTTTGGGCAGGGGGCCAAGCGAGTTTCCATCCAGATAGATCACCCCCTCGGGCAGGTGGAACATGGCTTTGGTGGCGGCAAAATCGGTCATTATGGGGATCCTACTGTATGATAAAAACAGTAATGAGAAGCGCCATGATTACAAGCCAATAAAGTTAAACTCCTTTGTGGGTCCAAACTTTTCAATCCCTGTTTTCCGGTCAGATCCGCCGTCAATCAGGTGGGGAGAAAGACGACTTATCGGGGCACGCGAAGCTAGATGCAGGATGAGTGGGGCCTGAGCCAGCCTGTTCAGTCCCGCATCACAGCCGTCCTGCGCAAGCTCATCGCCATGGCAAATGTGTTGATACGCGATGGTCGGAAGTGGAACGAATATCCAGCTTGACCAATACGGATACTCGGCGATTGTGCCAATCGCCTGCCGGTTGGCAGCGTGCAGATGATCAATCTCGCCCCCCCGTTAGTCAGCCTCGGATCATCCTGCATGTCAAACGTCTCAGTCTGCTTCCTCGCCCCGATCTGGGTGGCCTCTCGGTATTTGCCAGCAAACACCCGCCAGCAATAGATGCCCCCGTGCTTCTTCGAGAATCCTGCCGATGTTATTTTCTTGCGGACTGCCCCAAGCACAACTTTGGCTTTGAAAGCAGAGGAATTGTTTCTTCGTCCCGTCATTTTGAACCATCTTTCGCATAAGTTGATCCATCTTAACCACTGAACCGGAACTCCGTGGCCACCTCTCTCAACCGCGATGTGGCATTGCCATATACGTTTCGGAAATGGGGTGATGAAAGCATGCGCTTGACGCAACAATTTCACCATTCGTATACTAATGAAAAATGCGGAGCCACAACCATGACGCAGAAACTTGTCATCACAAATATCGGATTGCTGTTGTCCGGCAAGATGGAACAGCCGATTCTTGAAGCGGATTGCCTGATTGCCACTGACGGCAAGATCAGCGCAGTTGGTCGTGAAAAGGATATGGATACCGAAGGGGCGACCACCTCGGTTGATGCTCATGGGGTAACGCTGGCACCGGGTCTGATTGATAGCCATGTACATCCGGTAATCGGAGATTACACACCGCGTCAACAGCAACTGCACTGGATCGACAGCACCTTGCATGGTGGTGTCACTACAATGATCTCTGCCGGCGAAGTCCACCTGCCGGGGCGGCCCAAGGATGTGGTCGGGCTGAAGGCAATGGCAATTGCCTCACAACGCTGGTACGAAAATTTCCGCCCTTCGGGAATGAAGGTTCTGGCCGGTGCACCAATTCTTGAGAAAGGCATGGTTGAAGAAGACTTCAAAGAGCTTGCAGGTGCCGGAGTGAAGCTTCTCGGGGAAGTCGGGCTGGGTTCTGTAAAGGACGGAAAAACCGCCCGCCAAATGGTAGACTGGGCCCGCAAATACGGTATTCAGAGCACGATCCACACCGGTGGGCCTTCAATACCCGGATCGGGGCTGATTGATGCCGACATGGTGCTAGAGACTGGTACAGACGTGATCGGTCATATCAACGGCGGCCACTCGGCACTGCCGGACGATCAGATCATGTGCCTGTGCGAAAGTTGCACTGCGGGGTTGGAGATCGTCCATAACGGCAATGAACGCGCCGCACTTCTGACCCTCAATACCGCGCGCGAATTGAAACAAATGGACCGGATCATCCTTGGCACCGACGGACCGGCAGGATCGGGTGTGCAACCACTGGGAATTTTGCGCATGGTGGCGATGCTGTCGAGCCTTGGCAATGTTCCGGCTGAAATTGCCTTTTGTTTTGCCAATGGCAATACATCACGCCAGCGCGATCTGGATACCGGCCTGATAGACGTTGGTTATGCGGCGGATTTCGTTCTTATGGATCAGGCTCAGCACGCACCGGGCGCAAACATTCTTGAATCCATTCAACTGGGTAATCTGCCAGGCATCGGCATGACGATCATCGACGGCGTCGTTACAAGCCAGCGCAGCCGGAATACGCCACCTGCACAGCGTTTGCCTGAATTGCTCGCTTAAACGATCTTCTTCAATAGCTTAAGCAGAGTGTGTTTCTCGGTATTGCTGAGAGGTTCGAGCGTTTCCCTGGAAATTGAAAACCCTATCGCGCACAAGACCGGAATCAGAGATTTTCCTTCCTCGGAAAGGGAAATAAGGGTGCGGCGTTTGTCATTCTGGTCCGGTTCGGCAACGGTCAGACCTTTCTGGTGCAGCCGGTCGACGACCCCCTTGATCGTCGCCACATCCATGGATGCCAATCGCCCCAATCTGTTTTGCGAACACTTTCCTTGCTCATACAGGCGCATCAGCGTGGAAAACTGGGTCGGGGTCAGCCCCGCAGGCGCCAGCGACTGAAATATTCCAGCATGCCTTTGGCTGGCCAGTCGCAGGATGTATCCAATCTGGTCATCCAGCTTGTAGTCACCCAAATGTTCTGTTTCATCCATCGTAACGCGTTCACTTCAATCATTGCTGTACGAGCAATAAAGGGTTTTGCGCAGCACCACAATGAAAGGGAGAAGGGTTATCTCAGACCATCTTTGCCAACCGCATCCTTGGCTTCCAGCCCACCCACGCGGGGCAGAGGCCGGCCGCTGTCGGTGACGGCCACGGCGACCATGATTTCACGCGCGCGCGGGGCGTCGTTCAGGCGCACTTCGATACCGTCGAAATGGCTGCGGACATAGGCGGCGTCCTTGTGCCCCAGCGGCACATCCAGCACCTGACCGGGGCTGCCCATTTTCTTTGACGAGGCCACCAGTGCCGCCCCCTTTTCCACCGCCTTGCGCAAGGGTGCGCCCAGTTTCGGGTGCAGGATCGCGGCGGCATGTTCCAGCTCGCCCGCCTCGCCCACCATCGCGGATTTGCCATAGCTTTCGGCCTGCTGCGGGGTGATACCCAAGGCTTCCACACAACGGTTCCCCAGCAATTCGCCCAGTTCCGCGCCGATGTCCATCAAGGGGGTCAGGTCCTCGTGATACTCACCGGCAAAGGGGTTTTCGATCACCGCCACGGCTACAGCCTTGCGGGTGGGGGGCGTAATTTCGCGCTCCATCTCGCGGTGGGTTTCCTCGATAAACACGGCGATTTTGCGTATCTTTGCACTCATCTCAGGCCATCCTTTCCAATAATATCCGCCGCTTCCAGCCCGCCGGAACGGCTGTGGATACGCGGCCCTGTTGTCATCACCAGCGCCAGCGCCATTTCGTCGGCGCGCGGGGCGTCGTTACAACCGACCTCCATCGAATCGAAATGGCTGCGCACATAGGCGGCGTTGATATGGGTGATCGGCACATCCAGCCGCGCGCCCACGCCACCCACCTTTTTGGTCGAGGGCACGATGGCGTTACAGACCGGCAGCAATTCCCGCATGGCATAGCCGCCGGGCGCGTGCCACAGGGCGCCGTGTTCCAGCTCGCCGCCTTCGCCAATCAGCGCACCTTTGCCGTAGCCTTCGATTTTGCCCGGCCCGCCCAGCAGATCCACCAGCTTTTGCGCCATTTGCAGGCCCAGCGGGCGCAGATCGTCGATAAAGCCCTGAATGTCCGGCTCATACCGGTGCGCAAACGGGTTGCGGATGATCGCCAGAACCGATGCGCGCCTGTGCGGGATTTCGGCGACAGGTCCGCCTTCGTGATAGATTTCCTCAACGGCGGAAACCGTTTTGCGCAGGATGACGTCAGGCATGGGCAATGGTCCTGTGTTGGGGTGTGAAATGAGGTCCAATGGTGCGGTTTTGGCCCTGAAGGAGCAAAACAGCCGCGTGGATTTGTTTTTGCCCCAGCATAGCACGAGCGGTGCGGATGCCATTGGTCAGGGCGATTTGCACATCTGCGGCCCCTAACGGATCGCAGCGGGTAACGACAAGGCGGTCGCCCAGATCGGTATCGCCGCGCAAGTCATGGGCCGGGGCACGGTGGATGGCAGGGTGGTCCGGCAGGTCCACCGCATTGGCAACCAGCGTGGCGGCAACATCGGCAGTCGCGGCGTTTTTGGCAAGAACAGAGACTGAATCCGCGATCCCGAACGACAGGCTACGCCCGCCCTGGCCGCTGGTGGCGATACCGCCGATCCCGTCACTATGGCCGATTTCAATCCGCCCCAGATCGTGGCCATTCAGCCCCGCCATCGCCACGGTGAACCGCTCATCCTTGGCCAGATGCAGGGCAATATCACCACCGTTGTTGACATAGGCGCGGCGCAGGGGGGTGGCGCTGGTCATGGCGTGTAACACCTCGTCTGCCACAGCACCGGCCACCGCAATCATACGGGTCAGGAAAGTATCACAGAAGGGCATGGCAGCCGCGTGCATCCGTTTGGCAACCGCGCCAATGGGGGCGGGTGTGCCGGGGTGCAGGGGGTGGCGCAGATCGTCCAGTTCAGTCACTAATTCAGCCAAAATCGTGTCAAACCGGTTGCGTGCAGCGGCAAAGGCGCGCGCACGGTCCCCGTCCGCCCCGATCACCAGATCAATCGGCCCATGCTGCAAATGCAGCCGGTTGCCGGACAGCATTCCCGCCTGAACCCCTGTCATGACCCATCCTTCCAGCGGTAATGTCGGTGGTCATGCGGATGCGGCTGGCTTTGGTTGTGGCTAAGGGTGCGGTTGTCGGCGGCCAGCACATCGGCGGTGCTGCGGATTTCCTCCATATGGCCGCCCAGCGCCGCGTAGTCGGATTTGCGCAGGGTGAATTCGATCGGTGCCACCAATGCGGGGGTCGGGACATAGCCGAAGGACCCCGTCGGCATCTCCATTACGTCCACCATCACGGTGATGCCGCCACCGGGCCAGATATAGGCCTCGGCCCCGCCGCAGGACACATAAGTCAGCGAATCCTTCACCGATTTGGTCAGGCGCACAGGGTTTTCGGTGACCCCCGCCCGCAATGATCCGCCCGCGCCCGCCATAAACAGCACCGAGCAAAGCGAGGGTTCGCAGTTTTCCGCGATCCGCTCGGCCGACCGTTTCAGTGCGGATGGAATTTCGGCGGGTTGCGGTTTCAGATCGGCGTCCAGCACGAAATAGGCGTATTGTTCGCCGGTGGTGGAAACCATCAGCAGGCGCAATCCCTGCCACGCGATTTTCGCATTGAACGGGCCAAGGATGGTCAGCGGGTCGTCAATATCGGTGCCGCCCCAGCCGGTGCCCGGTTCCGCCACCCGAAAATACCGTCCGGGGGTCGAGCGCCGCCCCAGTATCTTGATGCCCGTCGGTGGCACATCCAGCAGCTTGCCCGCCTGATGTTCCGACAGAACGCCGGTGATGTGGTCATCCACCACCACAACCTCGTCGACATGATCAACCCATTGTTTGGCAAACATCCCGATTGTGGCCGAGCCACAGCCAACCCGCATCAGTTTTTCCGGCTCATTATTGATCACCGGCGGTTGCCCCGCCTGCACCACAAGGGAAATGTCGCCAATCTGCATCTCGACCGGTTCACGATTGCACAGGCGCAGCAGGGCGTCACAAGTCACGCGGCCCTCTTTCTTGGACCCGCCCGTCAGGTGATCGACCCCGCCCAAAGACAGCATTTTCGAGCCGTATTCGGACGTCATCACATGCCCGATCGGCTCGCCATCCACCAGCACCGCTTCGCGCTCGTGCCCGATATGGCGGTCAGTGTCGATTTTCACCTTTACCCCGCAGTAGGAAAAGATGCCTTCGGTCACCACGGTGACCATATCCACGCCCTCGACTTCCTGCGAAACGATGAAAGGGGCGGGTTTGTAATCGGGGTAAGTGGTGCCGGCCCCAACGGCGGTTATGAACGATTTCTCCGATTGCAACAGATCACCGTCCCAGTCCGAACCACCTGTGTCTTTCATGAAAGGCACCAGTTTATCGGGGCTGGTTTCCAGCACTGTCAACGGATCCAGCCGCACCAGATTGCCACCGTGGTTGGCGTAACGGTCGCAAGCGCCGATCTTGCCATCGGCAATATAGCACATCACAGGGCAGGCATCGCAGCGGATTTTTTCGGGTTTGGCGGTCATTTGCCGGCCTCCAGAATGGCCGCGCGCACCCGTGCCGGTGTGGCGGGCAGATGGCGGATGCGCACACCACAGGCGTTATAAATGGCGTTCAGGATGGCTGGCGCGGTGGGGATCAGCACATGTTCGCCCAGCCCTTTGGCGCCATAGGGGCCGTGGGCATCGGGGGCCTCGATGATCAGGGTTTCCACGGGGGGCATGTCGCCCATCGTCGGGATCAGGTAATCATGCAGGTTCTCGGTGCGCCCCGGCAGGTATTCTTCCATCAAGGCCATGCCCAGCCCCTGTGCGATGCCGCCCTGCACCTGACCTTCGACCAGCATCGGGTTGATTGCGTGTCCCACGTCATGCGCCGCCACGAATTTCCGCGCCTTCACCAGCCCCAGCGCGGTGTCCACCGTCACCACCACCAGATGCGCGGCATAGCCGAACTGGGCATAGGGGATGCCTTGGCCGTTTTCATCCAGCGGCCTGGTCGGCGGGTCATAGGTTTCTTCGGCGCGAAAGGTGTAGCCTTCGGTATCTGCGGGCAGTTGGCTCAGGTTGATCCGGTGGGTCAGCTCACCATCGGTGACAATGATTTCCCCGTCGCCAAACGCCAGCCCCGCCGTTTCACCCGCGTTGACCTGTGCCAGAATGGCCGCGCGCAGGGCCTGCCCCGACAGCCGCGCGGCGTTGCCCGACACATAGGTCTGGCGCGAGGCCGAGGTTTTGCCCGCGTCCGGCGTCACGTCGGTATCCGCACCCATCAGGGTGATCTGCTGCACCGGCATCCCCAAAGCGGTGGCAAAGATTTGCGCGATCACCGTGTTGGCCCCTTGGCCAATGTCCATCGCGCCCTGATGCAGCACCACCGTGCCATCCGCGCGGATGCCGGATTTAATGGTCGAGGGGTTGGGCAGCGAGGTATTGCCACAGCCATACCAGCCAGCAGCAAGGCCAACACCCATTTTCAGAACCTCGTTTTCGGCGTTGAAGGCATTGGCTTTGGCGCGTTCGGCTTCCCATGCGGGGCGCAGGGCCTTCAGGCAAGCCTTGATCCCGACGCCCTGTTCAAACACCTGCCCGCAGACAGTGGGCACCCCGTTATCCAGCGCGTTGATCAGGCGGAATTCCAGCGCGTCCATGCCCAGTTTTTCCGCCAGTTCGTCAAATAGCGTTTCCTGCGCCACAGCCGATTGCGGCACGCCGAACCCGCGAAAGGCGCCGGAAGGGAGGCAATGGGTATGCACCGCCTGTGTTTCGGCGCGATAGTCGGCGATGCGGTAGGGACCAGAGGCATGAACCGGCACGCGGTTGGTCACGGTTGGCCCCCAACTTGCATAGGCACCGGTGTTGAAATTTCCGAAGAATTTGAAACCCGACAGTTTGCCATCCGCCCTGGCCCCGATTTGCAGGCTGATTTGCGCGGGGTGGCGTTTGGTGGTGGATTGCATGGATTCCGTGCGGCTGTAGGTCAGGCGCACGGGCTTGCCGGTTTTCAGGGTGGCCAGCGCCAGATAGGGCTGCACCGACAGATCCAGCTTTGCGCCAAAGCCGCCGCCAACGCCGGTCGGGACAATGCGGATCCGGCTGGCGTCCATCGCAAGGATGATCTCCAGCGCATCGCGGTCCATGATCGGCGCCTGGGTGCAGGCGTGGATTTCGACACGGCCCTCGACCATCTGCGCAAATCCGGCCTCGGGTTCGATATAGGCGTGTTCGACAAAGCTGGTGGTGAAATCGGCCTGAACAGTGATGTCGGCATTGTCCAGCGCGCCCTGTGGATCACCGCATTTCACGAAACCGCCGCACATGATGTTGCCCTCGCGGCCTTTGTGCAGTTGCGGGGCGCTGGCCTCCAGCGCCTGTTCTATGGTTTGGACGTCTTCCAGATGTTCCCATGTCATCGGAAAATCGGCGGGGTCGAATTGGCGGATGAAATCGGGGGTGGCGACAATGGCGGCGACAGCCTCGCCACGAAAACGGGTTTCGTTCACTGCGAACACCGGCTGGTCGGCAAAATCGGGGATCACGCCAAAGCGGTTCTGGCCGGGGATATCGGCGGCGGTCAGAACCGTTTCCACCCCGTTATGCGCCGAAATGAATCCGCCCAGATCGCCCAATACAAATGCCGAGCGGGCATATGGCGAACGGATGATCAGGATTTCCAGCGTGCCAATGGGGGCGACATCATCGCCGAAGGCCTCGCGCCCCTCGACCTTGGCTTGCCCGTCAAGGCGGCGGATGGCGGTGCCTGTGTGACCAACGGGATCGTCCAGCGCAGGGGTGGGGTTGGCAACGGCCAGAACGGCCTCGATAATCTTGCGGTAACCTGTACAGCGACACAGCACACCGCCAAGGGCATCCTGCACTTGTTGTTCGCTCGGATCAGGGTTTTCACGCAGCAGGGCGACGGCGGCAACCATTATGCCGGGGGTGCAGATGCCGCATTGGGCCGCGCCGAAATCCTGAAAACTTTCGCGCAGGCGGGCGGCAATTTCATCGCCTTGCAGACCGGTCAGGGTATGCACCTGCCGCCCCTCTGCCTGTTGGGTCGGGGTCAGGCAGGCGCAAACGGGCATGCCGTCCAGCAGCACGGTACAAGCGCCGCAATCGCCCGCGTTACAGCCGATTTTCACATCCCGCGCACCAAGGCTTTCGCGCAGGGTTTCGGACAGGCGTTCGCCGGTGGCGGGGGTGGTGGACACGGGTTTGCCGTTCAGGGTGAAATCGGTCATGCGCTGGCCCCCGTTATGGTGCGGCGGATCAGTTCGGCAACAGCGTCCAGCCGGTATTCACCGCTGCCGCGCACGTCACTGATCGGGGCAAGCGGGGACAGGTGGACTGTGGTGATTTGCACATCTGCGGTGGTGCCGATCAGGTCGGTTTCCAGCGCGGGCAAGCGTTGCGCCACGGGCGAACAGGCCCCGACCGCCACGCGGGCATGATCAATCCGCCCCTGCGCATCACGGTTAATCACGGCAGCGACCATCGCGGTCGAGATCACCAGATATTTCCGGCTGCCCAGTTTGTTGAACGCCGCCCGCGCATGGTCCGGTTGCGGCGGGACCAGAATAGCCGTCACCATTTCCCCCGCCTGCAAGGCTGTCTGGCGCACACCGGTGATGAATTCGGACAATGGTAAAACCCGCACACCCCGAACCGAGGCAAGTTCGACCTGTGCCCTCAGCGACAACAGTGGCGGCACCCCGTCGGCGGCGGGCGAGGCATTGACCAGATTGCCTGCAAGCGTGCCTGTGTTCTGGATTTGCAGCGATCCAACCTCGCAAGCGGCCTGTTTCAGCCCGTCAAATGCAGCGGGTAGATTAGCGCGGATAATATCGGTCCAAGTGGTTGTAGCCCCAATCCGCCAACCGCCAGATTCGTGTGAAACTCCACGCAACCCTTCAACTCGACTGATGTCCAGAATTGATTCTGGCGCAGGCCCTTGCTGCATTCCCGGAAAAAAATCGGTGCCGCCAGACACAACTGATGTGGTTTCGGTGTCCAGCTGTGCAAGTGCGTCTTCCAGATTGTCAGGCGCAAAATAGGTCACGAACGGCTCCCAGTCGGCGTTACCGCCTGTTGTTGTTAGTGTGCAAATGATACGGATGAGCGCTGACTATTGTCAATCATCCCATTTGAAAGATCCATTACATCAGCAAGCAAGTCGAAATGATCTGGAAATCGAACCTGGCCCTGATTTTGACCACGGCGTTCATTTTGTCGGTCTCGGAGAAGCTTAAATAGCAAAACAAAAACTTACCAAGAGGGAACAAATGAACATCCACAAAATGCCATTCTGAGGCCGAAAGGCCGAGAGGTCTTGATCTCGCATCTGGTGCGCTGCAGGTTCTGACAACGGGTCTTTGATATGCTTGTGGCATGCGCGAAATTCCCGATGATCGGCGCATTGTTGCCTCGTTGGTTCGCGCTCATGGCAGATAGGGGAGCGAAAATGCAGGCTATCGGGCATTCGTGTAGTTGGGGCTACCAGAGAAATCTACGCCTTGGCGGATGGCCATAAGCATGGTGTGGCGTTTCTGTTTACTCGGGCAATGACGCTGATATTTTTGCGACCGGTTCTTGCAAGGACGATTTCAGAGCCGGTCAAGCTAAATACGGTCAACGATTGGGTTGACCTATAAATCGAAACCCTTGCATCCACCTCATTTTCGGAGAACGATGCCGCATGTACACGCTGATAATACATGCACTTCTGGTCGTTTCCTTTACGCTGAGAGTCCTGGCGCGTGATGATTTGTTGCCATCCTCCCGGATGGCATGGTTCATGGTGATTCTGACCATCCCTTTTGCCGGGACTTCTCTCTATTTTCTGTTTGGAGAAGTCGATCTGGGACACAGAGCCAAGGTACTGCAAAAAAAGATTTTCACCACAATTCGTCAAAAGGCCCGTGAAGCCATGGGAAGTGCCGACGACCTGAAGGCCTTGGCTGATCCGCAGTTTCTACCGGCATTCAAATATGCATCTTCGATCAACAGTTTTTTTGCGGTTGCCGGCAACAAGGCCGACCTGATGCCCGATGCAATGACCGCGCGTGCCCGCATGATCGAAGATATAGATGCCGCGAACGATACCGTTCATATTCTCTGTTATATCTGGCTGGAAGACAAAACCGGCACAAACATGGCCCATGCGGTTATCCGCGCGGCAAAGCGGGGAATCACATGCCGGATCATGGTTGATGGCCTTGGATCGCGCGCATTCGTCAAATCGGAACTCTGGCGCCAAATGGATGCAGCGGGCGTACAGTTGGCAGTTGCGTTACCGATAGACAAGCCGATCCGCACAATCCTGACCAGCCGTCTGGACCTGAGAAACCACCGCAAGATTACCGTTGTTGATGGAAAGATTGCTTATTGTGGAAGCCAAAATTGTGCTGACCCTGAATTCCGGCCCAAGGCGAAATACGCCCCCTGGATCGACATACAGTTACGACTGCAAGGGCCTGTTGTGGCGCAGTTACAACTGTTGTTCGCCAGCGACTGGATGAAGGAACGGCAAACACCGATCGAGTGTTTTCCGCTTGAAACAGAATTTTATGACAACGGATTTGTATCGCAGGCAGTGGGTGATGGCCCAACCGAGCGTATGCGCGCGGCACCCCAGATGTTTTCAACCCTGATTGATAGTGCACAAAATAGTCTGATCATTACGACACCCTATTTTGTTCCGGATGCCACAGTAATTGATGCCTTGTGTTCAGCGGCTTACCGGCAGGTTGAGGTGACTGTGATTGTCCCCCGCAAAAACGATTCGTGGGTTGTTGCTTCCGCAAGCAAGAGCTTTTACAGAAAGTTGCTTCAGGCGGGGGTGAAAATATATGAGTTCAATGACGGATTGCTGCATTCTAAAACGCTCACCATTGATGGCCAGGCTGTTTTCCTGGGGTCGTCCAACCTGGACATACGCAGTTTTGACCTGAACTATGAAAATGACGTGCTGATTCAGGATCGCACGATTACTGCCGCCGTCTGCGCCAGACAGTCCCAGTATATTTCCCGCTCTACGGCCGTGACATTGAAAGAGATTGCTCAGTGGAGGTTGTACCAAAGAATCTGGTACAACGTCATTGCCACCCTTGGACCGATCCTGTGAATGCAGACCGACCCGCCCAACATAAAGAAACCAGAGGGAAGGCAGATAAACAACTCAATTCAGGTCAATATCCACGTAGATTGGCAGATGATCCGATGCGACTTTTGCGCTGGCGGATTTGTGGACCCCGCAATCCTCTAACCGGATGCCGCCACTAAGAATGAAACGATCCAGCGGCAAGCCCGGTCGTGCACTGTGAAAGCTGGCCCCCGGCGTTACCACATTGAAATCGGGGCCGGCTGCCCGATAGGCCTTTCCCCGCTCGCGCCATTCATTGAAATCACCGGCGACTATGGTTGGGCAATCTGTCATTGTCTGCCTGATATAGTTGGTAATGGCCCGGATCTGCCTGGCGCGCATTGCCCCCAACAGTGACAAATGCGTACCGATCAGTTGAAAATACTTGCCATTGCTACAATCAAAGCGCGTGGCTATTGCCCCTCGGGGCTCGGCAACAGGAATGTTGACCGGCTTTGTTTCGACCGGTTCAAGCGGTTCACGGTACAGGATGGCATTTCCATGCCAGCCATGGCTGGTTCCGCTATTCGGAATATCGGCAAATTTGTATCCGAGTTCCAGTTGGAGGATTTGGGCAGGCAAAGTACCCTGGCGTTCTCCAAAACGCTTGTCGGCCTCTTGCAATGCAACGACATCCGCATCGATTTCACCCAGAACACGCATAATTCGTGCGCTGTCCCTTTTCCAGTCAAGGCCAACGGATTTTCGAATGTTGTAGCTGGCAACACGAAGAAGAGAACAACCTGATTGCATTGTAATAAGTATATCATTTAATGGATCGGGTATTGTCAACGCCACGTGCAGATATGTACGTCCTTTCGGGACACTTCCTATAAATCTCCACAATTCGGGTCGCATTCGGGATAGAGGAAGTTTTTCATGACAGGCAAGCAACGGCAAGCGGTGCCCGTTCCTCCCTGGCCCTTCAAATTCCACGACGCTCATTTTGCACGTTTCGATCCGCGAGGTGAGCATAACCCAGTTTCAGGCACCGGCCCCCATCGTTTGAACACATCTGCAAATATGGGCAAAGGGACCGGAAAGGCTCACTGTAAATTCAACCATCATAAGTTGGAACTAAACACCGGGTTGGCGCGCCTGTCATTTTCATATGTCCAGAATCGGAAACCAAGCTGGGGACCGCGTGGGGGGCATCAGAGCCGGGACTGAAAAGCCCTTATAACAGCTGCGTAAACATCCCGCTTAAACGGCACAATCTTAGAGAGAAGTTCATCAGGAGACATCCATTGCCATTCGGAGAACTCCGGATGTTCCGTTGCAATATTGATCTCTTGGTCATCCCCGAGGAACCGCATCAGGAACCATCGTTGCTTTTGTCCGCGATAACGCCCTTGCCAAAGACGCGGAATCAGATCATGCGGAAGATCATAGGTCAGCCATTCGGGCATCTCTGCTTCGACGCGGACCAGATCAGACGCAACGCCTATCTCTTCTTCCAGTTCGCGCAGGGCAGCCTGTACAGGGTCTTCGCCTGCATCAATTCCCCCCTGTGGCATCTGCCAGGCATCACCGGGGTTATCGATGCGCCGGCCGGCAAAAATGAAACCATGAGCATTTGCCAGCATCATGCCGACATTCTTGCGGTAGGGCAGTTTTGAAATCATTTCCGGTGTCATGAAATAAAGGGCCGATGATAACACCGGCCCTTCCTGTATCGTTACTTGGCGGGCTTCAGAACAGTCAGGCCGCGCAACAGGTCAATTGCATAAGCCAACTGAAAATCCTCATCGCGCAGTTTGGCCGCTTCTTCGGCTGCGGCCTGTTCTGCCTCCAACTGTTTGCGTTCATCTTCGGTCATCGAATCGTTGCTGAGGATACCGCGCAGATCAGCCTCGGACCGGGGCTTGGGCCGCGTCGTCTCATCTGTTGTTTCTTCCGGTGCGCGCGGCGGCTGTGGCACAACAATATCGGGAGACACACCCAGCGCCTGAATGGAGCGGCCAGACGGCGTATAATAGCGGGCTGTGGTCAGACGCATTGCGCCGCCGTTCTTTAGCGGCATGATCGTCTGGACAGAGCCTTTGCCAAAGCTCTTTGTCCCGACAACAATCGCACGCCGGTGATCTTTCAGAGCACCGGCGACAATCTCCGAAGCCGAAGCAGACCCGCCGTTGATAAGCACGACGACCGGCTTGCCACCCGTCAGATCACCAGGAGTTGCATTCCAGCGATCTCCGTCCTCGGGGTTGCGTCCCCGGGTAGAAACAATTTCGCCTTTGTCCAGAAATGCATCCGAAACCTTGATCGCCTGAGTCAACAGGCCACCCGGGTTGTTACGCAGGTCAACCACAAAGCCTGTCACATTCTCAAGCCCACCCAGTTCATCAACCGCTTTTTTCAGGCCGGATTCAAGATTGGGATAGGTCTGATCATTGAATGTTGTAATCCGCAAAACAACCGTATCGCCTTCGGTGCGCACCCGAACGGCCGTCAATTTGATGGTGTCGCGAATGATCGAAACGTCAAACGGTTCGTCCACACCTTCACGCACGATGGTTATCACGATCTCGGAGCCAACCGGCCCGCGCATGAGATCCACGGCCTTGTCCAGCGTCAAACCCAAAAGGCTCTCGCCATTCACCTGGGTAATGAAATCACCGGACTGGATCCCGGCATTTGCAGCCGGTGTCCCGTCAATCGGAGAAACTACCTTGACGAAACCGTCCTCCATGGTCACCTCGATCCCCAGCCCGCCGAATTCGCCGCGGGTCTGCACCTGCATGTCATCGAAATCTTTGGGAGGCAGGTAACTGGAATGCGGATCAAGCGAGGTCAGCATACCGTTAATGGCGGATTCGATCAGCTTGCTTTCATCGACCGGTTCAACATACTGCGCGCGGATCCGCTCAAAAATATCGCCGAACAGATCCAGTTGCTCATACACGGACGTGGTCTTTTGGGTCTCTTGCGCGATCAGCGGTCCTGCAACCTGCGTTGTCATGATCGCCCCGGCCAAAGTACCGCCAATTGCTGCCATCAAGAATTTCTTCATCGTGTGTTATTCCTTGTTCAAGTTGAACCAGCCGGTCGGGTCCACAGGCTTTTGCCCTTTTCTCAGTTCAATATAAAGCGTTTCCGTACGCTCAGTACCAGTCTCATTTCCGGATTGCGTCAAAAATTCGCTGATATCCGGGTCTGCACCGCCCATAAGCCCAATTGGAGCGCCCGCATCCAGAACCTGGCCGATTTCTCCGAATACCTGATTAAGGCCTGCAAAGACCATAAGATAGTCCTGACCCGGCTCCAGGATCATCACATTTCCGTAGTCGAGCAGAGGGCCGCGATATCGGATGGTGGCAGGCCAAGGCGTCGTGACGATCGCCAAGGGCCGTGTCGCCAGCAATAATCCCGGGCGCCGAATACCTGCCGCATCTGCCTCATCATAGCCGCGCAGCAGAGTACCGGAAACGGGCAAAGGCAAGCGCCCTTTTGCTTTGGAAAAGTCGGTATCTTCCGGATTCGAACCTTCATCTTGAATCTGGGAAAGCCCGGACGCGAAGGCCTCCAGCGTTTCGCTGCTTTCCAAAAGTATGGCTGTTTTCACCGGATCCTCAACAAACCGGCGTGGCAGATCGGTTCGCTGCGATATCGCCTGAGATAAACGAGTACGTGCCTTTTGCACACCAGTGAGGCCTTTTTCAAGTGTCTTGGTCGCGTTTTGCTGCAGCCCTCTGAGGATAGAAATTTCTTCCAATTTGGAGCGCAGAAGGCTGGCCTGCTTCTGTACGGCTGGTGTTATGTCCGAGAGCAACATACCGGCGCGAGCTGTCCCCAGCGGACCGGAAGGATGCAACAGCAAAACAGGTTTCGGGGTTGCCTCCATGGATTCCAGCACCGCGAGCAGTCGGGACAATTGCCCGGAACTGGCTTCAAATTCCAATCGGATCGCCCGCTCGCGAATGGCCGCGCGTCGAAGCCCTTCGCGCATGGCGCGCAGCCCTTCCTCGTAGGCTTTGATCGTTTGGGTCAGGGCTGCCACTCGATCACGGGCATTGTCGGCGGCTTGCAAGGCAACAGAAGCGGCATCCAGTTGTTGCGCGGCCCGCTTGGCTGTAATGGCCGGACCCGCCTCGGCCAAGGCAACCTGAGCGATCGGAATGATCAACCAGACCGCCAGAATTTGCGCCGAGAATCTGATCATTTCACAATCAGGCTGTGGCCGGTCATTTCCGGCGGTTTTGGCAGGTTCATCAAATCAAGCAATGTGGGCGCCAGATCGGAAAGGCGGCCATCTCGTAATTTGGCGCCTTTCGGCCCCCCAACCAGTATTACCGGCACGGGGTTGGTTGTGTGGGCGGTATGCGGCCCACCTGTTTTCGGGTCAATCATGGTTTCACAGTTGCCATGATCGGCCGTAACAATCATTGCTCCGCCCGCTTTCTTCAATGCCGCGAGTACACGGCCAAGCCCCTGATCCACGGCCTCGACAGCCTTGATTGCGGCGGGAATGTTGCCGGTGTGGCCAACCATATCCGGGTTTGCATAGTTGGTGATAATCAGATCATAACCATCTTCAATTGCCTTGACAAAATGGTCGGTTACTTCGGCTGCAGACATTTCCGGTTGCAGATCATAGGTCGCCACCTTGGGGCTGGGGGCCATATATCGGTCTTCGCCTTTTTCCGGCGTTTCCTTCCCGCCATTCAGGAAAAATGTCACATGCGGGTATTTCTCGGTTTCCGCCAGACGGAACTGCCGCAGGCCGTGCTTGGCCACCCAGGCCCCCAGTGTATTGACCAGGTTTCGTTTCGGGAAAACCGTTGTCATATATTTGTTATGCTGGTCCGAATACTCGACCATTCCCAATAGGGCCGAAAGTTTCGGGCGGGGGCTTACATCAAAGGCGTCAAATCCTGGCTCGCCAATGGCGCGCAAAATCTCACGAGCACGATCCGAGCGGAAATTCAGACAAAAGAAACCGTCGCCGTCTTGCATCCCGCGGTAATCATCAATGACCGTAGGCAGGATGAATTCGTCAGTCTCTCCGCGTGCATAGGCCAATTCAATGGCACGCAGGGCGTCAGGCGCTTTTTCGCCCTGGGCATGTACCATTGCCTGATAGGCTTTTTCGATACGATCCCACCGATTATCCCGATCCATGGCATAGTAACGGCCAATGACTGTAGCCACATCGGCGCCTTGCGGAAGCCGTGTGACCAGATCCCGAACAAACGCATCTGCCGATTTGGGCGGAACATCGCGCCCGTCCGTAACCGCGTGCACACACACCCGCAGCCCTGCTTCGGTAATTGCCTTGGCCGAAGCGATGATATGGTCAATGTGTCCGTGTACTCCGCCGTTTGACACCACGCCCATCAGATGGGCAGTGCCCCCTGCTTTCTTTACCGTGTCGATGAAATCCAGCAATGCCGGCTCCTTGAAGAATGATCCGTCTTCGATCGCCAGGTCAATCATCCCCAAGTCCATCGGTACAATGCGCCCGGCACCAATGTTCATGTGCCCGACTTCCGAGTTCCCCATCTGGCCACTTGGCAAGCCCACATCTCGCCCGTGTGTTACGAGTTTTGCATGGGGGCAATTCGCCATCAGCCGGTCGAAATTAGGTGTATTGGCCAAAGCAGGTGCATTGGCATCGTCGGCTTCGCGCAAACCCCAACCATCAAGAATGAGAAGAACAACGGGTTTGGGTGCTGTCATGATATCTGTTTCCTGTAATGGCCTACGATGTTCTACGACTCACAAGCGGGAAGAGCAACTGCGCAGGGAAATGGGGAAGATTTCTTTCCATAGAGAGGTTCGTTCATCCGCTACGAGATTTATTAACCGTGGTGCAGACAGGCCAAACAGCCACCGGCCCGCATCGGAAAGAAGAGATATTGAGCTTTGCTCTGGGCCTCATCTCAGGAGTCACGCTTTTTGAGTGCCAGCACCGTCTTTCTTCGGCGTCTCGAACAGCAATTACGACCGATCAGGAGACTGCGAAACATAAGGAAAAGGGCATGAAGGATATCGCACACCCACCTTCGGTAGAGGTATCTCGCTGGGCGAACTGGACGGGGTGTGATGCCTGCACCATCT
>Ga0256841_1001233_pt1 | contig 22908 bp, 17 predicted proteins | sample 356308metaG_FD_185971 | JGI IMG/M metagenome (GOLD analysis project Ga0256841, IMG submission 185971) | Hydrothermal vent microbial communities from Mid Atlantic Ridge, Atlantic Ocean - 356-308 | ecosystem: Environmental > Aquatic > Marine > Hydrothermal vents | place: Atlantic Ocean: Mid...
ACATCCTTATTATAGGCTTTGAGTCCACAATTCATATCGTGGAGTTTAATTCCACTTAGATAACGAGTTGCCGCATTATAAATCTTAGTCGGTATCGTTTTGGAAAGCGGATCGTGACGTTTTTTCTTCCAACCGGACACAATATCGTATCCGTCTTCTCGAATCATCCGAACCAATTCCGGTATTTCCTCAGGAGAATCCTGTAGATCGGCATCCATCGTAATGACGACTTCTCCCTTCGCCAGTTTGAATCCAGTATTCAAAGCGGAAGACTTGCCATAGTTTTTGCGAAATCTCACTGCTTTTAGGAAAGGATATTTTTCTTTGAGTGAACGGAGTACAGACCAAGAATTATCACTGCTTCCATCATCAATTACAAGTACTTCAAAATCCTTAATACCCTTCTGTTGCATCACTCGATCAATCCAATCGAGAAGATGTGGCAAGGACTCCTCCTCATTGTATGAGGGAACGATAATACTTATTTGCATATAGATTATTCTTCTTAGAGTGTGGGAAATTCATCCTCCTGAGTACTAGATTTTTCGACCGCTGAGGCTACAATTAGAGACCCCACAAACCCGACAATAACACCAAAGAGAACAAAAGTAAATATCAAGCTAAACTTAAATATAGCTCCGAAGTTCGTATCCATCATATCTGAGGCTTCTTCGGGTATTTCCATATCCATTGTCTCTAATTGAGTCATCATTTGTTCTTTCATGGAAACGAGAAGATCCGGGTTGACGACATAAAAAATTAAAAAATTAAAAATTAGCGTCATCAAAGAACCCAAAAGAACCACTACCCATGCAACTCGAAACGCTTGCCAAAACGAAATCCACCCGCCCTGTTCCTCTCTCTGATCCTTAGCGGCCATATACATACCAAACAAATATGGGATGAAAGCAGTACAGGTTAAAAAATTTGAGTTCATACCTGTACTCGAAGTAAAGTAAAGTAGAAGCTTGATTAATATCAAGGCCCCACCCACAAGCAACCCCCATCTTAACGCATGTTTATTCATAGGTTATAATTTTTATGGCACTAAGATAAGGCATTTTTTATGGATGAAGCCTTGATGCGCGTTTCTTTTATCCGAACAAAAGATGCTATCCTTTCATAAACTCAATGCTGCGATTGACAAACTGAGTCATGCGTTCCCCCTTTAGCATATTTTGACTTAACATTGCCAAGTCCACCAAGTACTTCGCAAAATCCTCTTTTTTCTCTTCCTTACGCATTTTTAACAGCTTCTGAGCGATAAGGGGATGATTCGTATTGATGACAACATTGAAGAAATCCATTCCACCCATGCCTCCTGGCATCCCTCCTTGCAATTGCTGCATATCCTGCATCCTTCTAAAGAATTCAGGTTTAACAATCGATACAGGAGCTGCATCCGGTGACAGAGGTTTGAGTTCTATAATGCCTTTTTGGTCATTGATTTTTTCAAAAAGTGCCTTGACCTTTTCCTGCTCTTTATCACTGAGTACAGATTCCAAATTTTCATCCTTATTAATGAGATGTTCGACGGATTCTGCATCGATTCGAATAAAACGCACATCGCTGAGTTTTTGCTCCAGCATCTGTATGAAATGAGGATCAATGACATCTCCTAGCCATAGAACGTCATATCCTTTACTCTGAGCAGCTTGGATTAAGGGATTGTGATTTTCAGGATTATTGGTATAGATAAATACGTACTTTTCCTCTTTATCCAGCTGGTTTGCTTTGATTTTCTCTTTGTATTCTTCAAGGGTAAAGAATTTTTCCTCTACATTTTTAAAGAGCACAAAATCCAATGCCTTTTCATAGAATTTGTCATCGGACAGCATTCCATATTTTATAAATATGCCGATTTCATCCCATTTGGATTCAAACTTCTCTCGGTCATTCTTAAATATCTCTTTGAGCTTCTCTATCACTTTACGAGAGATATAGGAAGAGATTTTTCTAACATTGCTATCACTCTGAAGATAACTCCTCGACACATTCAACGGGATGTCCGGGGAATCTATCACCCCATGCAGTAAGGTAAGATACTCCGGTACGATTTGCCCAACTTCATCTGTTACAAATACTTGATTACTGTATAGATGGATTTTATTTTTGCGATACTCCATTGCATTGCTCAATTTTGGGAAATAGAGTATTCCTGTCAAATTGAAGGGGTAATCGATATTCAGATGAATCCAAAACAATGGTTTTTCAGTAAAGGGATACATCTCCTCATAAAACCGGATATAATCCTCATCGGTTAGATCCTTGGGGTTGCGCTTCCAAAGCGGGTTAGGGTTGTTGATAATGTTATCTACCTCTTCTGATACGGTCTCTTTTTTGCCGTCCTTCTCTACTTCTTCAGTAACCGTTTTTGTCCCAAATCGAATTGGCACCGGTAAATAGCGACAGTACTTTTTCAACAATCCTTCAATGCGATCCTTTTCTAAAAATTCCACACTATCTTCTGAAATATGAAGAACTACATCCGTACCTCGTGCATCTTTTTCTATCGGCTCGATGGTATATTCCGGGTTTCCATCGCAAGTCCATTTAACTGCAGGAGCTCCTTTTTGGTAGGATTTTGTCAAGACCTCGACTTCATCAGATACCATAAATGCCGAATAAAAACCCAATCCAAAATGACCGATGATATTGGCATCATCTTTATACTTTTCAATAAACTCTTCTGCAGAGGAAAAGGCCACCTGATTTAAGTATTTTTCCACTTCCTCTTCAGTCATTCCAATACCTTTATCGGATATGGTTAGCGTCTTATTCTCCTTGTCCAATACTATATCTATGGTCAAGTCACCGAGTTCCTCGTCAAAGGTGCCTTTCATCGCCAGTGTCTTGAGTTTTGAGGTAGCATCTACCGCGTTGGAGACTAACTCTCTGAGGAATATTTCATGCTCAGAGTATAGAAATTTTTTAATAATCGGAAAAATATTTTCTGCTTGAACAGCTATCTTACCTTTGGTTGCTTTTGTCTTACTCATATGATTTGTATTTTTTTATATGAATTGAATATGAATTTTATTAATCACTAGACCCAAACAAGGTGAATGGTTAATGAAAATCCTGCGAGAGCATAGCGCTTTCATAGTTACAGAAAGTACGTAAATATATACCTCCTCTTTCTATTTTGCACCAGCAGTATGGTAGTAGATATATCAAATCCTATTCCATCCGATTCTAGCTGTCAAAATGACAGTTGAAGAGATATATCTGGGGGATGGAGTAGATTAAACTTTATCCAAAACTGACTGAACGGCTTGGATAGCTTCGATTAGTTGGTCTTCACTTATGATTAACGGAGGAGCTATGCGAAAAGAGGTGTCATTAAACAGTAAATAATCGACGATATAGCCCATAGAAAAGAGTTCCTCAATTACTTTGGCATTGGGTTGTGGCTCTCCCATATCGATTGCCATCATCAATCCTTTTCTTCTGATGGTGCGAATATTCGGGTGATGCTCCAACATAGATTCCATCAATGCTCCTTTATGCTGTACCTCCTCAAGAAAACCATCTTGGGTCAAAATATCTAAGAAAGCACGTCCTGCAGCACAAGATACAGGATTGCCCCCAAAAGTTGTCAAATGTCCGTGGCTAGGAGCATTCCACAGTGTTCGCATCAGGTCTCTATTGGCAATAAATGCGCCGAGTGGTAACCCGCCACCCAACGCTTTTGCCAGAAGAACGATATCGGGAATAATATTGTAATATTCAAAGGCTGAAAAACGTCCGGTTCGACCTAATCCAACTTGAATTTCATCCAAAATTAACAAGGCCCCTACCTCTTCACATTTTCTTTTGAGTTGTAGTAGGTATTGTGGATGTGGAAGTAGTATGCCTGCCTCAGCTTGAATGGTTTCCAATAAAACCGCAGCCGTACGATGCGTTATTTTATCGAGATCTTCAAAATTATTGAACTGTATATGCCTAAATCCGGGCACCATAGGTTGATAATGCATGGTAAATGCAAGATCACTTCTTAAGCTTTCAGCTGCAAGGGTACTTCCATGGTAGGCTTTAGCCGCACTGATAATCTCATATCGCTGAGTATACTTCCTCGCTAATTTTATAGCTCCTTCAACTGCTTCACTTCCCGAATTAACAAAATAAACGGTATCCAGACTATCCGGTAATTCACGCGCCAAGGCAGCCGCCAAATCCACTTGAGGAGCTTGGACGTATTCTCCATAAACCATCGTATGCGCATATTTTGCCACTTGGTTTTGGACGGCGGAGACAATAGCCGGATGTGCATGCCCTAAAGCGGCCGGGCCAATTCCGGAATTGAGATCTGTATATCGCTTACCGGATGTATCATATAAGTATATACCCTCGGCTCGCTCTATTTCCAAGAGGCATGGCTCATTATGAGTTAGAGCCATATGTCTTAGGAATAATTGTTGACGGGGAGACATCCTATTCTGCTTTTCTATCGAGCGAAAGCTGTCGCTCTCTTTTCTCGGATGACCGTCACTTTAACCTGACCGGGGTATTGCATTTCGTCTTGTATCTTCTGAGAGATGCTAAAGGAGAGGTCATCTACCGCTTGATCAGAAACCTTCTCACTCTCGACAATTACACGTAGTTCTCTACCGGCTTGAAGTGCATAGGCTTTTTGAACACCTTCATAGGCCATTGCAAGTTCTTCCAGGTCTTGAATTCTCTTGAGATAACTCTCGAGGATTTCTCTTCTGGCACCCGGTCGTGCACCGGAGATAGCATCACATGCTTGGACGATAGGAGATATAATGTTATTCATCTCTATCTCGTCGTGATGTGCCCCTATGGCATTGAGGATAATAGCTGATTCTCCATGTTTCTCCGCTATTTTCATACCGAGCAATGCGTGAGACAACTCAGAGTCTTCTTCGCTTACTTTCCCAATATCATGTAGTAATCCCGCTCGTTTAGCCATTTTTATTTGCTTGCGGCTAAGGCCCAATTCTGAAGCCATTGTGGCACAAAGTCGAGCAGTCTCCACGGAGTGTTTAAGGAGGTTTTGGCCGTAGGACGATCTGAATCTCATTCTTCCTACCATTTTGACAAGATAGGTATCCAATCCATGAATATCGAGCTCTATAATCGTTCGCTCTCCGATCTCCATGATCTGTTGGTTGAGTTGTTTTTTAACTTTGGCGACGACCTCTTCAATTCTGGCAGGATGAATTCTGCCGTCTGATACAAGACGTTTTAAAGCCAGACGACAAATTTCTCTTCTAATGGGGTCAAAACTTGAAATAACAATAGCTTCCGGAGTGTCATCCACGATAATTTCAGCACCTGTAGCGGCTTCTAGTGCTCTAATGTTTCGTCCTTCTCTTCCGATGATTTGACCTTTGATGTCATCGGAATCCAGATTGTAAACATTGACAGAGTTTTCAATGGTATATTCTGCACTCATTCGCTGAATAGTCTGAATAATTATCTTTTTAGACTCTTTCAATGCACGAGCCTTCGCTTCTGTAATGAGTTGTTTTTGGATGGATAGAGCGTCCGTTTCCGTCTTAGCTCGAACTGCATCAAGGAGTTGTTCCTTGGCTTCTGCTTCTGTGAGTTTAGCAATGTTTTCGATGTTTCGAATTTGCTTTTCAGTCATTTCTTCCAGCTCTTCCTTCTTAGCTGCTACGATGCCCAATTGTTTTTCGAGATTTTGGCGAATGGCCTTTATCTCTGTATCGCGATTATCGAGTTCTTCCTCAAAAGCTTCAAGCTTTTCCTTTTTTGATTTTACCGCTTCTTCATCTAGCTTAACCTGAACCTCTCTTTCTCTAATCTCAATTTTAAAATTAGCCTTGTCCTTATTGAGTTCTTCTTTTAAGCGGGCAAATTTTTCCTTTACCTCTCTGATCTTCTTTTGTTTGATGCTCTCATTAACATTTTCAGCTTTAGAGACGATTTTATCTGCCTTCGTTTCGGCATCACTAATAATCCTCTTAGCTGTCAGCCGAGCTTCTTCGATAGCCAGATCCGCCTTCTTGTTAATTTCATTGACTTTCGATGCGTTGAGCTTTTTTAATACTCCAAATCCGGCTAAAATACCGATAATGGCCCCTATTACGAGACCTATTAACAATCCTGGTACAATTCCCATTGACATAAGTTTTAGGTGAACAATTTATCCATCGACAAATCCTTCATTTGTCGACTATAGTGTCCTAAGATCAAGAGCCACGGGTCACAACATAGAATCCAATGCAGATTCTATCTGTTCAAGTTTTGATGGTAATGTGGAGAGTGCTTCCGTATTATTTCTGCATTTGTTCAGTTCATAAGTTAAACTCAAAAGGGCCATTGCAACCCAATCCTGAGCGTCCTTTGAGGCGTAGCTGGCTTTCATTTCAGCCACTTTATTGCCAATATCCGCTAATGTTTGATCAATAAGCTCCTTTTCCGAGGGCTTAATCTTCAACGGGTATTGTCTACCTCCAATATTTGCAGTATAACTAATTAATGTTCGATCATTCATTTTCACCACTTTCTATCAATGAGATGTATTATCTCATCTACCTCCTCTTTAATCGCATTTATCTCCTCATTCCATACTTCCTCTTGTCCCGTGTGTCTCTTTTGCTCTTCAAGGGCCAGTCGTTGACGCAATATCGCGTTCTCCTCTTCCAATTGAGCTTGTTTCTGCTTCAATTGAGTCAGTTTCTGCAAAATGGATGTTATCCTCAGGTTGATGACTGACATTTGAGCTTCTTCTTTAAGACACCATTTAATCCCCAAAGGTACAAAAAAAATAACAACAACTAGATATTCGTACTTTGGAATCTACAGAACACTTAGACGAACTTCCATACACGTACTAAAATTAGGAAGAAAACCTATGTAACTTTTAGTCTAATAATTCTTCTCTAAAAGCTAGAACAGCATAATAAATGGAAGTGATATCTGTACTTTTTCTTTCCGGAGAATCACTTGTCCAACGCCTAAAAAGGGATCCATGATACGAACAGATGATGAATTTACTTGACTACACCTGAGTTTTTTGCCTTCAAGACTAAATGCGGTGATTGTGTAGGAGGATATATCCCTATTGAAATGAATAACACCCTGTCTACATGGATTAGGTAAAATGATTAAATCCGTTTCGTTTTCTTTATGAATGACGAATGTCGTATTCATATATTCATTAGCCCCTACATCTATACTGTCTACGGGAGACGTATTGCGATCTGATTTAGTCAGAGGATGTATGTATGCATGGGTTACTCGGATGCCATTGGGCAAGGTATAGTTTCTGGTGCCGGCATCGATCATTTTCGAATTTTTAGTAAGGCTAAAGTCGTAATTTTCTGCATCCTTAAATCCAAAATAGCCGATATCGCTTTGTATGAAATTGTGATCATCCGTCGCTACTTTACCTGATATTTGGGTGCCTTTACCTGCGAAGATATTATTGACCATATACGCATCAGATCCTTGTTTTACCATGATAAAAATACTAGCATGCCGCATATTAACCATTGTATTATTAACCATATAGAGGCGCTTTTCCCCCGGATTAGAGAGACCTTCCAATCCATATCCGACTAGATTACTGTTTTCTGCATTGGGACCTTGCTGTATGAAATTGCCGATAACGACGGCTACACCTCCATTTGGGAGGTCTATTAGACGACTGGAGTTGCCTTTTGACTCATCTCCTATACGATTGTATTCGACTAGGGTATTGTTAGCTCTGGATTTGACGTGATGCCCGACATTAGCATGATGAAAATAGCAATACCGTACAATCAATTTATCAATATGATTGATGTAAATGTGGTGGGTAAACCCACGCCCATAACCATTGTACCCAAATTCAGAATACTCTACTATAATTTTGGAATTTGGATTATCCCCCGCCAATATTCCCTCTTCATTATTGTGAAAATAACAATGCTTGACCGTAAGGTTAACCCCTTCTTGTCGAATTCCGGCACCATTATGATCCGGAACTTTACAACCTGAGAATTCTATATTTTCAATAATCGTATTATTTCCTTTTATAACCCAAATCGCTTTTTTACCGGCACTTTTTCCTTCAGATTTTAAATGTGCCATACCCCCTCTTCCCACGATGTACAGATTATGGGCGTTCCAATAAGCTACATCCTTGGGATAAACCCCGGCTTCGATATATACGGTGTCTCCATCTCGAACTACCGTAGAGACTTGCGAGGGAGTATGGTAGTTCTTATTGGGACCGACGTGGAGTATTCTGGCCTCAAGATTAGAGATAAAAAAAACCAAAAAGAAGAAAAGTATTCTTTTTTGCATAACTTTTTATTTAGTATTTAATATAAAATATCTATTAATATTATATATATAGTATAATAATTGGCTTATAACAGTAAGACTGTATATATATTCTCCAGGAGGGTGCCATTTCATACAAAATGCTTACCGCTATATATCAATAAGATACTCCATCGAAGAAGACGGATGATACCTAATCTACCCCGTGCATCATCCTTTTTAAAGTCTTGTTAAGGCTTAGCATTACTATACCTGCAAGGATCGGAATAAGTGTAAAAATAAGAAAAAAACCTGAGATACCCACTTTGTCAGCAATAGATTCTGAATATTCTGCCATTATACCTGCCAGTTTGTTGGCTAACCCGGTGAATACATACCACACCCCAAACAAAAAAGCTAACATCCGTGCCGGGGCCAGTTTACTCACATAGGACAACCCAACAGGTGAAACAGCTAATTCTCCCATGGTGTGCAACAAATACGCCAAAACTAACCAAATCATACTAACGGATGCCGTCTTAGCACCGGGTGCTATTCCGGACGCACCCAAGGCCAACACCCCAAAACCGGCACCTAATAACGATAGTCCAATAAAAAACTTTTGTGGTGCAGAAAATGAATATTTTTGCCAAAATCTCGAATATAATGGTGCCAAGGCTACAATAAATACAGGATTCAAAATTTGAAACCAAGTCGTATCCACCGAGGCATGCTCTCCGGATATCTTTCCATATACTCGATATAAAACTAATACCCAAATGATTGTAAAACTCAATCCGGTAAATAATACCGTCAATGGATACGTTTTGGCAATAGCTTTTCCCAGCTTATATATTACCCAAGTCAATACTAACATAGGCGATATTGAGATCACTAAATCAATAATTTTGTATATCATACCCCAGGCTCCTACCAATGATCGCGAAGTGTAATCCCTTGCGAAAATAGTCATCGTCGTTCCGGCTTGTTCAAAACTTGCCCAAAAGAAAATAACGAAAAATGCAATGACAAAAACGACCTTTAACCGATCTCTTTCAATCGGGTTAAAACGGCTTAATCGACGAAAGCCCAATAACGAAAACACGATAAGGGAAAGAAAGAAAAAAACCGTCGAGGTATCTACAGTTATACCATTTTCAAAATGCATTATACCGGTTGGTAAAAAGTGTGTTCCTCTTGTTATCACCGAATAAAGACCGTCAATAATCCACGATAACACAAAAAATCCACCGACTCCTGCAATGATTAAATCCCACTGGGTCCAGGGAACATTATTTTCAATATAGGAAGGAGATGATTGGTTAGCCTCTTTCAATTTGGGTTGCGAGGCGGCTTTCCCAAAGACGTCTCTTGCAAAGTAAAATTGAAGTAACCCAAATAACATAAAAACACCGGCCAACCCAAATCCCCAGGCCCAACTAAAATTCTCCCCAATCCATCCCACGAGCAAGGTGCCGATAAAAGCTCCGGAGTTGACGCCCATGTAGAAGATCGTATAGGCTCCATCTTTCTTGGGACTTTGAGGTGGATACATTTTTCCTACGATAGAAGACATGTTGGGCTTGAAAAGCCCGGTCCCAACCACAAGCAAGAGCAATCCGATATAAAAGACAAATTTGAGATCGATAGAAAGAGGTAAATCAGATAAAGCCAATGCGAGATGCCCCATAGTAATAATAGAAGCGCCTATGATCACCGTCTTGACATGTCCCCATTTATTGTCTGCCAACCAACCACCGAGCATCGGCAACAAATACACTAGCATCACATACCATCCATACAAAGCATAAGCCTCTCCTCTCTCCCAACCCCATCCTTTATCTTCTACCTTGGCAACTAGAAAAAGTATGAGCAGGGCTCGCATTCCATAATAGCTGAATCTCTCCCACATCTCTGTAAAAAACAGAACAAAAAGGCCTACTGGGTGACCGAGAATTTGCTTTTGGTCTTGTTCTAAGGTATAATCCGACATATTTATTTTTGTTTTAAAAAAAATGCTTCTTCACCTAAATGAAGAAGCATTGGAAATCACTAATAAAGTTTAAACCTTCTTTTTATCCCTTCTTGAGATGACAGCATTGTACACGAGCAGGCCGATAATTGTTAAAAAGCCAATGCCGGCGATCACATACCAGATATTGCCCGGATGATAGGTATCCCAAAGATATTGGGTCATATCACTTTGGTTCATATTGAGTTTCTCCGCTGCATCTCTATAAAAATCGTTTTTGGTATATTCTTTAGTAATTTCCGGAAGAGTTATCCCTTTAGTTGTCAATTCTCTTTGGATGATCGCCACCTTATCAGAAAACTTTTCATACAAATCACCTGTAATCCATTTGGTGAGTAGATTAGCCGCTGCAATAGGGAGAAAGTAGGTCCCCATATACAGTGCTTCCTTTCCCTTGGGGGAAATCTTGGCTATATAATCCGAGAATTTCGGATTGGAGGTCATCTCGCCAATAGCAAAAATCAAGATTCCTAGAACGGTGTAAATACTATTATTGGTGTAGAAGGATAACGCGATTCCGACAATAGCGACAAATATCCCCGTCATCATAGCATTAATGGGCTTCCATTTGAGTATAATCATCGAGATGATCATTTGAAATACGATGATAAAAAAAGCATCGAGATTGACAATCATCTCGGGATTAATACTCCCGTCTTTATTTTGTAAAAAGTCGGCGATTGGCGGTAGTATTTTATGAAAAGCTTCATAAAACGGGCGCGTGTTAATCCACTCTTCAATAAACACCGGAAGAGTATAAAACAGCTGGTTAAACATCAACCAAAAACCTACCATAATGATAAGCAAGAAGGTCAGTCGCATGTCGGACAAAGCTTCCAAAATATTTTTAAAGGAACGACGAATCGTCTCTCCTAAGGATTCCTTTGTAGGTTCTCTATTGGGTTCTTTGAAAAAGAATAGAACGATAATCAAATTGACTAAGATAGCGGAAGTAGCCATCAAAAAAACAATATTCCAACCGTATTGGTCTCTCAATTTTGCTGAAAACAAAGGACCGAAAAAGCCTCCGATATTGACCATCATGTAAAAGACTCCAAAACCAAATGAAGAATTGCGTTTATCTGTTGATTTTGTCACGATGGCTGAAGCGACAGGTTTGAACATTGCTGCACCCATTGCCACGACAAGAAACATAGCAAAAACAGCAAAATAGGAGGTAACTCTACCCATGAAAAAATATCCTACAGCTAAGAGGATATATGCAATTACCAGAGACAATTTATACCCTATTTTGTCAGATATTGCACCGGTTATAATAGGTAGGAAGTATAAAATAGCTGTCACGTAAGACATGATTTCTCCTCGTTCTATATGAGAAAATCCCAAGGCTCCATCATCTGTAGACCCTGTGAGATACAAGGCTAATACGGCAAATAAACCGTACCATGCCCATCGTTCGAACAACTCCATCGCACTGGCCAACCAAAAGGGTTTGGTAAAAGATTTAAGAAGGGCGACAAAGCCTAAATGCTGATTGGTTTCTTCTTGCATTTGTTTGTTTTTTGTATGAAAAGATAACGCTTCAACCTATCGATGCTAAAGCAAATTTATTATATCTCTAAACTAAACTACGATTCGTCTCTCAAGAGGTTTAATGGATTCCCTTCATAGCTTTGTTGAGGAAAGGAGAAAGAATTAAAAGGCAAAGTCCTGATCCTAACATTACCCACATGATAAACGGATACAAGGAGAAATCGTACTTCTTTAATATACTCTCCAACATACCGGCCAGGAAGTTTCCAATGGCAAAACTCGCCATCCATAATCCCATTACAACAGAGACCAACTTCGCAGGTGCCAGTTTTGTAATCATGGATAAACCTATCGGGGAGAGCATTAGTTCTCCTAAGGTTAATATCACATATACAGCTACAAGCCAAAATGGCGATACCATATGTCCACCTTCAGCTGAATGACTCGCAAGTGTCATCACCCAAAAGGCAAATGCTCCTAAAAACAATCCAAGGGCGAATTTGATCGGAGTCCTTGGGTTGATCTTCATCCTATCCAACTTCAACCACATCACTGAAAATATAGAGGCAAAAATTAAAATAGCCAAGGGGTTAATATTTTGAAACCAGGAAGCCGGAATTTCCCAGCTTCCAAGAAAGCGATTCGTATTCTCCTTAGCAAATAGATTCATCGTCCCACCTGCTTGTTCAAAGCCGGCCCAAAAAGCCACATTAAAAAATGCAAGCACCAATATTACTCCCATACGACTCCAGTCTGCGTTTTTGGTACGCAATAGCATTATTACTAAAACTAATGCAATGATAGCTACTCCAATTAGCGTATAATTTTTCATTTGTTCAGATAAGCTATCCCAGATACCCCCATATTTTACAATTAGAAATGCAGCGACCACCCCCGCAACGATATAAAACTTAGTTTTCCACGAATCTCCTTCCTCTATCCCTCGGATAATTACATAGGCTAAGCCCAATACAATAGCAGCAAATCCGGCATAGGTAAGAACATCTGTTACCCCGTCCGGCAACATACTCCAGACTTTAATAATTACAAGGGTAGCTATGATCATCCCTATGGCATACATAAAAATATCCTTCCAATCCTTACCATCAAGTACAAATTTATCCGATGGAGAATTTGGGGGTAGACCAAACTGTTCCAAAGTATGCTCTTGCCATTTCATCCATATTACACTTAAAATCATTCCTATCCCGGCTGCAAGAAAACCCCAACCCCAATGTACATTCTCTCCTAAAGCACCAGCTATAAATGGGCCTAAAATCGCCCCGAGATTAATCCCCATATAGAAAATATTGAAGGCAGAATCTTTTCGAGGATCATTATCATCGTAAAAATCACCTACAATAGTTGAAATATTAGGTTTAAAAAAGCCATTTCCAATGATAAGAACACCCAATCCAAAATTAAATATAAACAACCTGGTCTCTGCATCCAAACTCGTAGCCATGAAAGCACTCGTTGCCAATAAAAACTGACCAACCGCCATCACTAGACCACCGATATAAACAGTTTTCCTTTTCCCCAGAAACTTATCTGCCACCCATCCACCAAGAATTGGGGTCAAGTACACCAGTCCTGTAAAAACAGCATATAATTCCAATGCTGCTTGTCTGTCTAATCCAAATCCGTCATCTGCCAACTTGGCTGTGAGGTAAAGAGTGAACAGAGCACGCATGCCATAATAACTAAATCGTTCCCACATCTCTGTAGCAAACAAAGTGTACAGGCCTTTAGGATGCCCTTTACTGGCTGTTTCCATTTGTCAATTGTTTTGATAGTTAATGAATAACAGAGTATATATCCTCTATTTCTTTATTTATCTCAAGTCATTGATTTTGTCCCCCAATTGCTTGATTTTGTCTACAAAGAAATGCTCCAAATATAACACTCCATTTAAAAATACCTCGCAATATAGGAGAATTTTACTGACTATAGACAAATTCTCACCATCAAAATCTATCTTCTTCGCGTTTTTAACTTCTTTTTAACTCCTCTATATGGATATAAATACTTAATCTTGTGGGTGTAAATAACAGACGCGTGCATAAGAACCAACCTCTACTCAAAATAATCGATCTTCAGGTAACTTTTCATAATGGAAAGGAAAGTAAGACCTTACTCCAAGGTGTCAATATCGATGTACAACCGGGTAAAGTAACTCTATTGACAGGTAAGACAGGCGCCGGTAAAACACTTACGGCTATGAGTATAATGCGGCTATTGGACAACTCCTCATGCTCTATCCATGGAAAAATCTACTTTAATGATGTGGATTTACTGCAAATTTCCGAAAAGAAAATGCAACAGTTTAGAGGGAAAAAAGTAGCTATGATGTTTCAAGACCCCCTAGCCGGATTTAATCCCATCATGAGATTGGGCAAACAAATAAGAGAGGCCCTATCGCTCCAACAGAATATGACCAAAAAACAAGCTAAAATAGAAACCCTTAAATGGATTGAAGCGATGCATCTTTTTCCTCCTGACAAGTATTACGATGCCTGGCCATCTGAAGTATCCGGCGGGGAACTTCAGCGCTTGATGTTAGCCCATTCGTTGGCTAGATCTCCGAAGCTCTTAATCCTGGATGAACCGACTTCGGCTTTGGACTACCGATTAAAACAGGCATTCATTCGACTTTTATTGCATCATACTCTTGTGGATCAAATGACTGTTTTGATCATAACTCACGACCTCAAAAATCTTTATGACTTGGCTGATTATATATATGTATTAGAAAATGGAAAAATTATTGATTCTTACCCCACATCATCTCCAACTTCAAGACCTAGTTTCAAAAACACTACCCAATCGGTAACACGCCCTTCTCCTTCAAATCTAGTAAAATCTAAGCAATACTTCGACGCCATGCCCCACGAAGGAGTGAAACCTGTTCTCGATATACGTAATCTCTCTACTGGCTATTACAACTCTACCGGAAAGAAGATAAACATTGTCCAAAACTTTAACCTGTTGCTATATCCGGGAACATGCGTCGGAATCAGTGGCCCTTCCGGGATTGGGAAAAGTACTTTAGCACGTGGGATTGCCCTCCTTTCAGATTTTACGAAGGGTCAAATACTCCTAGAAGATATCGATCTGTTAACATTACAAAGTCGATCTCTTAGGGAACATCGAAAGAAAATCCAAATGGTCTGGCAAAATCCCCTTTCCTCCCTCAACCCGCATCAAAATATTGAAAAAACACTTAAAGAGGCGTTTAAACAGCGAATTGCTGGTGAAGTATCCCCGACCATTTTTGATCTTTTAGAGTGGGTTGAACTGGATAGAAACATATTGGACTCCTTCCCAAATCAAATCTCTGGTGGACAACAACAACGTGTTTGCATCGCTCGAGCACTTGCACTAAATCCGTCTGTTCTTATATGTGATGAACCCGTCTCTTCATTGGATGCATCCACTCAAATACATATTTTGAACCTATTGAAAAAACTTCAAAGAGAGTTGAACTTAGCCATTTTATTTATTTCTCATGATGAAGAGAGAATTCATTCTATGGCTAATCAACTGATTCGCCTTGGTCATTAAAACAAGATATTTGCGATTGTAGATTTTAGGGGGATCAAGAAGTTAATTTTTGTCCATGACTGTTTCAAATACATGCCCAACAAAAATTCAGGCAATATAACCGGATACAACCTAGGCTGGATATAACTTCAACTGACGTCGCCATTGTATCAATCCATACACACAAAGTGCCAAATAAACCCCAAACAATCCAGCAGTCAAATACAGCCCTTTCGCTATATATATTGGGATAGCCACAAGGTCTACTACAATCCAAATATACCAATTATCCAGATATTTTTTCGCCAACAAATACTGAGCAGTTAAACTCCCTACTGTGGTAAATGCATCGAAGTAAACAAATTGTGCATTTGTAAATTGTCCCATGTTCCACCCCCAAATTAGAGTCCCTACCAATATTAGGACCGCAGTCAAAAATAAGTTTTGGACGGACAAAACTCCTACTGGAACTTCAGATATATCGTTGTGTTTTCTTTGAGACCAATTCCACCATCCATAGAGGTTCAGTAGAATATAAATAGCATTGAGAATCATATCGGAATACAAATAATTCTCATGAAAAATATATACATACAGTAAGACCGACAGAATACCAAATGGCCAAGCTCGGATATCTTCCTTTGTCTGAAGCCAAACACAGAAGATCCCTGAAATAACGGCTATAGTCTCTATTATAATCGCTGTATCCACCGCTTATACTCCTAAATAAAACTATTGAACTTTGAGTATTTCAAGTGGAACATGTTTGAATATTCCACCTTCTATTTCAATTTTATTGCCCTCCTTGTTTTTAACTACTGTAGAGAATGTTCCGGATATACTACTTGTTTCTTTATCCCATTCTGTGATGTTAATAGTGCCCTTCGAACTCTCCCACTCTAACATATCCTGAGATCCTTGAACAATTTTTTTAACGTAAAAGGATCTATATCCATCGTATTTCCCGGGTCCTTTGAACTCTTCAATAACAAGTCCTACCATAGTAATATAATCTTTTCCCGGGATCTGACCGGATACCCCGGACATGTCTATTAGCACCTTTCCTGTTGTTAAATCTTCTATATGACTCCCTCTGGCCGAAGCAGACTCAAATACTTCACCATTTAACAAACACTCAAAGAAAGGTACATCATCTGAATTCCTAACACTGGGTTGTGGAGGGATCACAATTCCCTTTTTTGCGGAAGATGGATTTTGATCTTCTGTTGAAGAGGTAGAGGAATTATTGGAATTACAGCCAAACAAAAGCAAGACTACTCCTGTAAGCATAACATAAAGAGATCTATTTACAATCATAACTTAATGAGGATAAGATTAAAATAATTTAAATAAAAAATTAATTTGATGCAAAGGTATGAAATATTCCCAATCTTCCAAGTCAAATGCGTTCTCGAGTTATAAAACCCCAAATGTGCTGCATTAGAGTAACCGTTAAGAGCTAATAAAAGTGATAATTTCACTCTTCCACAGGGTTTTAAATGATACTGCGCCCTAAGAAACAAAAATGTATTTTTTTAAATCCAAACCATGCAATAAATACATAGCGAAGGGTATTTTATCAAAAAAAGCTAGTATTTCCCCTCATCACCAAAGCCCGCTACGGCAACTCGAATAAACACTAGCTTTGGGTCGAACTATGTGATCATTATCTTATACTAATTATCCAAGTTCAATTAGCTTTGTGCACTAGTTGTGCCGGGTAATTATTTACATATCCTACATACTAGGAAAGGCTTTTATTTCAATACTTCTTGATATTAATTACGTAAACTTAAATAATCCAAATAATGAAAGATGACTCAAAATCCATAGAGACACGGCAAGTGCATTCAGGGACGATCAAAGATCAATTTGGCAGTGTTGTTACTCCTATTTATCAGACTTCAACGTTTGCATTTGAAAATGTGGATGATGGCGCTTACAAATTTAAACACAAGGGCGAAGGGTATTTTTATACCCGTGTGTCCAACCCTACCATCAAAGATCTGGAGGATGCGGTAACTTCTTTGGAAGAGGGATACGGAGGGATATCCACTTCTTCGGGAATGTCTGCCGTCAATCTGGTCTTTTGGACCTTCTTAAGGCCCGGGGACCATGTGGTTTGTGGAGACTCCGTTTACGGTCCTACATTGAGTGTACTCTCTACTTTTTTTAAGGAATTTGGTATTGAAACCAGCTTTGTTGACGCAACCCAACTAGCTGAAGTACAATCTGCAATTAGAGAAAATACCAAGCTAATTTACATAGAGACACCGGCGAACCCGACTATGGCTATAACAGATATAGAAGGGGTAGCACGAATTGCCGGACAACAGAATATTCTTCTTGCAGTAGACAATACTTTTTGCAGTCCTTATCTACAAAAACCACTCCGGCTTGGCGCAGATATCGTTCTCCATTCCATGACTAAATTTATCAATGGTCATGCAGACGTCGTCAGTGGAATTGTCATAGCGAAAGAACGGTCTATTTTTGGCCCGCTTATGGCCAAGAAAAACCTCCTTGGTTTGAATATGGATCCCCATCAAGCCTTTCTAGTGAGAAGAGGATTAAAGACGCTATCTGTACGTGTAGAACGCGCACAAGAAAATGCACTTAAAATCGCTCAATTTCTAGAGCAACATCCCAAGATTGATAAAGTTTCTTATCCTGGTTTGAAAAGTCATCCACAATATGAAATTGCAAAACGACAAATGAAAGGTCCGGGGGCCCTAATGAGCTTTGAACTAAAAGGAGGACTGGAGGCCGGCAAAACCTTAATGAATAATATGAAAATAGCAGCTTTAGCTGTATCTTTAGGCGGTATCGAAACCCTAATCCAACATCCGGCGACCATGACACATTCAGGACTTCCAAGACAACAGCGATTATACTCCGGAATTACAGATGGATTAGTGCGTTATTCTGTAGGAATAGAAGGCGCAAACGACCTAATAGAAGATTTGGCAAATGCATTGGAGAAGGTATAAAGATAGGACAATAGGCCGACTAATGCCCATAATCTTTTGTGTCTATCTTGCCGGATAATAATCTTCGTTGAATAATAAAATAAAGCACCATTAACAACATACCCATTACACTCCATAAGGCTGCCACAGAAAGGCTATAATCTCCAGCGGCAGTATTATATATAGTAAGTGCGGGATGAACCATGTTGGTCGATGGAAGTACCTTGGGGAATATGGAGGCCAAAGAAGTCGTTATTCCTCCGAATATGACCAAGGTAGAAAAGAGAAAAGCATAGATAGGACGGCGATATCTCCTAACAAAAAATAAGCCTGAAAGCCCTAAGATGTAAAAAAGTGGGAAAATGGAAAAACCGGGATGTGTGATAAAGTTTCCTAAAGGATCGGATTGAATGCTATATCCCATCCATATAGAAGCTAGAGAGAGAAGGATAAGCCCTATATTCAAATAATACACCACGTTTTTTAATCGGTCGTTAATAGAAGAATTTGTCTTCAATACAATCCAGTTCGCCCCGTGTATCATCAAGGTAATAACAGTGATAAATCCAAATATTAAGGTAAACCAATCTATGACACCGGGTTGATGAGCTAAGGGACTAAAACGAGCATTCCAGAGCGGTAAAAAAAAGTAGGAAGACTCATATTTAGATACACCATTTACAACCCCTCCCAGATTTACGCCACGTATGATATTGCCTAACGCAACACCAAAAAGAAGTGCCAATAAAAAGCTAGATACGCCAAATGCCTTATCACACATATCTCTCCATATACGTGTGTTATATTGTCCCCTTAGTTCTAACCCGATCGCTCGGAAAATCATTAACCATAACAACATCATCAAAGGAAGGTAAAACCCACTAAAAGCTGAAGCATATAGCAAAGGAAAAGCCATAAAAAGCATTCCCCCAGCCATAACCAGCCAAACCTCATTCGCATCCCAAAAAAGACCTGCTGACTTGGCTATAACAACCTTATCTTTTTCCTCCTCAGCAAAAAAAAGATGGATAATTCCCACCCCAAAATCATAACCATCTAAGATAAAAAAACCCACTAACGCCAAACTTATTATGATATACCAATACACTTCCATTCTTATCCTTTTTACACCTTTGGACCTTGGTTAATGATACGCATCACCAAGGTAAAAAATAAAAGCCCTAACAATAAATATAATCCCATAAAACCAAGTAAAGTAAACAATGTATTACCTGAAGAAACAGTAGGTGATACTCCCGCATCTGTCCGGAGCAAACCGTATACCAACCAAGGCTGGCGTCCCATTTCAGCAGTAAACCACCCTGCAATATTGGCCAAATAAGGAAAGGGCGTTGCAAACATAATCATCCAAAGTAAGAATTTATTATTATAAATCTTACCCCTTACCCAATAGAATAGTCCCATTAGCATAAGTCCAATAAAAAGAGTACCTAGTCCTACCATCATGTGATATGCATAGTATAGAGCCGGGACATTGGTCGGAAGCTGGTCTTTCTCAAATGCGTCCATTCCCTTTATTTCCATATCCCAATCCCGATAGGTTAAAAAACTCAACACTCCGGGAACTGCGATTTTATTGTCAATCTCTTTCTCTAACATATTCGGCTGGCCTATCAATACAATCTCTGTCCCACCTCCTTCTGTCTTAAAAATCCCTTCCATTGCAGCAAAGGAGGCAGGTTGATACTTGACCATGTTCTTGGCCGCCCAATCTCCGGTTGGAAAAGCAACCAATACAGTGGATACAACTCCAAATATAATACCTGTCTTTAATAGCAACTTGCCGGAGTCAACTTGTTCTTGCCGCAACAAGTAATAGGCACCGATACCGCCGACAACAAAGGAGGACGTTACTAATGATGCTAGTTGATTGTGCAAAAACGCAGGTAAAAGCCAGGGATTGCCAAATAAAGCGGAGAAATGGGTTAATACATATTTTCCATTTTCTACAATTTCATACCCGACAGGATGTTGCATCCAAGCATTGGTGGCAAGGATAAAGAAACCACTTGCCCATGACCCCAAAAATACAAGAAAGGCCGTCAAAAAATGCAACCTCTGCCCCAACCATTTTTCACCAAAAATGAAAAGTGCCAAAAAGGAGGACTCTAAAAAAAACGAAAACATTCCCTCCATCGCTAAGGTCTGGCCTATTATATCTCCCGTTAACTCAGAAAATTTGGCCCAATTCGTTCCAAACTGAAATTCCATGGGAATCCCGGTTATTACACCCATCATAAAGTTAATCGCAAAGATTCGCATTAAGAATTTTGCTGCATCATTATATCGTCTATCCTTGGTCCTTATAGAGCGCCACTTCAAAAAGACTATTATCATGGACAGCCCCATGGTCAATTGAGGAAATAAGTAATGAAATGTAATCGTAAATGCAAACTGAATACGATCGTAAAACAACATGTCTTCCATTACTTCTAGATTTATTGATAACTAAATCCAATCTCCCCAATCCGATATAAATAAATTCTAAATAATCCTACTTTTATCCCTATAAGAGAAGTATTTGAAGAAAACAAATGACTTGTCATCCTGTTCCAAAATACTTTTCTCATTGTGATACATGTTACATTTGTTTCCAAAGGCTAATCATCCTTGTACTTTGTAGCAACGGATAAACCAAGTCCAAAATAGACTTATTAAGATAACGTAAAAAGGTCCACGTTATGAATAGCGTGGACCTTTTAGTCTTTAAAGCTACAGGAATGCTAAGATGCTTCTATTTCTTTTTCATCTGGTGCAAAAGAAGCCATTATTTTGGACTCTATTTCTGCTGTAACCTCAGGGTTATCGGCAAAGAACCTCTTAGCAGCATCTCTCCCCTGTGCTATTTTTGCACCTCCATAACTATACCAGGATCCACTCTTCTCAATAATATTCAAATCCACTCCTATATCTAGCAATTCCCCTTCACGGGAAATCCCTTTACCAAACATAATATCGAATTCAGCAATGCGGAAAGGGGGGGCTAACTTGTTTTTTACCACTTTAACTTTAACATGGTTTCCTTTCATATTCCCCTCTTTATCCTTTAATGAAGGTCCTGATTTTCTAATATCCAATCGCTGAGTTGCATAGAATTTTAATGCATTTCCACCGGTTGTCGTCTCCGGGTTGCCAAACATAACTCCTATCTTTTCTCTTAATTGGTTTATAAATATACATACAGCACCGGTTTTGCCAATAGCCCCTGTTAGCTTTCTCATAGCCTGAGACATCAATCTTGCCTGTAGTCCCATCTTAGAATCTCCCATATCTCCTTCCAATTCACTTTTGGGGACTAGTGCCGCAACAGAATCTACCACAATAATATCAATGGCACCAGATCGAATTAAATTTTCTGTTATCTCTAGAGCTTGCTCTCCATTATCCGGTTGAGAAATAAGAAGATTGTTGACATCAACGCCCAATTCCTCAGCATAGTATCTATCAAAAGCGTGCTCTGCATCCACAAAAGCAGCGATACCTCCCTGTTTTTGACATTCTGCTATCGCGTGTATGGCCAATGTGGTCTTTCCAGATGATTCCGGACCATAGATTTCAATTATTCTACCTCTGGGAAACCCTCCTGTTCCCAATGCAATATCCAAACCCAAAGACCCCGTGGGTATAGATTCAACATCTGCAACTTTTTGATCGCCAAGCATCATTACCGACCCCTTTCCATATATCTTATCTAAACGATCCATCGTCATGCGCAAAGCTTTGAGCTTGGCATCTCTTTCTTTTTTATCTGGCATAGTGTTAACTTTATTAATTATTAGAATGCGAAAGTACAACAATCACAGTAAAGTAAACATATATTCACTTCATATTTATAAAAAACACTACGCAGCTTTAATGGTTCACCCTTCAGGATTATTCCACATATTATACTCTTTCGGTATAGTCCAAAAAGCTTATAGATGAATTCAACATTGATTTATTGGTTAATTATAACCTTGCCTTGATGATGCTTTCCTTGATCATTGATTATATCGTAGTAGTATATCCCGGAAGGCCAATTTTGTACAGATACCGATAGGATTGGTTTGGGACTTGCAGAAGACTCCCAAAATAATTGCCCGACATTATTGTAAATATATATCTTTATGAATCTTGAAGAAATATTAGGAGAGAGTACAAATTGCAATTTATCCTCTGCAGGATTGGGTTGAGCAAGAACAAGTTTCGAAGAATTTAAGTTTTTGTTCGCCGTCGTTGAACTGCATGTGCACCCTATTCTTCTAGTCGATATGATAAAATTATCCATATATCTCTCTTGCTCTACCGGTGAACCTTTATTCCAATAATTCTCTACAAAAATCGCATTGATCATAAAATGCTTCGGATCATTATTCCAATTCCCGTGCCAATTGAGATCATAAGAAGCTGCTTGAAGACTATCATCTATCCACAGTTCAAATACGCCATCTTTTTTACCCGGGGTATTGAGTTTGGCATGTGCCTCTATACAATGCCATTTGCCGGTATTTTCCTCTCCAAATAACCTGAAATCACTCCGTTTGAATCCCAACCATCTCAAATGTTGCCAGTCATTGTAGGAGGTTGAAACAAGATTTCCCTCACTATCAATTCCTGAAGCGGGATCTATCC